>Ga0222712_10002120_pt1 | contig 23264 bp, 31 predicted proteins | sample C33_657DmetaG_FD_165043 | JGI IMG/M metagenome (GOLD analysis project Ga0222712, IMG submission 165043) | Estuarine water microbial communities from San Francisco Bay, California, United States - C33_657D | ecosystem: Environmental > Aquatic > Marine > Unclassified | place: USA: California... | reverse complement strand
TTATGAGTCCTATCATAAAGTTGAATCACGTATTCGATTCGACCTAGACTATTTCAATAAAATTACCAAAGGCGGTCTGCCTCGCAAGACTTTGAACATTGCTCTTGCTGGTACTGGTGTTGGTAAGTCCTTGTTCATGTGTCATTGTGCAGCCGCAAATCTATCAGAAGGCCAAAATGTATTGTATATTACAATGGAAATGGCCGAAGAAAAGATTGCAGAACGTATTGATGCTAATCTATTGAACATTGATTTGAATGAACTGCACACCATTGGTAAAGATGACTACATTCGTAAGTTTTCTACACTACAAAACAAAACGCATGGTAAGTTAATCATCAAAGAATATCCAACCGCTAGTGCATCCGCCTTGCACTTCCGTGCTTTGTTGAATGATTTGGCCTTGAAGAAAAATTTCAGACCAGATATTATCTACATTGACTATTTGAACATTTGTTGCTCTGCTCGTATCAAACCAGGCGCTAACGTAAACAGTTATTCATACATCAAGTCTATTGCAGAAGAATTGCGTGGTCTTGCTGTTGAATCGGATGTGCCTATTGTTTCTGCAACACAAACAACTCGTAGTGGTTATTCCAACTCTGACGTTGAATTGACCGATACTTCTGAATCGTTTGGTTTGCCTGCAACTGCCGACTTTATGTTTGCTTTGATTACGAATGAAGAACTAGAAGGTCTAAATCAAATCTTGGTCAAACAATTGAAGAATCGTTATGCAGACCCAAGTGCGAACAAACGATTTGTCCTTGGTGTTGACCGTGCAAAGATGAGATTGTATGATGCAGAACCTGATGCACAGAACGGCATTATTGATTCTGGTCAACCTAACGATACACCACCATTGAATACATTTGGCAATCGTGAACGCAGAAAAGATTTTGGCGGACTTAAAGTATGAAATTAACGCATGAACAAGCAGTAAAGTGTGCAGGAGTATTCTCCGACTACTTTGATAAGTTTGGTCGTATTGATGAATACATGCGTGAACAAAAACTGGCCTCTATGGCAGAACGGTCACCTGTACTGTTCGGCATGGGACCTGAAGAAGATTTGTTTTCTGATTTCACTATGTCACCTGCTGACATGGAGTTTGAACTCGTTGAACTGCCACAAGACCGATGGGACACATACTTGAATATGATTTCAAGTCACTCAAATATGACCAGTATTCCTGGTAGATGTTTGCGTCTTGCTATCTTAGAAAAGAAAACCAACAAGTGGTGTGGTTTCATTCGTCTTGGTTCACCTGTTATCAATTGTAAACCTCGTAATGAAATGTTGGGTCAAGTATTCACACAACATGAGGGTGGTGCTCAGAGATTCAATCAATGTGCAGTAATGGGTTTTGTTATTGTACCTGCACAACCATTTGGTTTCAATTATCTTGGTGGTAAATTACTGGCTGCAATCTGTACCACACACGAAGTCCGTAAAATGTTGGATGAAAAGTATGGCATGACAACTTGCCTGTTTGAGACAACCAGTTTGTATGGTAGTTCTAAGGCTGTGTCACAATATGATGGTATGAAACCTCTGATTCGTTTCAAAGGCCTGACTGATAGTGACTTCTTACCAATGTTGCATGGTGATACTTACACCAACCTCAAGGATTACATGGAGAATATTCTTGGTGAACCATTGGCACCAGAAGGTGCATCGTCACGTAAGTTGAAAATCTCAAATGCAATGGTTAGTATCATTAAAACAACACTCAAAGGCACACCAGAGGGTGCTAAGTTTGCACAGACAATTGAGAACGCCAAGAACCTGAACGAACAGAAACGATACTTTATCTCTGATTATGGTTTCAAAAACATGGTTGATTTTGTAAACGGAAAGGCTACAAAACTGGTGCCAGGTGAGAACTATGAGAAACATAACCTATCCAACATTATTGAGTGGTGGCGCAAGAAGGCCATCAACCGATTCGATACTTTGAATACAGAGGGTCGAATCCGTACTGAACAAGAAGTTTGGACTGGCGATAAAGTGCTTGACATTATCAGGTAACCAAGATAGGATAAATACCTAGTTAAACAAACTCTAGGTATGAACATGAAAATCCCATCAAAAGTTAACATTGATACAGAAGGTAAAATATCAGGTGCCGGCGCAGAAGTTACTGCATTAGCGGAAAGTCTACAGGCTTATGCTTGTGCTACACGCCAACATCTAGGTAAAGATTTAATTGACGTTGCTCAGATAACAGATAAAACAATTTCTGACGCTGATTGTGACAGAACCTTGGCACAATGTATGAAAGGCCTTGATGAGAACTGGTTTAGAAGTGTCGTATTGACTGCTAATCTAATTTTTGAAGAAGTTCCTGGCGCAAACACTGGAAAGAAATTCAAATTTTATCGTGGTGGTAAATTAGTAAATGATATTTACGACAACTGGCGCAAGTTCAAAAAAGGTAGTGGTATTACTGGTGATGATAAGTGGAATCCTGCTGATATTTGGATGATTAAAAAAGACTTCAAACTCAGAAAAGATTTCGATACATTAACAGAATATAATCGTTATGTGTATGATGAGTTTGCATACACCAACATGATTGGTATTTCATTAAAGAAGATTGGGCCAAAAGATACTCCACATTCTAAGTTCTTCAACAATGGTAAACCTCTTGTTGCTGAATTCACAGGTGTGAAACTTGGTATGACTATGACGGACTCAAAAGACATTTACATTCAATACAAATCTGAAGGTAATCCTGGTGAAGTTCAATTGCGAAACTTCTCTAGTCGTCCAGTTCCATCTTCATGGCAAGGTGAGATTAAAGGTAAAGCGGCTGCAGGCGGTAAAATCGGCGGCGGTGTTATTTTCGAAGGTGCGATAGATGCTGGTGTTGCCAAAGCAAAGTTGACTTTACCAAATCAAACACCTATTGAGAAACCATCTGAAGCTGATTTCAAAAAGTTTGCAATGATGTTTAAGGAATTATCTGGTTCAAAAGAGAAATTAGAAACATTAATCGTTCAAGCAAAAGCAGGACAAAGAAAAGATAAGACTTGGTGGATGTCAAAGTATATTGGTATCGACTTAGTGTATACAGTTATCAAAGAAAAAAAGATGGATGCCTTGTGTAAATACATATATGAATATGCATCATCAGCAACAAAAAACAGTAGCATTTTCATAAAGTATAGTTAAAATGAAATTCACAGAATTTATAACCGAAGCAAAAGAAGGTAAGAACCTTCATCTAGAACACATCGAAGATGAAGTTCTTAACCGTGGTGTATCCGGTACTCGTGATGCAATCAATTTCCTACAATCTCTCCGAGATATGTTGGCAGGACATTCTTCAAGTAAAGTAAACGTAACAACAAAATGGGATGGTGCACCTGCTGTTTTCTGTGGTATTAATCCAGAGAATGGTAAATTCTTTGTTGGTACTAAAGGTGTCTTCAACGCAAATGCAAAATTAAATTATACAGATGATGACATTGATAGAAACCATCCAGGTGAAGGACTTAATGCTAAACTGAAAGTGGCATTGAGATACTTACCAAAACTAGGCATTAAAGGTGTATTGCAAGGCGATATGATGTTTAGTAAAGGTGATATTGAAGAAGAAACAATTGATGGAACCAAATACATCATTTTTCAACCAAACACAATTGTCTATGCTGTGCCTTCTGATTCTAAATTAGCCACATCTATGTTGGCGGCTCAACTCGGTATTGTGTTTCATACTTCATACACCGGCAAAACAATGGCAGATATGAAGTCTTCATTTAATATCGACATTAAGAATTTGACTACCACTAAAGATGTTTGGTTCCGTGATGCATACTTTGTTGATGCTTCTGGTACTGCAACCTTTACACAAGAAGAAACAAAACAGATTACTTCCGTTCTGTCTCGTGCGGGTGGTATGTTTAGAACAGTCAATTCTATGACATTGAATCGTATTGCAACCACAGAGATGATTCAGTTACAGATTAAGACCTTCAACAACACCAAAGTACGTGCAGGTGAACCAATACGTAATGTGAATCAACACACAAGAGATTTGATTCGTTGGGTTGAAGAACGATTGAACAAAGAAATCATTGCTGCCAAAAAAGAAGAAACAAAACAGAAACGACAATTCGAAAAGAATGAATTGATGCGTTTCTATCGTAACAATGCTTTTGAACTGGAAAAGATTTTTCAAATTCAGAATGATATTGTTGATGCAAAAAATATGATTATCAAAAAACTACAACAAATGAAACAAGTTACTGGTACTTTTCTAAGAACAGATGATGGTTTCAAGATTACTAATCCAGAAGGATTCGTAGCAGTAGATAAATTAAAAGGCAATGCAGTTAAGTTGGTTGACCGACTAGAATTTGCACATGCAAACTTTAATGCACAGAAAGCGTGGGACAAATAATGGCATATGATTTAAATAAAATTCTTGCTGAGTATGGTGATAATGACTTTGGTTTCTCTGCTGTCAATGAAGCTGAGTATCAAGCTGTTATAGCCGAGAAAGAAGAAACTGCGGAAGAATATAAACAAAGATTGGCCCAAGTAGAGAAGTTGATTATGCCTTTTCTAACGAATCTTTATAAGACTTCAAATCAACCATACATTCATTGGCCAAACCGTGGACCAATCCTTGAAACACAAATGCAAAAGATTTTAGCATTGACACGAGGATAATATGAGTGAAGCTGTTATCAGAGTGGTTTCTAACCGAAAAATTTTAAAAGAAGCCTCATATGCCGGTAATATCGGTATTATGGAATTAGTTAAGTTCAAACAAAAGGCAAATGAACAACAAAAGAAACAGTTCAACGACCATGTAAAGAACAAGAAACATAAAGAAGCATGGAAGTTAGTTCAACACGTTACTGGTGTTAAACTACATAAGAGTGTGTATGAAGAAATTAAACCAGATATTCTTCCACCATCTGGTGCAGGAAATGATGGTACTGATACGTTAGTTAAGAATTATATGAATGATACTCCTGGTCAAGGTAAGTTGAAATCATTTAAGGATTACAAAAAGAAATAATTATTGGAGTTTGTTATGAAAGATATGGTGATTGGCTTTATCACTGGCTACAGTTTTGACAAAATTGCGCCTTGGGTTAATTCGTTAGATAGGTCTGGCTTTACTGGTACTAAAGCCATGATTTGTTACAATATTGGTTATGATGTTGCAGATGAATTAACCAAGCGTGGTTATACCGTTTTTGCTTTTAAAAGAAATGATGAAGCAAAACGGTTAGAATATAAACAAGACTTCTCAATCATGGTCGAAAGGTTCTTACACCTTTGGTACCTACTCAAACAATTCAAAGGCCAATATCGTTACATCATTACTACAGATGTAAAAGATGTTGTGTTTCAATCAAACCCATCCACTTGGTTAGAAAACAATCTTGGCGACAAGAAGATTAATGCTGCCTGTGAATCCATGTACTACAAAGATGAAGATTGGGGTACAAACAATTTAATGAAGTCATTTGGTCCATTGATACATGATGCATACAAGGACAATTTAATTTTCAATGCAGGTGTTATCTCTGGTGAGTTTGATACAATGCTTGATGTGTTTCTAAACATCTATATGTTATGCCAAGGCACATCACATCACATTGAAGGTGGCGGTGGACCTGACCAAGCGGCATGGAACATTCTGTTGGGTATGCAAACATACCATGACGTTGCAAGAAAAACAATGTCAGAAGAAGGTTGGGCTGCACAGTTAGGCACAACAGGCCCACAAATTGCAGGCAAATATGGTTCTAGGCTAGTTGAAAAATCTCCAATAATAGTGTATAATACTGTATGTACAAGTGACGGTACACCTTTTGCAATTGTTCACCAATATGATAGAGTGCCTGAATTGAAAGAATTGATTGAGAAAAAATATGCGTAATATAATTTTCTGTCCTGTTGGTATTCCTATTGCATACCATGATGCCTATGATAAAGACAATCATTGGCGTGTAACAAAGCCGACAAGAAATTATGAAGTTATTGCATACACTTACAATGATTTTCAACCAGACCTTGGAACATATGACATACTGATTAGAGACAATGGTTATAAGTGGGAACTTGTTAAACACTTCCTTGAAACATTTGATTACACAGATTATGATTATATTGGATTTTGGGATGATGACCTTGTTACAGATATTCGAAGTGTAAATCGTGCAATTGAGATTGCAACAAAGAACAACCTAAAATTGTTTCAGTTATCAACTATTGCTGGTTCAGATTCTACACATAGGATTTTACATCAAGACCTGAGTAAATCATATAGTGTAACCAATTTCAACGAAGGTATGGGTCAATTCATCCATTCTTCTCTACTAGATAATGTATTGAGATTTTTCCAACACCATAATGTAAAAAGTGGTTGGGGATTTGACCTGATTATGTCTTCTATTATGAAAGAAAAATGTGGTGTGATACACGAAGTTTCAATGTATCATCCAGGTAAACCTAGTTACTATGATAAATCAGCAGCACATGCAGAGATGGAAAAGATTTTAAATGAAGTTTATCCAAACTTTATGAAAGATGTATATGGCGAAGACGTTGGCCCGTACAGAGAACCACAAATAGAATATGAATTTACATTGAAGGTATAAAATGCAGAAAATTGATGCAAGTAAAATTATGAAGAAGAAACCGGTTGCAGAAGCAACCGAGAAAGTGCAAGGTCGCAGTTACACAAGTAACGCAACCAAGTTGTTGAAGCACCTTGACCGATTAGAAATCATTCAAAAAGGTGGCAGACCGAAACCAGTTATGTTTCACATGTCACCTGCAAACCCATGTAACTTGACCTGTTCATTCTGTTGCTTTGCCAACCGTTCAATGAAAGAAATGCTGACTGTCAAACAGATGAAATCTGCAATTGACCAGTTTGCTGCATTAGGTGTTCTAGGTATGGAGTTTACAGGCGGTGGAGAACCAACACTACATCCAAAACTAGATGAAGTTATCGCATACGCAAACAGTAAAGGTTTGAAGATTGGTATTTGTACCAATGGTTCACGCTTGAAGAAGATTAAGAACTGGCATATGTTGTCATGGGTTCGCCTTGGCATGTATTCTTGGGATGAAAAAGAACCATATGAATATCACCTTGAAGTGTTCGAAGGTTTAGATATTGAAATCTCCGCAGCCTATGTTTGGGATGGTGCAACTGAAACATCTACAAATCCAAATATTACAGGTGAGTGGTTAGATTCAAAGGCCAAACGATTGGCATCCAACAGTTATAAAGAAGAAAACTTTATGAAGATGTTGGCATGGGTTGAAGAAAAGAAAATCCCATGTCGTATTGCTTTCAATGCGATTAAGGCTGTTGAATTGGTTAAACAAGATATTGACCGTATTCGTGTATTGATTGCACAACACGAAGAAAAACATGGCAAGTTGAAGTATGCTTTCTTGTCAGACTTTAACTTTAAAGGTGAACGCCGTAACGACAACTGTTATATGCACATGGTTAAACCTTGTGTGTTTACAGATGGTAATGTATATGTTTGTCCTTCTGCCGAGTTGGCACCAGAAAATAACTATCAAGTGAATGAAGAATTTAAAATTTGTGACATTGATGGTATTACAGATTTTTATAACTCACAAGTTGGTGGGCCTGATGTGACACGTAGACACCATAATTGTTCTTTCTGTAAGTATTCTATTCAAAATGAATTGATTGATGATATTGTAACGGAGACCCGCCATAATGAGTTCGCTTAAAAATGTATTTGATGAAAAGTATTTCGAAGATGGTGTTCGCCATCGTGTAAGTGCTTATGAAAACTACCGATGGATGCCTGAACGCACCATTCGTGAGGCATCTTCAATCATTAACAATATCAAATTTGATACAGTATTGGATTATGGTTGTGCCAAAGGTTTCATGGTTCATGCACTAAGGCTTTTAGGTAAAGAAGCGTATGGTGCCGATGTGTCTGAGTATGCCGTGCAAAATTGTCACCCAAAGGTCAAAGATTACCTACAAGTGATTGAGAGCACCGAACAACTGACTGGTGGTTGGGACCTTATCATCGCAAAGGATGTGTTGGAACACATTCCAAAAGACGTAATCCCTTCTGTACTACATGAGTTGCGCCGCCGTTGTAAAACTCTATTTGTAGCTGTACCGTTAGGAGACGGCAAAAGATACCGCATCCGTGAATATGAGATGGATGTTACCCATGTGGTACGTGAACCAGAAGAATGGTGGTTGACCACTTTAGTTGAAGCTGGTTTCAAAATCAAATACTTTGACTATGAATTTGGTCACCTTAAAGAAAACTGGACTGGCAACCATCCACACGGAAATGCTTTCATTGTAGCTGAATAAATAACTAAATAGAACATTAACTGCTGCAGAGGCGGAGAGAATGAAATTTAGAGACTTTATACAAGAAGCTACAACTCGTCAAAAAGTAATCGTTGTTTACGGCGGTGGCTTCCAACCATTTCATGCTGGTCACATGAGCAGTTATGAGCAAGCAAAAAATGCTTTCCCCTCAGCTGATTTTTATGTTGCTGCCAGTAACGACACAAAAAATCGACCAATCCCATTCAAAGATAAACAATTCTTGGCACAACAAGCTGGTGTCAAGGATAATTTCGTTCAGGTTTCTCAACCTGTAAATCCTACAGAAATTCTAAAACACTACAATCCAAAGAAAGATATTCTTATTTTGGTTCGTAGTGAACGTGACCCTGTGAACTACACTAAAAAAGATGGTTCACCAGCATATTATCAACCATTCAAATCATTGAGAGATTGCAAACCTTTTAATCCAGAAGGTGGGCATGGTTACATCTACGTAACGAAGAAACATGTTTTCAAAGTTAATGGCCAAGAAGTTTATTCAGGTAGCCAAGTTCGTTCCATGTACTCAAAGGCCGATGATAAAGGTCGTAAAGAAATAGTTAAAGATTTATATCCAAAAGCCAATAAACCAGTTAAAGTAAAAGAGTTATTGAACAAATACTTGGGTGGTTTAAATGAAGAATTTGATTTAAATGAATCTTTCAATGAACTATTAATTGAAGGTGTGCATGACAAGGCTATTTTCAAAGCAGTATTCTTAGCAGGTGGTCCTGGCTCTGGCAAAGATTATGTGCTAGACAATACACTTGCAGGTCACGGCCTTACAGAAATCAATTCAGATAAAGCATTAGAGTTTTTGATGGACAAAGAAGGTCTTGATAAAACAATGCCAGCCTCTGAACAAGAAAAGCGTGATTTTGTCCGTGGTAAAGCAAAAAACATGACAGAGTTACGTCAACGCCTTGCACTATTAGGTCGCAATGGCCTAATCATCAATGGTACTGGTGATGACGTAGACAAGATTAAAAAGATTAAAGAACGATTAGAAACTGTTGGTTACGATACTTCTATGTTATTGGTTCAAACAGAGGATGAAGTATCTAAACAACGCAACATCGAACGTGGTCAACGTGGCGGTCGTACTGTACCAGAAGAAATTCGTAAACAAAAGTGGGATGGTGTTCAAGCAGGCCGAGTAGAATTTGCAAAAATGTTTGGCGACAAATACATGGAGTTTGATAACTCAGAAGATTTGCGCCAAGCACCACCTGAAGTAGTTAAGCAGAAAAAAGATGAAATGCTTAATCTATTTACTCGCATTAAAGAATTCACAGGTACACCACCAAGCAACGAAACAGCTGATGCTTGGGTTGCAATGGAATTACAGAAAAAAGATACATTACCTGTTCCTAAAGATGGTGCAGAACAAACACCACATCCAGATTCCGGTTCAGCTGAAGAAGCGAGAAAACTAGGATTACAATATTATGGATTTGGTAGATATGGTAAAAACGGAAAAGTAACACACCGTTCAGTACATGATAGATTAGTTGAAGTTGACCAAGAACAACCAAAAGAACCAAATATTCCTGCGCCTGGAACTTCAATGAAGAAAAAAGTTAATGAAGAATTCGAAAAACAATTTGGTGGATTACTTTCTGAATCTGTAACACTTTCAATTACAGGTGACACAGTAGACGAAGTACATTCAATGATTAGTTCAATTCAAGGATATAATTTAGAAGTTGAAGAAACTGATCCTGGAATTGAATTGTCAGACACTAATGAAAGTTTAACATTAGGTAAAAAAGTTCAAGCCATTGGCGAAAAGCAAGAAGAACTTGTTGTAACCAATGATGACCTTCAATCTATTTTTGAAGAAAAGAAAGTGAAATTGCTAAGAGATACATCTGGCAAACCAAGAATATTCCTTCTGCGCCGTGGTGCTGCTAAAGAAGCGCACATCAATGGCGGTGAAGTGATGAAACACCCTAAGGGTTATGTAATTAAAATTAAAGAGGAGATAGAACATGATTCGATTTTTCAAGAGTCTTTTGGGAATGAAAGCAAAAGAACCAGCGTCAGAGAAACATCCATTGGATGGAGCAACTCGAGCAGCAACGGAAAAATTCTTAGAGAGAGCAGAGACTACACAACCAGTACAGGATTTGAAGGTGGAAACTACAACACCACCCCAGCCGCAGAAAGCATCGGCACCAAAAGCTCCGAACAAGGTAACACCGCCGGCAAAACCAAAATCACCCTCTCACAAATCAGGTCCAAACAAAAAACGACCACCAAAGAAAGCATCGACAAAGGCATAGAAACTGGCCTTTCAATGGCTAGTTCTGGTGAAAACATGAGTCGTGGTTTAACCAAGACCAAGTTGATTAAGAAACCACTAGAAGAAATGCAAGGCGATGAAACAACTGCATCTATTGGTGACCAAAAAGAAGATGAGTTAAAGAAGAAGGGTATCAACCTTTCTTCATTTAAATCAAAGAAGGCCATATGAAATCTTTCAAGTCTTTTATTTTTGAAGAAAAGAAAGCTACAATAACTAAAAAAGAAAGTTATCGTGGTAGAACAACAGCTGATATTGAATATAATGTACATGATGAAAATGGCCGTCACATTAGAACCACTAAAACAAAAAAAGAAGCAAAACTGTGGAAAGACATGCATGAATTGTCAAAAGAACAAATGCATGCCAAGTATCCTGAACTGAGACCAAAATGAAAAGATTAAAAGACTTCATTGCAGAAAGATGTTGGCCTGGTCATAAACCTGTTCCAGGTAAAAAGCCTTACTCGCCAGGTTCTTGCGTGAAAGAAGATTTGCGTAATTGGTTTGATAAAGACCATCCAGATGGTGGTTGGAAAAGAATCAATAGTAAAGGTGAAGCAATTGGTCCTTGTGCGAGAGAGCCAGGCGAAGCTAAGCCAAAATGTATGTCAAACAAAAAGAGAGCATCACTCACTAAAAAAGAAAGAGCCTCTGCTGTTGCAACAAAACGCAAACACGACCCTAATCCAGAACGCAAGGGTAAACCAATCAACGTATCTAACTTTGGTAAAGGAAAGATAAGCGAATCTATGGAACAATTAGACGAAAAAAATGTACCAACAAGTCCTGAAAAATGGGCACAAGCAAAAGCACAAGCAAAAGCTAAGTTCGATGTTTATCCATCCGCATATGCCAATGGTTGGGCTGCAAAGAAATATAAAGCAATGGGTGGTGGATGGAAGTCAGAATCTACTATCGTTGATGATGCTTCAAAGTATCTACAAGAGAAGCAACTCAATGAAGATTGGAACAAAATCAATAAACAAGATAAAACCGATGGTCTTTCACAGAAGGCAGTTAACGCATATCGCCGTGAAAATCCAGGTTCAAAGTTACAGACTGCTGTAACAGAAAAGAACCCAACAGGAAAAAGAAAATCACGCCGTGCATCATTCTGTGCTCGTATGGGCGGCATGAAGAAACGTTTAACTAAAGATGAAAACGCAAGAGACCCTGATTCTCCAATCAACAAGGCACTACGCCGTTGGAATTGCTAAATGGCACAAATTGCTTATTTGGAAGATGAAAGAATTAAAATTTCCCGTGGCATGGTCAAGGGAGTTATTCCTGTTCATAAATTTGGCGCAGTTCCTGCAATGTCAACAAGTCAAACTGGAACAGTATGGGATAAAAATGATACAGTTTATCCTTGGTCGACTTGGAGTGCTGGAGCAAATACAATTACAGTAAGCAGTTCAAGTGCCTCTGATGTAAACGCAAGTGTGGTTGTTGTTGGTTTGGATGCTAACTATGATATCTTAGAAGAAGAAATAACATTAGTATCACAAGCAAACAATGTTAGTTCTAATAGTTTTATAAGAGTTCACCGTGCTTACATGGGTCTTAATGGAAACACTAATGTTGGAACAATTTCAATTAAAAATGGCGCAACGGATGTGGCTTTAATTACTGCTGGTTCCGGTCAAACTTTAATGGCAATTTACACCATACCAAGAAATTATACGGGATATTTGTATCAAGGTACTGCATCAGCTCAAGCTGGTGCTGATGCGACAGGAAATATGTTTATTAGATTTGGTGGAACATCAGCGTTCAGAGTTGCTCACACCTTTGAGGTTGATGGTGATGGTGGCCAATATTCCTATCCATTTTCATTTCCACCAGAAATATCACAAAAATCAGATATTGATGTAAGATTGACAACAAGAAGTAATAATGGTCGCTATACTGCAGCCTTTGACCTTTTATTAGTAAAAAATTAATTAAAACAGGAGAAACCCTATGTACTCAGATACAAACACTACACGTTCAGTTGCCGATGCGGTAATGAAAGTTATGAATGAAAAATTGCACCCAAACCAACAAAAGTTGGATGTGCATGAACCAGAGAAAGACGAGCTAACAGCTGACGACTTTAAGAAACTTCGTGCTAAAAAAGAAGTAAAGAAGGAAGAAGTTGAAACAGTTGAAGAAGCTGCCGGTAAATTGGGTTCCAAAGCACCACAAGCAAAAGTAAGTCAACATAGCACATTAAAACCAGTAAGCAATCCTAAAACTGGTTTGTCAGGACAAGTTCCTGCCAGTAAAGAAGTAAAGAAGGAAGAATCAGAACAAGAAGAAACTATCTTAGAATATGAATCTAAAGATGGTAAGTTCGTTCACAATGCAAAGACAGGTCGTTACGGTGGTTCAGAGAAACCAACCGACCCATTTGCAGGCGTTCGTGGTCCAGGTCAAAAAGACTTAGAAAAAATTGAAGCAGAGAAGAAAAAGAAACAAAAGAAATTCTCCGAAATGGTAAATCTTTACCAAGAGAAAGGTCTAAAATCTTTATCTGAAATGTTGGTCAAAGAAGAACCAACAAATGATGAATACAAAGCAGAATTAGAGGACGTTAAGGCAAAGGCTTCTGGTGCAAAAAAGAATCCTGACATTGCTAAAGGCAAAGTCGATGCTGTTAAGCAAGAAGAAGTGGAAGTCATTGAAGAAAAAAAAATGACTGAACCAGAAATGAAAAAACGTGAAGAAATTGTTATGTCTATGAAAAAAGGCATGGCAGGTTTCAAAGAGCGTTACGGTGACCGTGCAAAGAATGTGATGTATGCAACTGCAACAAAGCAAGCTAAAAAGAGTGCATAATGAAAAAGCCTTCAGAAATATTTAAATCTATTCGGTTCGCCAAAGGTGAACCTAGAGATAAACCACACCTTTCAACCGACAATGAAGAACATTATACAGTCGGTGAAAAAGAATGGAATCAACAAGTACAACACGCTAAGAAAATGGCTATGCAAGAAAAAGTCAAAGATAAGTTTGATATTGGTGAGTATGACCAAGAAGGTGATATGGCCAAATCTGATTTGCGCTCAATCATTGCTAATGCACAAAAAATGCATGATATGATTGACGATGCAGATAATCTTCCTGAGTGGGTTCAGTCCAAGATTACTAAAGCAGAAGATTACATTTCAACTGTTGCAAATTATATGACTTCTGAAATGAGTGAAGAAGTCAAAGATGAATATGCACGTAAAGTTGACAAGTATTTGAAAAAGAAATACAACAAAGAAGAAGTTGAACACCTTGAAGAAGGTCGTCCATCACAACGCCATCCATTAGAAGGACATGAGTACCACAAAAAGTCTGATGAGGCATTGATTCATATTGCTAAAGATGCACACAAGGCTGCTGAAGCAATGAAAGGTCACAATACTACTGCTGAAAATAAGTATCGTGACCAAGCAAATGATTCTGCAACAGTAAGACATTTCCGTAAAACAAGTGGCATGCCTGACTGGTACAAAAAGAAATATGGTCATATGAAAGAATCATTTAGACCTATGGATGAACCAAAATATAGTTTGTCTATTCAAGCTCGTCAAAAGAAAGCTGATGATGCCAACAAACCACCATTTGACGGTCCATACAAGAAAACAACCGGCACAGTAACAGACAAATCCGGTGCAAAACATAGCCCAATGTCAGTTGCAAGAAATCTTGCAAGACAAGCATTGAAAAAACAAGCAGAAAAGATGCCTGTTAAAGAAAGCCTGGAAGAATCTCGCAAAGGTGATATTGTGAAAGAAGTTTTCAAGAAAGCTAAAAAGAAAAATGATGAAACTTTCCAGTCTGAACCTGAATTAGGTTCATCAGTTGTCAAATCAGATAATTAATTTGAGTGATAAATAAGCAATAAATTCTAAACTAGGAGAAAAAACATGGCTTTATGGTCAAATACAGATGCAAACACAAGCGTACCAAAGTTTGCACCTTCATTAGTTAATCTGACTAACACTCAGGCTAACAGTAACTTGATGTACGCAAACACAACAGCTGGTGCTTTTGTTACTGGCGAAACCATCGGTGTGTTCGGTGTAGACACAACAGAACAAAACGTTGCATCTAATCCAAAAGGCGGTCACGCTGGTTGGGTTCTAATGACAACTGGTTCTGGTGGCCGTGCAAACCGTGTTCACGTAGAAACATTGGTTGCAATGGGTTCTATGACTGGTGACGGTGGCGCTATCGCTAACGATGACGTAACTTTCGCTGACGCATAATGAGGTTCGCACAATATTTGGCAGAAATGAATTCTGACCAAGAAATTGAAAATATGCCTTCTCTAAATGGTGACATTATGGAAGAAGTCAATTCTCAATTGGAAACCGAATTACAACAATCAATTCTTTCTCCAGAATCTGGTATTCAAAAGATTCGTAAAGTGTTAGGTATGTTCGATATGGATATGCCTGCGCTTTACGATGTTGATCCAGAGGGTGAAGAAATGGTTTTTGGAATTGATGGTTCTTACCTTTATATTATCTACGCTCTCACCGATGATGGTCGTTATGATTTTTACGCTGAATTAACTGATGAAGAAGGTCTAAGCGAAATCTTATCGGATGAGGGAGAAGACGAAGAAGAATAATAATGTTTGATGAATTAAATAATGATAATATAATGATGTATGCGGTTAAGGCTTATGATAAACCAAACTGCATAATGAGTGAATTTAAAGAGGACATGAAACGATTCAATTACTTGAAACGATTATTTAAAAGATATCGCAAGTATAATGAATTGAGAGAACAATTGGTGTTAAATCACCTAGTTGTTATCTACAATGTTTTTGGTCCCGAAGTTGCATCACGAATATTATTTTTTAAAATGGCTAAAGATGACTATTCTGCCTTAAAAACATATTTGTTGTTTCTCAACATTATGCCTGATAGGGTAAAAGGAATCAAAGGCTATGATATAATTTCTTCGGATATACCGATTGATTATTCTATTGCAGAGGCATTAAGAAAAAAATGAAACAAGAAATGAGATATTGTCCTAAATGTCAGAAGATGGAAACTAGGTCTGAATGTGCCTATGGTCCATCATATTGGGACAAATATGCAGAACCTGTAAAACAAGAAGATGCACCAACTAATGCGGTTGGTAATGGGTCAGCAGTCGCAGGTCTTGGCGTTGGCGCACAGGGAGAACCAGGCGTCAATAAGAAGAAAAAGATTGCATCATTTGTATCCTTTATGAGAAGGAAAAATCCATAATGTGGATACTACAATGGTTGCCTAATTGGATTTTTTACCTAATGTTCTTTGCTGGACTATTAGGTGTTGTAGCAACATATGTGATGAAATTTATTCCATTTGTCTATGTTTACAGAACACCAATTCAAGTTGCTTCTGTTATTCTGATTGCAATTGGCACCTATATGTCTGGTGCAATTTCAAACGAAGAAGCATGGCTTGCTCGAGTGAGAGAAATGGAAGCAAAAGTTGCAGAAGCTGAGGCTAAATCAGCAAAAGAAAATGTGAAGATTGTTGAAAAGGTAGTTAAGAAAATACAAGTTGTTCGTGTAAAAGGCGAAGAAGTTATCAAGTATGTTGACAGAGAAGTAGTTAAATATGATGTAAAATTTGCTCCTGGCGGGCAATGTGAGATACCTACAGAATTCGTCAAAGCAATAAATGATGCATCGGAGCCACCAAAATGATGAGACTTCCAACAATAATTTTCTTTTTTGTGGTGGCCGCAATTATATTATTGATGACAGGTTGTTCTACAACCGTGCCTGTTAAGGCTAAATTTCCTGAGGCACCATCTATCACAAAAGAAAAATGTCCTCAATTAGAAAAAATAAAAGATAATGCAAAGTTAAGTGATATAACCAAAACTATATCAAATAACTACACAAGTTACTATGAGTGCGCCGTGAAAAATGATGCATGGATTGAATGGTATGAAATTCAAAAAAACATTTATGAGAGTGTCAAATAATGGAACTTACAAAACAACAACTAAAACAATTACTTCCAAAAAACCCCTATGTTGACCAATGGCACAACGCATTGGCACAATTATTGCCTGATTATGAAATAAACACAGCACAAAGAATTGCTGCATTTATCGCACAATGCGCTCACGAATCAGGTGGTTTTACTGCATTACAAGAAAATCTAAACTATAAACCTGCAACATTGCGTAAGTTGTTTGGTAAATATTTTCCAACAGATGAACTTGCGAATCAATATTGCAGTCGTCCAAACAAACAAGAAGCAATTGCAAACCGAATCTATGCAAGCCGCATGGGTAACGGTGATGAAGCGTCAGGCGATGGTTTTCGTTATCGTGGACGTGGACTCATTCAATTGACTGGTAAAGACAATTACACATTCTTTGCTGGTTCACTTGGAATTTCTGTCGAAGAAGCGGCTGAATATACACAAACCTTTGAAGGTGCAGCTCAGTCTGCTTGTTGGTTCTGGGAAACGAACAAGTTGAATCAATGGGCGGATAAAGGTGATATCGTAACATTAACAAAGCGTATCAATGGTGGTACCATTGGACTTGATGACCGAATTAAACATTATGAACACGCACTACATGTTTTAGGAGCGTAAGATGTTGAATGATAGAAAATTATTTTTATCATTATTGGTGTTAATACTTTTGCCATTGGGTCTTGCAATTTTTGGGGGTGACAGATTTAGATATCCATGTCAGGACCCTGATAATTGGGAAAAAGATTTTTGTAAAATGCCAAAGTGTGATGTAAGTAGAACATGTCCAGAACATATTTTTAAAGGCCAACGTGATCCAAGATTAGGACCACCGCCAACCAGAACTGAACCTATGATGCAAAGCACAGCGCCTGCAGCATGCCCAACACCTGTACAAGGAGCAAATTGTGGAAAATAAAGATACATTCATTTACACCGAAGAACAGTTGATGGCTCGACTGAAATTCTTCATTGGTGTTTGTCTTGCATTAACACTAACAGGAATTGTTTTTGTCGTTTTGTACTCAATAATTTTTGTTACACAGCCATTAAACGCAATATCACCAATTGACCAAAAATTCTTTGAGTTAATTATTCCTATTGCAACATTTTTAACTGGTACTCTATCAGGTATTATGCTTGCAGGTGCTAAAAAAGAAGACCAAGAAGCAATGCTAGCAGCACAAAAACAGGCCGCATCTAATGCTGACTCTGCTGCAAAAAATAGTGCTTCTTTACTTTCTGCTACTGTTGCGCCGACAGTATCATCTGGATCATCAAGTACAATAAGTGGAGGGCCTGCTGCGGCAGATTTTGCACCACAAGTTGTCACAGGATTTGGTGGTAAACCAGCACCAGTTCAACCACCACAACAATTATTGTGATAAACGGTCTATTAAACGATAGCCACAACGGCACGCTCAGTAGCAAAAGAGTAGTTACATTTCTATCTTTTTTGCTATGTGCCGTTGCGTTTGTTGCAAACTTATTTTGGGGTTTTGAAGTAAAACAATTTATGTTTGATAGCATGATATATTTGGCTATGGTTGGATTAGGCGTGACAGCATCTGAAAAATTTGCACCATTAAACAAAGATACCAAAAAGGAAATTCCATGAAAAATATTTTAATTTCAGCAATCATTGCACTCGGCTTTATTCTACCAGTTCAAGCACAAGAAAAGAAAGAAACTGTTACAGTTTGCGTTGATGTAAAAGATAAAGAGGGTAAACCTGTTAAGGATCCAAAAACAGGAAAAGTAAAGCAAACCTGTAAAGAAATGAAATCTCACAAGAAACTTGAAGGCACCAAGTTGCCAGAAAAGAAATAATGTCTTCACAGGACAGCGATTTTATTGATATGAAGGTTGATGTTGGCGTCCTTAAAACACAGGTCGCCACCATCACCCAGCTTTGTGATAAAATGGATAAAGTCATTGACAGACTGGTGGATAACCACGACCAAATGGTTAATCAGATATATAATGACATGGACAAAAGAAAGCAAGATACTGTGGCCGATATCAAAGAATTACATTCCAGAATCACAACGGTCGATAGAAACTTATCCGACAAGTTAGAGTTGACCGAGCGCCGCATCATGGACGAAATTAAATCCTTGCGTGAAGACATTGCAGAACATAATAGAAAAGAAGATAATGAGTTGAAGAAGATTTTGGAATGGAAGTGGATGGCTGCGGGTGGTATTCTTGTTCTTGCCTGGTTATTCTCACACGTTGATTTAGGAATGTTAGGCAAACTTTTTAATTGAGATTGACAACCTCTTTAGGTTGTGTTATATTATGATTCTATGTCAATCTCAATCGAATCCAAATATATCAGGTTAATTTCTTCTCGCTTGCGTAACTTCAAGCAGAAGAAAGATTACCTATGGAACTTCTCCTGCCCAATTTGTGGTGACAGTAAGAAGAACCTAAGTAAGGCTCGTGGGTATGTGTTTCAAAAAGGCACAAATCTTTTCTATAACTGCCATAACTGTGGGGTAGGTACTAATCTTGGTAATCTCATCAAACATGTCGACCCAGCACTACATAAAGAGTACGTGCTTGAACGATACAAATCGGGTGAATCCGGTTTCTCCAATTTCAAAGACCCAGCTTTCGACATACCTTCACCAAGGTTCGACAAACTCGAAAAACAAAAAGTCTTCGAAAACGCCGAATGGCTCAGCAAACTGCCGAGTGGACATTTTTGTCTAACCTATGCAGAGAAACGCCAACTACCAAAAAACTTCTATGACAAACTTCTATACACAGATAACTTTAAAAAATTCTGTGATGAAGTTATGCCTAACCATGAAAAAGAATTAACTGCCGATAAAAGGCTTGTAATTCCTTTCTATGATAAGTATAATGAGCTCATTGGTATCTCTGGTCGTGCCCTCGAAAACTCCGACTATAAATTAAGATATGTTACCTTGCGAACGAAAGAAACGCAGGACAAATTAATTTATGGCGTGGACAAAGTAGACACTAACAAACTTATTAAGATTGTTGAGGGTCCTATTGATTCTATGTTCCTATCAAACTGTATTGCCAGTGGTGATAGTGCGTTGATTCAAACTGCCAAATTATTTGAGAATGAAAATAAAGTATTGATATTTGATAATGAACCTAGAAATAAAGAAATTGTCAAGTTGATGGCTGACTCAATTAAGATGGGTTACGATGTTGTTATTTGGCCAGACAATATTGCAGCAAAAGATATTAATGAAATGGTCATGTCTGGCATATCACCGGACGAAATTGAGAATATTATAAGTAGTAACACATTCAATGGTCTGCAAGCACAGGCCAAATATGTTTTTTGGAAGAAATTATGAAGATAGAATTGATTAGTTATTCACAACCTGAGAGTTATTTTGCAGAGAATATGACTGAGCTGGTGGCGTTTTGTGCTCGGGTATCAAATCCCGCAAATCAAAACAATAAAGATACCGCAGAGAAGTTAATTAGATATTTGGTTAAAAACCAACATTGGTCTCCTTTGGAGATGGTGAGTATGTGCTTGGAAATTGAAACGACAAGAGATATTGCTCGTCAAATTTTACGTCACCGTTCGTTTAGTTTTCAGGAGTTTTCACAACGCTACGCTGACCCAACGGCAGAATTAGATGATGCATTTGTATTGCGTGAAGCAAGATTTCAGGATACAAAGAATCGCCAAAATTCTGTTGAATTTGATATGAATGATGAAACGCAAAAACTGCTAGCGATTGAATGGGAACGTGCTCAGAAACGTGTATTGTTTTCAGTCAAGCAGGAGTATGAATGGGCTATCAAAAATGGTATTGCAAAAGAACAGGCTCGTGCTGTTCTACCTGAAGGCCTAACAGTTTCACGGTTGTATATGAATGGAACCTTGCGTTCTTGGATTCACTATATACAACTCCGCTCAGCAAACGGCACACAAAAAGAACACAGAGAGATTGCACTACAATGTGCAAAAGTAATCGCCAAAGTATTTCCAATGGCGAATGAGTTTATCACAGAATAATAATAAAATTGGAGCAATTAATGGAAGATATCGTTCACGGTATTAAGGTCGACTATTCTCGGGACAATTTGTTTGATGATTTAGGCAAAATGCGCCTTAAAGAATCTTACATGAAAGAAGAAGAAGTATCACCACAGGAGAGATTCGCCTATGTATCGAAAGCTTTTGGTTCTAATCAAGAACATTCGCAAAGACTATATGATTATTCTAGCAGACATTGGCTTTCTTATTCTACTCCCATTCTTAGTTTTGGGCGTTCTAAGCGTGGCCTTCCTATTTCATGCTTCTTACCTTATCTCGATGATAGTGCAGAAGGTCTTGTTGATTGCTTGGCGGAAGTAAACTGGTTATCAATGTTAGGAGGCGGAGTTGGAATTGGAATTGGAATTCGTAGTACCGATGATAAGTCTGTTGGTGTCATGCCTCATTTGCGTACTTATGATGCATCAAGCCTCGCATACCGTCAGGGTCGTACTCGCCGTGGTTCTTATGCCGCTTATCTTGATATTAGTCATCCAGATATTCTTATCTTTTTGGAGATGAGAAAACCAACTGGTGACCCCAACATGCGTACATTGAACCTACATCATGGTATTAATATCACCGATGACTTCATGCACATCATTGAAAAGTGTATGCTTGACCCTGAATTTGATGATACATGGCAGTTAAAAGACCCTCACAACGGTGAGGTGAAAGACACCATACCTGCAAGAGAATTATGGCAACGTATTTTAGAAATGCGTATGCAAACTGGTGAACCATATTTACACTTTATTGATACAAGTAATCGTGCGATGCCTGAGTTCCAAAAGAAACTTGGTTTGAAAATTCGCCAATCAAATTTGTGTTCAGAGATTATTTTACCAACCGACAAAGAACGTACAGCTGTATGCTGCCTGTCTAGTTTAAATTTGGAATATTATGACGATTGGAAAAATAATGAATTATTCCTTAAAGATGTAGCAGAAATGCTTGATAATGTGTTGCAGTATTTTATTGATAATGCACCAGACACTATTTCCAGAGCAAAATATTCTGCTCAACGTGAGAGAAGCATTGGCATTGGAGCTCTTGGGTTTCACGCTTACTTACAACGTCATAACTTTCCTTGGGAGTCAGCGATGGCGGTTGGAAGAAACAAACAAATCTTCCAACATATCAATCAAGGATTGGAAAAAGCAAACTTAGAACTTGGTTCAGAACGTGGTTCACCACCTGATTGTGAAGGTACTGGTCGTAGATTTGCTCATGTGATGGCTATTGCACCAAATGCATCTAGCTCTATTCTTATGGGTAACACAAGTCCATCTATTGAACCGTATCGTGCAAATGCATATCGCCAAGATACATTGAGTGGTGCTTTCTTAAACAAGAATCGTTATTTGGATAAAATCATCAAGGAGAAATGTGATGCAGACAAATCTTTGGACTACCAAGAAATCTGGTCAAGTATCATTGCAAACGATGGATCGGTTCAGCACTTGGAGTTTTTGGATGACTGGACCAAAGATGTATTCAAAACGTCTATGGAAATTGACCAGCGATGGGTTGTGGAACACGCAGCTGACAGACAACATTACATTGACCAAGCGCAATCCGTTAACCTATTCTTTAGACCAGATGTAAATGTGAAATATCTCCATGCTGTTCATTTTATGGCATGGAAAGCAGGACTAAAAACACTATACTACTGCCGTTCTGAGAAACTAGCAAAGGCAGATAAAGTATCTAAAAAGATTGAACGTCAGGTGATTGATGAAATTGACCTAAAACAAATGGCATCAAGTGATGATGTATGTTTAGCTTGTGAAGGCTAAAAGATAATTATGATAGATTATGTTGTGACTTTTTTTGCTGTGTTTTTTACAGATATATTTTATACTTATTATTTAAAGGCAGTACAAGAAGAACAAACAATTAAGGCTAGTTTTTGGGCAGTAGTTGTATTCGTAATCGCTTGCGTAGCAGTCATAAATTACACCACCAACTATTGGTTATTAATACCAGCAGGCGTGGGTGCATTTTGTGGAACATATGTTGGTATGATTTTGAGAAAGAGAAAATTATTAGTATGAAAACTATAGCTTTATTTCAAGATGACCGAACCAAAAGTGCAATATCAATGAGTGATGGTTTTCTTCATGTGCTATCTCCACATTATAATATTAAAATTTTCAGAAAAGAAGAATGTAAGGCTGAAACATTTTCTGGTGTAGATATGCTAATATTTCCTGGTGGTGCGATTGGGGGTGCAGACGATTACTTCCATATGTTCCCAAGAAAAAATGCAAATGCTGTAGCAGAATTTGTGGAAAATGGTGGAGCCTATTTGGGTGTTTGTGTTGGTGCATATTGGGCAGGACCTGATTACTTTGATATATTGAAGGGTGCTGAACCAGTTCAATACATAAAGAGACCGACTGCTGATATTATGAGAAGTTTTAATATTGCAGCTCATTGTGTATGGAAAGGCGAAGAAGAACGAATATTCTTCCGTGATGGTTGTACATTTGTTGGTGACCTTAGTCATTCAGAAATAGTAAGCACATATTTCAATAAAGAACCAATGTGTATTAGACAAGGTAAAATT
>Ga0222712_10002118_pt1 | contig 23281 bp, 25 predicted proteins | sample C33_657DmetaG_FD_165043 | JGI IMG/M metagenome (GOLD analysis project Ga0222712, IMG submission 165043) | Estuarine water microbial communities from San Francisco Bay, California, United States - C33_657D | ecosystem: Environmental > Aquatic > Marine > Unclassified | place: USA: California... | reverse complement strand
TCCGCTTACGTATCCAACCTTTAAAAGACCGTCCGGGCGACATCATGCCTTTGGTCATCCAATCGCTGTCGCGCCATATCAAAGGGGGTTTGCCTTTCACGGTGTCACCTGAAGCCCAAACCATGTTGACCAGCTACCCATGGCCTGGCAATGTGCGCGAATTAGAAAACGTGGTGCAACGCGCTGTCGTGTTGTGTGGTGGCCGTGTGGTCACTCCCGCCCATGTGATGTTTGACGACGCTGGTTTAGACGACCAAGCAGGTTACGCCAGCCAAATGGAAAACCTCGCGCAAACCATGCCTGCCGTGCCTTACACACAGCCAAATTACGCACAACCCACTTACGCACAACCCGCGTCAAGTGCACCCATTGAAATTCGCCCCACCGAAACCCCTGTGAACTTAGAGCACGCCGTGATGGTGAGCGAACAGCAGGTGATCATGGCCGCGATCCAAAGCACTGACAGCCGCATGGAAGCGGCTGCCAAGTTGGGCATCAGCCCACGCACATTGCGCTATAAGCTCGCACAACTGCGCAGCCGTGGCATGACTGAAGGAGTCGCAGCATGATCGATCGAATTTCTAGTGCCAACGTCCAGTCCATGCTGGAGGTTTTGCGAACCTACCAATCTCAAGCTGCTGGCAATGCAGGTGCAGCCGCTGAACCAGCTGCTACCAAAGTAGGTCAGCCGACGTTTTTTGACTCAGTCAAAAACGCAATCGACGGTGTTAACGATACGCAGAAAAAATCGTCTGCTTTGTCTGAGGCCTATGACCGCGGTGAAGAAGTTCCTCTCACCGAAGTGGTGTTGAGCATGCAGAAATCTTCTCTGGCTTTTGAAGCCACCCTCCAAGTACGCAACAAAGTGATGAAGGCGTATGAGGAAATCATGAACATGCCGGTTTGATGTTGGACTGAAAGACATATATGGCTACAGACACTCTCAATATGAACGCGATGACCTTGCCCTCGGGTCAGGCATCTGACAACGCAGCCGCTGCTGGCGCGGGCAATGCCACAGGCACGGCTCTCAAAGTAGAAGGCTCTAAATTACCTGCATGGATCAATTCCAAAGAAGGCCCTGGCGCTTTGGTGATGGATGTATTGCGCCAACCCAGCGTGCGCAAAGCATTGCCATTCATGGTGATCTTTATGTTGCTGATGTCGGTCGCGGTGTTTTTCACTTCGATGAAGCCAACACCTTACCGTCCCTTGGTCTTGATGCTCAATGACGCAGACAAACAAATTGCAATTGAAACCTTGAAGACTGCAGACTTCAAACCCGAAGTAGATGCCTCTACCGGCCAGTTGTCTGTTCCCACGTCGCGCTACCAAGAAGCGCGTATGTTGTTGGCTTCTAAAGGTCTACCACGTACAGAGATCTCTGGCATGGAGAACCTCAAAGACATGCCCGCTATGACCACCAGCCAATTTATGGAGCAGGTGCGCTACAACAATGCGATGGAGCAAGAGCTTTCACGCAGCATCGTGCAAATTGGTGGCATCAAATCCGCCCGCGTGCATTTGGCCGCGCCCAAACAAAGCGTGTTTGTGCGCGATCGTGCGCCTACTAAGGCGTCTGTGATCATCACCCGCTTACCTGGCCGAACGATTTCTTCAGCCAACGTACAAGCGATCATTCAATTGGTCGCTTCTAGTGTGCCGTATTTGGCGCCCGAGAATGTGTCTGTGGTCGACAACTTCGGCAGCTTGATGAACGAAATGTTGGTAGAGCAACCCTTAGGTTTGACCTCTGCCCAGTTGATGCAAAAGCAGCAGATGGAAGACCTCTATCGCACGCGTTTGATCCAACTATTAGCTCCTATCGTGGGTGAATCGAATGTCAGCGCACAAGTCAGCATGACGTTAGATTTCACGCAAACCGAAGTCACTACAGAAGACTTTGACTCGCAAGACAAAGGCCCCAAGACCCGTTCTGAATTGTTCGTAGAAGATCGCAACACCTTGCGCGATGCAATCGGTTTACCAGGTTCTTTGGCTAACACACCTCCTGCGCAGAACAACCCACAAGCCACGACCCAATCTAACTCTGACCCTCTAAAAGGTGTGAGTGAAAAAGGCGTGCAAGTGACTGCGCGCAGCACCAAGAACTATGAACTTGACCGCTCTGTGCGTCACACCAAAGGTGCGATGGGCACGATCACCAAAATCGGTGTGGGTGTGTTGATCAATGAGCGTCCAATTCCCGCAGGTACCAAGATTGAAAAGCCAGCCGATGGTTCAGCTCCCCCGACATCTGTTCCTTACACACCTGAAGAGTTAGACCGTTTAAACCAGTTGGTCAAAGGCGCTGTGGGATTTAACGAAACACGTGGTGACGTAGTGACGGTTGTAGCAACCAAGTTTGAACCACAGTACGACCCATCGATCGTGCCTTGGTACCGCGATGAAAACTACCAAGTGATGGTCAATGCAGGCGTGGTCGGATCTATCTTCTTGCTTGTCTTGTTATTAGTAGTACGCCCCATGGTGCGTCGACTTACAGCCCCTGAGGTCGACCCTGCTGCTGTGGCCGCCGCCGCTGCAGAGGCTGCGAATGCTGAGGCCAAGATGGCGATTGAGGTGGCGACGGCAGAGTCTGCAGCCGCGAAACTCTCAGCGCAACAAGCCCGTGAAGCACACGAAGCCGAAATTGCCCGAATTGCGGAAGAAGCCATGTTGGCTGCACAAGAAGCAGCGCGCTTGGCAGAGGAAGCACGCATTGCCGCCATAGCCCAAGCAGAAGCTGAAGCTGCAGCCATTGCCGCTAAAGCCGAGGCCGACGCCTTGGCTGCACAAAATGCGGGTGATGGAGAACCTACGGAAGAAATAGAAATCCAAGAGGGTGAATCCTTAGAAGAGGTAAAAGCCCGTATGGCCGCGATGAAGCCTAAGAAGCAGTCCATCTCTGCTGATTTGCTCAACACCGCGAACTCTTATGATGACAAAGTCGCTCTGATTCGTATGATCGTGGCTGAAGACTCCACCCGCGTGGCTGGCGTACTCAAGAGCTTGATCCGTCAATAACACCGAATAATTTAAGTTTAGGACTACACCATGGCTGATATCAATATGGGAATGTCGGAAGCACTGCGTGCTGAGATGGCCAACATCACCTCGACCCAACGTGCGGCAGTGCTGATGTTGCTTTTAGGTGAAGAACAAGCAGCTGACATCATTAAGTTTTTAAATCCCAAAGAGGTTCAAGCATTGGGTGCTGCGATGGTAGCTGCGGCAGACTTCTCGCAAGAAGCTGTCAACGTGGTGTTGGACGAATTTGTCGACCATTTGAAGAAGCAATCGTCTTTGAGTATGGGCAGCACCGATTACGTAGAAAACGTGATGCGCCGGGCCTTAGGCGACGACAAAGCGGCCTCTGTGTTGAACCGCATCATGCCTGGACAAGCCAGCAAGGGCTTAGAAATTTTGACGTGGATGGATGCCAGAGGTATTGCAGACATGATCAAGGCTGAACACCCTCAAGTGGTCGCCATCATCTTGTCGCTACTGGAAGCGACTGTGGCAGCTGATGTATTGAATTTCCTTCCACCCGATTCGCGTGCAGAAGTGATCCAGCGCGTGGCTAGTTTGGACACAGTGCAGCCATCCGCGATGGCTGAGTTGGAAGGCATTATGAAAATGCAATTCTCCAAGAGCGCATCGTCTCAGTCATCTAGCTTTGGTGGCGTAGAAGCTGCCGCCAAGATCATGAACTTGACCAAGACTGCTTTGGAGTCGAGCATCATGAACGGCTTGAACGAAATCGACCCCGAGTTGATGTTGAAGATTCAAGACAATATGTTTACCTTCGAGAGCTTGGTGGGTGTGAACAACAAAGGTATTCAGGTGCTCATGCGTACCGTCGAGCCAGATATGTTGATGGTGGCTTTGAAAGGTGCAAGCCCAGAATGCCAAGCCCGCTTTTTTGACAATATGTCAGAGCGCGCCCGTGGCATGTTCCGCGACGATATGGAAGCCAAAGGCCCGCAGCGTATGTCGGATGTGGAAGAGGCGCAAAAGAAGATCATGCGTATGGCCAGACAGTTGTCTGATTCAGGTGAATTGGTGTTAGGCGGCGGAGACTATGTATAACCGTTTGGTCGTTCCGCGGTCTGCTATCGCATGGCAGCCCGCATCTAAATTGCACTTGCGCCGCTCCGAATTGGAATACGGCGAAACCGTGTGGGGCGAAGACGCGCCCCAAGATTTTGCGGATGCTGCCTACCCAGAAAAACCTGATGGCTTTTCTACGGACACATACACGTCTGTCACGCAAACGCTGACCGAGCAAGCGAGACTCTCTTTGGCTTTGTTGCAACAGCAAGAAGCACAGACAAGTTTTGAAAATGACTTGACGCCCCCAAAAACCAGCGCATCGGTGAACGAACATTTGCCCTTTGTGATGGACGATTATGCGGCTGCAAGACGCATCAAGGTTTTGCTTGCCAAAGGCTTGTTAGATAAAACAAGCTCTGGCCGATTTGTTGATGACTTGTCGCAAACCAAGTCAGATTTATATGCCGACACGGAAGTGTCGAATGCATCGGCATCGCATTTAGAAACTACACAAGAGGCGTTAGACGCTATACAGAGCGAAGCCATTGAAACCCCTGCACTAGAGCATTTGGCTGAGCCTGTGGAAGCGATTGAAGTTACACCTGAAGCACAAGGCATCACGCCCCAAGAGCTTTTGCTGCTGGAAGAAGCGCAATTTGCCAAAGGGCTAGCCCAAGGTCTGGAACAGGGTAAAGCGCTGGGTTTTGAAGAAGGCAAAGCGCAGGGTCTCGAAGAAGGTAAGGCACTAGGATTTGAGGAGGGTAAGGCGCAAGGCTTAGAGGAAGGCAAGGGATTGGGCCTAGAAGAAGCTGTGCAGGAAGCGCTTGCTAAAGGCAAAGCAGAAGGTATTGAAGAGGGACTTGCGCGCGGTATAGAACAAGGCGAGCGCCAAGCCCGTGAAGCCATGGAGCAAGAAGTCGCAACCCAATGTGAAGTACTTTCACAAGTCGCTGAGGGCTTGCATGATTTATTACAAGACCCCCAAAGATTTTTTGATCCATTGAAACGCTTAGCCTTGCATATGGCGCAGCACATCACAAAGCATGAGCTAAGTATTTCTCCGCAAGCGATTGATGCGCTGGTGCAAAACTGTTTGAACGAACTAGACCATCCCATCAAAGGGGCTGTTGTCGTTGAACTCAATCCCCAAGACAAAAAATTACTAGAAACCCTGTCTTCAGTCAATTTGCAAGGCGTTCACTTAGAAGCTGTTCCCCAATTGGCTTCCGGCAGTGTGCGTGTGATTGCTAACGATATGGTGGTGGAAGATTTGATTGAGAACCGACTGGAGGCGCTCGCCAGAAGTTTGGCACTCAAAGAGATTGCGCCACGTGCTGAACCGCAAGTGCAAGAGGAATCCACAGAAATTTCTGAAGCGCTTTCAACAGAAGAATCGCCAGAAATGCTTCCAGCAGCAACGCCAGAAGTGCTCGAGGAAATGTCGTTTGATCCACCTTCTGAGGTAGATGAGAACCTTAAAAAGGATGATGGGGAGGCAGAAGATGTTCATTCCTGACGTAATCAATACCTTGTTAATGGGTTTGATTTTTATGGTCATCGTAGTGACGGTTGTGCGACCGTTTGTACTGCATATCGTCAATGGTGCAATGGGTACCGAAGAATTGCAAAAAGAAGCGATAGAAGCTGTACAACAGGAAATGATGCGCGTCAGTATGGTGGCTGAAGCGCAGCGTAACAACCAAATACTTTTTCAACAATTGCTGTTGGATGTGCCTGAGAAACCTAAGCTCAAGCCTGTGCCTGAAGTTGTAATAGAAGCCGAAGAAGCTAAAGTACAAGAGGAAGAAGTGCAGCCTGACACAAGCGAAGAAAATGCTGTGGTAGAAAGCACCACCGAGGTGGCTGCAGATGTTGCCCTAACTGAGGACGTTGCTGAAACTCAAGGGGACGAGGCTGAAGATTCTGTTGCATCAAGTGGCGAAATTGTCATGCAAGAAGGTGAGTCATTGGCAGATGTCAAAGCACGCATGAAACGTGAACAAGCCAAAGCTAAGAAACCTACGATCCCGCCAGAGTTGCTCAATAACGCCAACAGTTACGAAGATAAAGTGGGCGTGGTGCGCATGGTGGTGCAAAACGACCAAAGCCGTGTGGCCAGCGTCATTCGCAGCATGATTCAAACCCAATAACTAACCTAGAAATTTTTCATGCTTGATTTCGCGCAAGAAGTAGAAACCACGCTGGAGAAATTGCGCGTGCCAGAACCGCAACGCAGTGGCACCTTGGTGCGCTTAGTGGGTTTGACATTAGAAACGCGCGGCATCATGGCTCCCTTGGGTGCTTGCTGTGAAGTCATAGGCCAACACGGCCACCGCATAGAAGCCGAGGTGGTTGGTTTCAATGACCGTACTTTGTATTTGATGCCTTTCACAGACCCTGTGGGCGTTGGACCTGGCGACATGGTGCGTGTGATGCGCAACTCCTGCCAGGTGCGTTTGGGCGATGGATTATTAGGTCGTGTGATTGACGGTCTTGGTCAACCTTTAGATGGTCGCCCCTTACCTGAATTACCAGACCAAATGACTTTGTTTGGTCGTCCGCTCAACCCCATGGAGCGTGGCCCTATCAAATCAATTTTGGATGTAGGCGTCAAGGCCATCAACTCTGTGTTGACAGTGGGCCAAGGTCAGCGCATTGGTTTAGTCGCTGGCTCTGGTGTGGGTAAAAGTATTTTGCTGGGCATGTTGACCCGTTTCACCAAAGCCGACATCGTGGTGATTGGTTTGATCGGTGAGCGTGGTCGTGAAGTACAAGCGTTTATCAGTGAATCTCTAGGTGACGAAGGTTTAGCAAAATCTGTGGTGATTGCCGCACCCGCCAATGTGTCTCCCGTGTTACGACTCAAAGCTACCCACATGACCCACGTGGTCGCAGAGTATTTCCGTGACAAAGGTTTGAACGTATTGATGCTGTGCGACAGCTTGACGCGGGTGGCCCATGCACAGCGAGAGATTGGCTTAGCGATTGGTGAACCCCCAACCGCCAAAGGCTATCCACCCTCTGTGTTTGCCTTGTTACCCAGTTTGATCGAACGCGGAGGCGTTGGCAGACATGGCCACGGATCAATCACATCGATTTACACCGTACTTGCCGAAGGTGACGACGCATCCGACCCTATCGTGGACATTGCCCGCGCATCTTTAGATGGACAAGTCATGCTCTCTCGCACATTGGCCGACCAAGCCCATTACCCAGCGATTGATTTGAACGGTTCAATTTCACGTGTGATGCAAACCTTGGTCGATAGCGAGTCATTGCGCCAAGCCAATCGGTTTAGACGCTTGTGGTCTGTCTACCAACAAAACGCAGACTTGGTGCAAGTCGGTGCTTATGAAGCGGGAACCAATCCAGAGTTAGATGAAGCCATTCGCTTGCGCGAACAAATGGTGATGTTCTTACGCCAAGACATGCACATCAGCGAAGACTATGACGTCTCATTGCATAACCTCAAACAATTGATGTCATGAAACCCCGCGCCGCGTGGCCTATCTTGGCAAAAAAGGCCAAAGAAAAATGCGACCAAGCCATGGCTGCATTGGTTAAGGGACGGGAAAAAATTAAAAGTCTTGAGCAAAGCCGCGGTCGAATGGAGGCGCTTTATGCCGACTACCTGGCACGCTCGCTAGAAGCTGAGAAAAAATCTCTCAGTATCCAAGAGTCAGTTAACTTCCGCGGTTTTTTGCAACAAATACAAACCTTGATCAAACGCGTGGACGTAGACCTTCAGCATGCCAAGTTTGAATTGGATGTTCTAAAAGCTAACTTACTAGCCGCAGAGAAAAAACGAATCCAAATGGAGACTTTGCAGGAGCAAGACGAGCGGCGTGTCAGAGAAGCCGCTGCCAAAAGCGAACAACGCGCCATGGATGCTGCGGGTGTGATGCTTTTCAATATGAAGTAACCCAACCAGCTTGTAACCAGTGCCAATAGTGGGGTTTGAATTCCCAAGGAATCAGGACTGTGGGTGCATCGTCTGCAAAAACATGTGAGGTCAAGTGGTCAAACCAGACGCCTTGTGCCTGCAAGCTTTGCACTAAGGATTGGTTAAAAGCAGCGTCCATGTCTCTTGGATAAACGTTGTGCCGTATGTCTTGTAGACGCGAATTTTGTGCACGCGTCGCCAATGTGGGGCCAGAGAGCAAGTCATGCACGCTTCCCCAATCCCGACCTGTCAAGATGGTTTTGAGTGCGCAAAGGTCTTGTTCCACTTGCACTTCATCACGGATCCGGTAGCGGTGTTGTCCCAACATGTTGTCAAACCAGATGCTGGCTTGAGGATGAGTTGCCAATATTTCAGGTAAGTGGGCCAGGGCATCTTGCCGATGGTGGCGAATTTGCGTTTGGCTGTGACGCAGTGCCCGGCCATGGCGCCAATTGAATAGATGTTGGGCGAGTGGGTCGATGTCGTAGGCGTCAATCTGTGTGAAATGGGTGAGCCATGTGGTGGGCATCATCCAGCCAGCACTGCAACCCATCAATAGCAAATGCGTGTGGCGCGGTTGGCAACGTACTAAAAAGTGTTCAATATGCGTCACGGTGGGTTGCCAACGCTTTTGGGATTGAAAGGCGTGCATATGCCAATTCAGCCCGCCAGTGCCTCCAGCATTCACTAAGTCCCTCAGTATTTGGCGCATTTCCATATCGGGGAACTATATCTTTGTGAATTCCACAAGTGCGTGCCAATTTGACCTGGCATATTGATTGCGAAGTCTAAGGAAACAGGCACTTTAGGTGTCAATAAACCGTCATTGCGCACAGGAAATTCATCATGCAAAGCTTCAATTGGGCCCAATTCATTGCTAGTACGTTCAGCATCTTGCTGCTGCTAGGCGCTGCATGGTGGTGGATCAAGCGCAACAAATCTATGGGCATACAGGGCAATGGTGAGCGCCGTATTCAGTTGGTTGAGGCCTTGCCTTTGAGTTTGAAGCACAAGATGGTGTTGATTCAAATCGACAAACAAATGGTGCTAGCCAGTGTCAGCCCCAGCGAAGTCAAAACCTTGCACGCTTGGACCGAGGAGACATCGCATGTTGCGTAAACGCGTTTTCTTCAAACACACCTTCGTCTTGATGACCTTGTTATTCATTGCCATGTGCGTAATGCCGATGATGGCACAAGCGCAAGGTATTCCACTCGTCAATGTGAGTGGCGGCAAAGGCGGTCAGCAATACAGCATGAGCTTGCAATTGCTGGGCTTGATGACAACACTCACGCTGTTGCCATCGATGTTGCTGATGATGACTTCGTTTGTACGCATCATCATCGTGTTGTCTATCTTGCGCCAAGCCTTGGGTACTGCACAAACTCCGCCCAACACGGTATTGGTAGGACTCGCTTTATTCTTGACTTTCTTCATCATGTCGCCGGTTTTTGAGTCGGTCTATAAAGATGCAGTCGGCCCTTATATGAATGCCAAATTGGACTTTGACAAAGCTTTGATCAAAGCCGAAACCCCTATTCGTGACTTCATGATGAAGCAAACCCGTGAAGACGATATTGCGATGTTCATGCAAATCGCTAACCGCCGCGAGTTAGACAACTCTTCACAAGTGCCTTTCACCACGTTGATGCCTGCATTCATCACTTCTGAAATCAAGAGTGCTTTCACGATTGGTTTCTTGATCTATATCCCATTTGTGGTGATTGACTTGATCGTTGCCAGTGTGTTGATGTCCATGGGCATGATGATGCTCTCGCCCATGATTATTTCGATGCCAATCAAACTCATGTTGTTTGTGTTGATCGACGGGTGGACGCTCTTGATGGCGTCGCTTTCCAATAGTTTTGTTTTTTAAGGAAGAACCGCCATGGATTCATCAGCCGTAGTAGATTTAGCCCGCCAAGCGCTTTGGATGACTATGCTCATCTCTGCGCCCATGCTTGTTGTGGGTTTAGTGGTGGGCTTGGTGGTGGGTATTTTTCAAGCCGCTACTTCGATCAATGAGCAAACGCTTAGCTTTATTCCTAAAGTATTTGCGATTGGTTTAACCATTGCACTCATGGGTGGTTGGATGATCAACACCATGGTGGACTACACCAAGGCCATCTTCACGCGTATCCCTAATTTGTTCATGTGATGTCGGGTCATGAACCTAGCGCTGTTAGACATTCTTGAAAAGTTTTTGGTCATTGTTTGGCCGATGTTGCGTTTGTCTGCGTTTTTAGCGTTCACCTCTATTTTTTCTATCCGCGCGGTTAATTTGCGCATTCGTATGTGTTTAGGTTTTGCGTTGGCATTTTTTGTGTCGCAGCAAATCGATATTCCACGTATTGATCCTCTCACTGCCGAAGGCTTGCTAGAGATATTTCGCCAAATCTTGATTGGTTTGACCATGGGTTTGGTATTTCAAGTTGCGTCCGCCACTTTAGTGGTGGCGGGGCAAGCGATATCGGGCTCGATGGGTTTGTCGATGGCCAATATGATTGACCCGAACATGGGTAGCGTGCCTGTGTTGTCTGCCTTCTTCAACATCATGGGTACCTTGGTGTTTCTTGGCATCGGTGGCCATTTGATTGTGTTCGGCCTGGTGCTGGAGTCATTCAAGCTGTTACCTATTGGCCAAGAGTTTTTCTCGCAAGACATGTTGGGCAAGATGATCAACTGGAGCGCCATGATGTTCTTAGGTGCTTTATTGATCGGCTTGCCGGTGATGATGACATTGCTGTTCATCAATATCGGCCTCGGATTTGTGGCCCGTGCTGCGCCAAGTTTGAATATTTTTACCGTTGGCTTTCCCGCCTTGATCTTGGTGGGTTTTGTCATTTTGATTTTTTCTATGGGCAACAACGTCTCGCGCATCCAATGGGTGTGGACACAGGCGTTTTTGGTGCTGCGATCATTTTTAGGAAGTTGATTAGGTAAGCAATATGGCAGAAGAAAGCGGCCAAGACAAAACCGAAGAACCGACGGCGCAGAGACTCAGCAAAGCGCGCGAGGAAGGCCAGATTGCGCGTTCGCAAGAACTCGCGCCTGCGGCCATGATGGTGATGGCGACTTTATTCTTCACCATGATGGGGCAGTACTTGTTCAACAGCATGGGCAATTTGTTCAAAAGCCAACTGCAGTTTGATAGAAAAATCACTGACAAAGCAGAGTTACTCCCTGCTATTTTTGGCAGTGCCATCGTCGACGGCTTTGTCATTGTGTTGCCTTTGGTAGCCCTCATGGCAGTGATTGCGGCTTTGTCGACCACCTTGTCGGGTGGATTGATTTTTTCCCCCAAACTCGCGCTTCCAAAATTTAGCAAGCTCAACCCTATGAGTGGTTTGAAGCGTATGTTTGGGACTGACGCATTGATTCAATTGGGTAAAGCCGTTGCAAAGTTTTTGGTAGTTGGTGCTATTTTGTTGGTCTCGGTCATGAACAATTTGAACGACCTGACCAATATTTCCCAAATGGATTTAGGCCAAGCCGTGATGGTTGCTGGCACCATCATTGTGGATTCTTGTTTCTGGTTGAGTTTAGGTTTGGTCTTGGTGGCATTGGTGGACGTGCCTTTGCAGCGGCACCAATTGAACAAGAAACTCAAGATGACCAAGCAAGAGGTCAAAGACGAGATGAAGAACTCGGAAGGTAACCCCGAGGTCAAAGGACAGATCCGCCGTCGTCAACGCGAAATCTTGAACAACAAAATGATGACCAAGGTCAAAGACGCAGACGTTGTCATCACCAACCCAACCCACTTTGCTGTGGCCTTGTCGTATGACCCGAATGGAGACGGCGCACCCATCTTGGTGGCCAAGGGCGATGATGGATTGGCTGCACGTATTCGTGAAGAAGCGACCAAGCATGGCGTCTATTTATTTGAGGCGCCATTGCTAGCCCGCGCCTTATACTTCACGACTAAGTTGGACCACCCCATTCCAGAGGCGCTCTACCACGCTGTGGCTCAGGTAATTGCCTTTGTGTTCAGTCTGAACCAGTCTTACGGAAGAGGCCAAGAAGTGATCAAGCCAGACCCGAAAATTCCTGACGAGATGAAATTTGATGCCAACGGTGTCTTGATGAACTCTTAATCTTCAATTAAGCCCGCATGACCGATATCTTCCAAAGCCCAGGTGACAGACTACGGTTTGAAATCCTTCTCAAATCGTTGACCGAAGGCAGCATTAATTTGGCTGTCTTAAGCCAACATGATTTGGTGTTGGATTTCTACGGCAATTTATTTGAAGAGCGCTTGCGTGCAGCAGGTGAACAAAATATTGAGTTTTGTACTTCCACCAGTTCTGAGCAGTTGGTACAAACTTTCAATGACATCTTGTCGGAACTCACACTCAATCAAGCGACTGAAAAAGAAAAAAAATTAGCGCCACGCCGCTTCTTGGTATTTCGCGATTCCATCTTGATGCAAGAGTTTGAGCTGCAATTGCTTGCACGCTTAGTCAATGGATTTCCTGCTGGCAACATCAGCGTCATTTTGCTCATCAACAGTGCAGGTAACTACCGTAAAAAATTAGAAGCATTTGGTAAAAACCTATTGCAATGGGAAGTCGAAACCAAAGCGGGTGAACCCAAACGTGTTTTGTCTGATTGGGTGGCTGACACACCAGAGCCTGCTCCTGCATCTGAGCCGCCTGTTTTGCAACCGATGTCTGCTCAGGACTCGGAGGAAGCGCTCAAGCAACTCAATATGCCCAAGAAAACGTCTTGGCGTATTCCAGGGCTTGGAAAAAAACCCCAGCCTGCTCCCGTACCTGCTTCAGTCACGGTTGTTTCAGGACCCGCACCAGCGCCTGCATCAACGCCCACCAAACCGCAAGAAGCCGCACCCGTTGCGGCTTTCGATGCACAAACGCCTCGCGAACCAGTTCTGGGCGCACCAGTTCTTGGCGTTGCTGCAAGCGTCGCCTCCTCAACTGCGCAAGCAACGGAGGGAGATGTTTTCAAACGTAGTTCGAGCAAGCCGCGTTGGGGCATTGTTTTAATTGTGTTGCTGATGTCTTTGGCAGTTTTTGGCTTTATGTACAAAGACATGCTGGTGGAAGAGGCCGAGCTCTTCAAGAAATATTTATTACGCGGCACCCCTGCTGCACCAGCGCCTACGCCAGTAGCTAGTGCGCCTGAACCTCTAGCGTCTAGCGCAGCACCAGTCGCAAGCGACGTAGCTTCCGCCGCAATGGATGTTCAATCAGCTCCAGCGAGCGGCAGTATGGCAGCAGCGCCAGTAGCTTCTGAGCAGCTTGTGGTCGCGCCGGCTAAAGAAGTTATAGGCAAAGAAAAAGATGCTGTTAGCAAAGAAACCACTAGCAAACAAGTGGCGGCTAATGAGACAGAAAAAAAAGAACCCCCTAAAAAAGAACCTCAAACTAATGCCGCTCAAGCCGATAAAGTATCTGATGCAGATTGGGTAAGCCAATTGCCTGATGATGGATTCGTCTTGCAACTTGCCGCATTTGATGTGGAAGAAGAAATGCTGACCTTCAAACGCAGCCATCCGGCGTATGCCTCGGCGCGGGTCATGCAGGTAAGAAAAAAAGATACAAACAAACGCTACTTTATTTTGTTAGCCGGCCCATTTGAGACCAAGCCAGAGGCGGATCGATTCATGAAATCAAGCCCCTTGCTCGCAAAAGGTTGGTTACGCAGTGTGAAGTCTGTGAAAGCCCAACTAACTAAGGCCTAAACAATAAGGAACGCACATGTCTAGCAACGAAGCTGATGTTCTCTCTAAAAAAGGCCATGAGACCTTTGAGCCTGCTTTTGAGACAGACCAGGTGCCGCGCATTCAGGTGCCCAATGTGCCTGAGGACGCGCAGGGGCTGACTGCCAAGGAGTTGGCCCAAGTCCCTACCTTGGATGAGCAGCAGGCCTCACCTGCGCCTGCGGAAGCCAAGCAAGCGACCCCTAGCGCTGATCCGATAGCCCCTGAGGCTGAAGAAGCCAGCGCTTCAGTCTTGGATGCGCTCGACGCCTTGCCGATATTGGACGAGGTCCACGCTCAAGAGATACCTGGTCAAGTCGATACTTGGATGGAGGTGCTCCAGAAACGCACCGAAAAGCTAACCGAAGATATCAGACAGTTGCATTTGCGGCTCGATGTTTTAGAAGAAAAATCAAAGGGTTAACCATGGCGGAAGCTGAAAAAAATACAGACGATACAGCGGTGCTCGAAGCACCGGTGGATGAAGTTGAAGCGACGGACGCAGCTCAGTCGGGTGAAAACACGTCTGAAGGTGATGCTGAGCCGATTTTGGACGTAGACGCAACAGCTGACCGTTTGACTGATATTGCTACCCAGTCCTTAGACAGCAATGAAGTAGCCCGCCAAATTGAAGAACTGACCTCGGTGGTTTTAGATTCAGCGGAGGTATCTACACGCTCAGCATCTATTGCTGCGGATGTCAGCACCGCCATGCGCATGGTGGTTGCCAAAATCGAAGAAACCAACCGTCGAAATGTGTTGCACTCTCGCGTGATGCTGGGTGCTATTTGTGTGTGTTTGCTTGTCGCTATGGGTTTTTTCTTTGGTATTACTTTGAAAATGACCAAGTCGATCAAAGAGTTGGATGTGATGACATACGCCATGTCTAAGCGAATGATCGAAATCGACGGAAGCATCAGCGCTATTGGTAAAACACATTCTGATTTTTCAGAAATTACAGAAAAGCAAGAAGAGCTCAACACTACGCAAAAAAATGTTGCCAACCGTTTGGACGAAATTGGCCGCGTGATGTCCAATATGCCTAATTTGGTAGCCGATCAAAATAACAAACTGATTGACGCCAAATTGCTCACCATGAACAAGTCTTTGGCGGCTATGGACGCCAAGATCGCGGCTAATATGGATGCCGAAAAAATCAAACAGCAGCCTGTGCAATTGGTATTGGCTGAAATCCAGAAATTACGTGCTGATACCAATCAGAGCTTACAAAGCATGCGCACGGAATTGAACCAAAGCATGCAAACGCGCGATAAATTACAAGCGTCTGCCTACGAAGAAGCTGTCAAGCGCGCGAGCAATGCTGCTGCAGCTGCACAAAAAGCCGCTGACAGTGCTGTTGCGGCAGAAAAGGCGACAGCTGCTGAACGCCTAAATGCCCAAAAAGCCGCTGCTGAAAGAGCCGCGGCAATGCGCTTCGCGCCTGAGGAAAAGCCTTCTCAGAAAACCCAAGCTGACAAAGCTGCCGCTGATAAAGCGGCAGCAGAGAGAGCCGCAGCAAGAGCTGCCGCAGAAAAAGCTGCTGCACTCGCCGCTGAGCGAGCTGCCGCTGCAGAACGTGCTGCTGAAAAAGCCCGCGCCGCTGCAGCCCAAGCTGCTGCAACTCCTCCGCCAGCGCCAGCACCGGTGGTGCGCGAGCGGCCTATTCAGTATCCAAGAGCAGCTGACTAAGCGGCTCAGTCAGAGCATCCACTGAGGGGGCGCCGCCGACTAAACGTTCAGCCCAAATCGATTGGCACTTGCATGTGTCCAGTCTTGGTAGGTCACAGGCAAACTGCTGATATCTTTTTGCAGCAATGCCATAGGCGCAACCGTATCCACCAACTCCGACAAATGCAAAACTTGTGTTTCGCTCACGCGTTGCATGATGTGCCGTGGAGAAAACTCACTCGGATCTTGAAGCCCAGCAGCCTCTAACAACTCTTGCAGGGCTTCAAGCGTATTGCGGTGGAAGTTCTCCACCCGTTCCGCTTTACTAGGAACCACCAACGCCATTTGACGTTTTGGGTCTTGGGTCGTTACACCCGTAGGGCAATTACCCGTATGGCAAGTTTGCGCTTGAATACACCCTAGCGCAAACATAAAACCGCGCGCGCTGTTACACCAGTCTGCACCCAAAGCAAAAGCGCGCGCCATATCGAATGCGCTGACGATCTTGCCACTCGCACCGACGCGAATGTGTTCGCGCAAACCTGCCCCAACCAATGTGTTGTGCACTAAGCGCAAGCCTTCTTGTAAGGGCATACCAATATGGTCCGAGAACTCTAAGGGCGCTGCACCAGTACCGCCTTCAGCACCATCGACCACTACAAAGTCTGGATAAATTTTGCTCTCAAGCATGGCTTTAACAATACCAAACCATTCCCATGGATGGCCGATACAAAGCTTCATACCTACTGGTTTTCCGTCACTCAAATCGCGCAGTTGTTGCACAAATTGCATCAACTCCAGTGGTGTAGAAAAGCTGCTGTGGCTTGAAGGTGATACACAATCTTCGCCAATACCCACACCACGTGCTTCAGCAATTTCTTCTGTGACTTTGGCGCCAGGCAGAACACCACCATGCCCAGGTTTAGCACCTTGGCTTAGTTTGATCTCCACCATCTTGACTTGCTCAGACTTCACGTTTTCGGTGAAACGCTCTGGGCTGAAATGGCCCGTGGCATCACGGCAACCAAAGTAACCGGAGCCAATTTCCCAAATTAAATCACCCCCGTGGGTGCGGTGGTGGCGTGAGATGGAGCCTTCGCCGGTATCGTGCGCAAACCCACCGCGCTTGGCGCCTAGGTTCAATGCCAATACCGCGTTGGCACTCAATGCGCCAAAACTCATGGCAGAGATATTGAATCGGCTGATGCTGTAGGGCTGCTTGCATGCATTGCCACCGATTTGAATCCGAAAGTCGTGGCTTGAGAGCTGGGTCGTTGCAATGGAATGGTTGATCCATTCATAGCCCACTGCACGTACATCGAGTTGTGTTCCAAAAGGGCGTTTATCGCTGTCACCCTTTGCACGCGAATACACCAAGCTGCGTTGTGCGCGAGAAAAAGGTGTGGCGTCAGTTTCAGACTCTAAAAAATATTGCCTAATTTCAGGTCGAATGTATTCAAACATGAAGCGTAAATGCCCAATGACTGGGTAGTTACGCAAAATCGCATGGTGATTTTGGTTGAGGTCGTGGAGGCCCACCAAACTTAAGATTAAAAATAAAAGCGGCCACCAACCACTCAGGCCCGTAACACCTGCACCGAGTAAGGTAAAGACCAGCAACACCACTGACGCCAAAAATGCGGTGTAGCGCACCGGATAGATCTGGTTTAATTTCTCCAGCATACAGCTAACTCCTTTGGCGGTGGGAAGAACTATCGTCTTTGATTCAGTTTCGCCGCCAGTTTAGTTTGCGCTAAGGCCGAGACTTCTGAGCGCAAACGCGCAGAGGTGAGTTGTTGGTCGGCGACGTTTTGTACATCTTTGAGATGCGACATGATGGATGAACGTAGATCCACCAGATCAACTTCCAACTTGCGGGCACGCTCTTGCAACTCGCGTTGCAGCGCCATGCGTTGTGTCAATAAATTCACTTCGGCCGCAATCGTGCGCCATGTTTGTGTGAGTTCATCCGAGGGTGCCACGCGAAGTTGGTCAAACAACTCGCTGATCAAAGGGTCAAACATTGGCGAGGTGGCCTCATGCGGATGCATGGGCTCTTGCGTTTCAGTCAATGTTGGTACTTTTTCTGGTGCGAAGTTGTGTGGAGGCGCGGAAGCTGCTTCTGCAGGAGCAGGAGCCGCCGCCGCACGTGCATGTGATTGCAGCAAAGCATTGACTTGTCCCCAGCCGTCGTCAGGCGTGTACTGCTTGAGTCCTTTGAATGACAAAAATTGTGGTTCGGTACTCATTTGCTCAAGATGCCCATAGACATGCGTTTAAGGAATTGCGGAATTCCCATGGAAGAAATGCTTGCGGTTTCTTCTACTGCAGGTTGCGCCGTTGGTTTTGTCGGTTTTGCGAATGTATTTGCCTGCTCTGGCGATTCAGCAGGGGCAGTGTCTCCAACTTTATGCAAGCGATGGCGACCTAAAACTGAATACTGGTTTGACAAAGTGCTTGTGCGTGCCAGCAAGTTTTTAGGCGGTGCGTTCAGCGCATTGGACTGGTTCGTAGCGTGAACACCATTGAGTGTATTGATGCGTGTAGAGGCCGTTGTCTGGCGAATACCTTGTGCACTGTTTCGCATTTCACGGGCAGTGCAAACAGCTTTGCCAAACTCAATGAAAGAGGTGCCGCATTCGTCAGGCAAGTCCATCAAATAGCCGCGCTCAAACATTTCACGCGCACTTTGCGCTTCCAACACAGGGGGCGACAACATAAAGCTGACAGGAAAGCGTTGCTTCGTAAAGGTATCGCTTTGCATTTGCTCGTTGTGCACACGCGTAGGGCAAACGAGCAATGTGGGTGGTGTGTGGATAGCGGAATCAAATACCCAACGATGGCGACTCAAAAAGCCTGCAGTAGCGGCGAGTTCAATTTCTGACACTGATGTGGGCACGATGACCAAGTCGTACTCGAACATCAATTCACCAGCAATCGAGTCGGTCCACGTCAAATCGCAAATCACGACGTCAGAGCTGCTAGCGGCTCGTCGCAAATGCAAACGCGCGTCAAGAATAGGACGGTTGCCACCTTGGTCTAGGGGCAATATATGGTGCTGCACAACGATGCCTATGTTGGGTGCGCGGTTCAACCAGGTGCTGGAGGATCCGTGGGTGTCAAAGTCGACCAAGGTCACACTTTGACCTTGACGGCGCAGATAAGCCGCCAAGTTGGCAGATACGGTGCTCTTGCCGACGCCACCCTTTTGACTGGTGACCAGAATTTTGAAAGTAGACATTTACTAACTCCAGATTCGAATGCCGCAGTGCCTTAGAAACAAAAACAGAAGCGGGGTATGGAATTTAATAGGTAGTTGTATTACCGTCAACAACGCTAATTTTGCGATTAAGTGGTCAAAACCGACAAAAATATCGGTTCATAGAGCTAATTAGTATTCAAAAAATTTAAAAAAGAAACTAAATGAAGAATAATTGCTATGTTGTTGATTCATAATGTTTTTCAAAGAAGTGTCAAAAAAAACAACACTTTTATCTTTTTATGGATGTTTACCCTGCCACGAGCCCTGCAAAACCCTCCAGTAAACTCATTGGGTCTTAATTTTTTGAATCCATATAACTATGTCAACTACGCATCACACCCGAATCGCTATGGCAATAGCCGTTCTGACCCTTGCTGCTTGCAGTTCTACCAAGCTTGCCGAAACTGCAGATGTCTCTGGCAAAGCAGTGGCAGCAGCCCCTGCGAGCTCAGTAGCCCCCGCCCCTGCGAAGTCTGCGGTTGCCGCGGTGGTTGCCGACCACTTGAACCCCAGTAGTTTGATTTCTAAAGAGCGAAGTGTGTACTTTGACTTTGACCAATTTGTGATCAAAGCCAGTGACGGTCCTTTGATCGAGCGCCAAGGCAAATACTTAGCTAGCAATCCCACCCTTGCCATTCGTGTGGAAGGCAATGCCGATGAACGCGGTGGCCGTGAATACAACTTGGCACTGGGACAAAAGCGCGCTGACGCAGTAGTGCGTGCCTTGAAAGTCTATGGCGTTAGCGACAAGCAATTAGAAGCAGTGAGCTTTGGTAGCGAAAAACCAGCGATCCAGGGTCACGACGAAGTCGCATGGGCACAAAACCGCCGCGTTGATTTGGCTTACCCCAACAAGTAATTTTTGGTCGCAATGCCTAGTCAGAGTTGTTGCATCTGCTGATGCAACTCAACAGCGAAGTTATCACCACACCACCGCGTGCTTCGGCCACGGTGGTGTTATTACGTGACGCCCCAAAGAAAGGGTTGGAAGTATTTTTGTTACGTCGTCATACGGACTCTGCTGTCCTGGGCGGCGCCTATGTTTTCCCTGGCGGTAAATTAGACAAGGCGGATAGTAGCGAATATGTATTGCGCCATTTAGACCGTGACCCGCTGGACTTGCACCATTCATTGGCTGAGCCTGAGATTCATACTGATATGGCTGCAGGTCTCTATGTGGCTGCTATTCGTGAGGCCCTGGAAGAATGCGGTGTTTTGTATGCCCGCGCCCGCAACAGCGATGCATTGGCGCACGACACAACGCAACGCGCCAAATGGCAAAAGCAATTGCATGCTGGTGAAGCATTTGCCGATGTTTTGGCGTCCGGAGATTTGCAACTCGACACGCAACATTTGGCTCCGTGGTCACGTTGGATCACACCACGCATGCCGTCTGTCACCAGCAAGCGTTTTGATACGCGGTTTTTTGTAGCCGTATTGCCACAAAATCAAACACCAATCCATGACGACGTAGAAGCTGTCGACAGTATCTGGCTATCGCCCCGTGACGCACTGTTGAAGTATTGGGACCGTGGCATCAGCATGGCGCCTCCACAAATCATGACCTTGGTGAACTTGTTGCCTTACAGCGATTGCGTAAGCGTATTGCGCGCAGCCTTGGCAAGAAAGCCCTCTATCGTGATGCCTGAAACATTTGACGCAGATGGATTGCGCCATATTTGTTATCCGGGCGACCCGCAGCACTCCATCAAAGAAAAAGCCATGATGGGACCCACGCGTTTGCGTTTTATAGAAGGACGCTTTGAACCGAAAGATGGGGTGGAGGCTTTTTTAGATCCTGAGGGGATCTAAGCACGGGACAACTGTAAATAGTGTCTTCAGTATGTACCCAAGACGGTAATAAAAGTCGCTTGCAAAGTGGATAAGCCTCGATTAAACTAGTCAGGTAACTAGTCAAAAGGAGGTGTTTTATGCAAACTTGGCCTATACAAGATGCTAAAGCCCGATTTAGCGAATTTCTAGATGCCTGCATAAGCGATGGTCCTCAAATGGTCAGTAAGCGTGGCGTAGATGCGGCTGTGCTGGTTCCGTTGCCTGTGTGGCAACGTATGCAGGCGACATCCAGAATGACTTTGAAAGAATTGCTTTTATCTGAGCAGGGCCGATCCGATACTTTTCCTCTGCCACTGCGAGGCAAGGCGAAAAGACGTTCTATAGATGGAATTTCCTGAAGATGTATTTGTTAGATACCAACATAGTTTCTGAATTACGTCGAACGAAGCCTCATGCCGGAGTAGTGGGTTGGATTCAATCGATCAACGATAGCGACCTCTTTATTTCTGCGGTGACATTGGCTGAAATCCAAGCGGGCATCGAGTCAACCAGAGAGCAAGACCCCTTAAAAGCCAAAGAGATTGAAGGTTGGCTGGATCAACTGGCCGATTCATTCAGTGTGCTCCCTATAGACGGGGCGGCTTTTCGCAAATGGTCGCGCCTCATGCACCGTACCTCAGACACTTTGTATGAAGATGCCATGATTGCTGCTACTGCTTTGGTACATAACCTCAAAGTCGTTACACGAAATGTTGCAGATTTCAAATCTTTTGGTGTGGATCTTCTAAATCCCTTTGAAATCAAAAGCTAGTGCACCTCTATAAGATCCCCGCATGTCCTCACGCCCTAGTTTGCAAGTAGCCGTCATCATGCGCCGAGAGCGTGTGCCGGGGGCTATGAGCCGTTGGCAGCCTTGGCGTTGGGTCTTGCACGATGTGGTGGGGCATGACTTGGCGCCGCACGCAGAACACTTTGGCACGGCCCCGAAATGTTTGCGTCAAACCGAGGACGAGCAAATTTGGTTGCATCCTGGCTTTACGGTGGAACTGTTCAAAGACGATCCTGAAGGCTACTACCTCAACCTCTCCTCGCCTGACCCCTGCTGGTTTGTTTTGTGGCGCATGGAAGAGGAGCCTGGAATTGCTGACGAAGTTGTGGCTGTCCCTGCCATGGTGAGTTTGAGTTACCACGATGCAGGCCGTTGGTTAGACGCACAAGAAAACGTAGACCAAGTCAAAGCCCCCGTCGAAGTGGTGGCATGGATGGCCGACTTTGCCCAAACCCATTGGGTGGAAGAAACCAAACGTCGCAAAAGGCCAGAAAGCTTCAAAGGTCTGCAAGACCGTTTTGGTAATCCGGCTTCGGTGAGCACGGACAAAGTGCGAGGTGGGCCACATGGCCAATGACGAAACGCCTGCAGGATTTTTAAGCCGTTGGTCGCGACGTAAAGCGGAGGTTCGTCAGGGTGTTGCTTTGGACGAAGCAGCTAAGGCTGCCATTGACCAAGACAAAAAGCCTGGCAAGCATTTAAATTCAGAACTGCAAGGGGCTCAGGCAGTTAATAGCGATAAAAGCTTGACGCCCTCTACAAGGCTGGTTGGTTCGCCAGATCAAAAGGACGACCAAAACCACCACTTGGATAGCGCTTCGCAACAAAAGCCAGCACCTTCCATGGCAGATGTACAAAGTCTCACCAAAGACTCCGACTACACCCAATTCATGGCCAGCGAGGTCGCGCCAGAGGTCAAAAACGCGGCCATGAAAAAGCTTTTTGCCGATCCGCATTTCAATGTGATGGATAGGATGGACGTGTACATCGACGACTACGGACAATCTGACCCCATTCCTCAAGCCATGTTGCGACAGATGGTTAGCGCTAAGTTTTTGAATCTTTTTGAAGATGACGATGACGAGAATAAAGACGCGCAAGCCAATCTAAATGACATCCCTACCGCCAAAGAGACCCGAGTCGTGGCACAGTCCGTCCCTGCCGCAACAATTTCAAAACCCGAGCCCCACACGCATGACCACCCTGATTTGCGACTGCAACCAGACCCAGCCCCTCGATCCGAAGGCGCTGGGTCAAAGCCTGTCTGAACCACTCACACTTCATACTGCCTTGTGCCGTCGCGATGTCGGCTCTTACCTCCAAGCGATTCAAGGCAATGACGACGTGGTGGTGGCTTGCACCCAAGAGCAAAGACTCTTTAGCGATTTAGCATTGCAGACAAACGCCAAAACTTCCGTTATTAAGTTCGTCAATATCCGCGAGACCGGTGGCTGGAGCCAAGACGCCAAAAACGCGTCTCCCAAAATCGCTGCACTTCTCGCCACTGCGCATCTGCCAGACCCTGATCCCGTGCCTACGGTTACCTATAAAAGTAGCGGCCGTTTATTGATCGTCGGAACACTTGATGCGGCAGAGCCCGTGGCGGCCATGTTGGCAGACAACTTGCAGATCACCGTTTTTACGCAAGGCAATACATCGCAAACTAATCAGGCTGGCGTATCCAAAATGGGTGCACAGTCGCGACAAGCTATCAGCACCCAAAATCGAAACCACCCCGTATTAGGCGGTGAGATTGTTAAGTTAGGCGGATGGTTAGGAGCGTTCAAATTAACTTGGAAGCGTAGCAACCCGATCGATTTAGACGTCTGCACACGTTGCAACGCATGTATTGCCGTCTGCCCCGAGCAAGCCATTGGTTTGGATTACCAAATTGACCTCGACAAGTGCAAGTCCCACCGGGACTGTGTGACGGCTTGCGGTGCGGTGGGTGCTATCAGCTTTGACCGACAAGCTGCCGAAGAAGTGGCTGAATTCGACATGGTGCTC
>Ga0222712_10002117_pt1 | contig 23292 bp, 19 predicted proteins | sample C33_657DmetaG_FD_165043 | JGI IMG/M metagenome (GOLD analysis project Ga0222712, IMG submission 165043) | Estuarine water microbial communities from San Francisco Bay, California, United States - C33_657D | ecosystem: Environmental > Aquatic > Marine > Unclassified | place: USA: California... | reverse complement strand
GGCAAAATCATTTTCATTGGTAATACTTAATAGGGTAAGGGGGACCCCAATATGATTGTTTAAATTTCCTTGAGTATAATTTACATTGTATTTTTTTGATAGAACAGCTGAGATTAATTCCTTCGTTGTTGTTTTTCCATTACTTCCTGTGATTGCTAAGACTGGTATTTTAGTTTGTATTCGATGATAAGTAGCAAGATCTTGTAATGCTTTTAAAACATCATCAACTAGCAATAATCGTTCGTCGTTGCTTTGTATAATCTCATCAATCACTGCGTATGATGCCCCTTCATTTAAAGCTTGAGTGGCAAAATGATTTCCATTAAAATTGCCCCCTTTTAAGGCGAAGAAAATACCGCCTTTAATCAGCTTTCTGGTATCTGTTATGACGTGCGGATGATTAAGAAAGATAGAATATAGTTGCGCTGTAGTTGTCATTGTATTTTTAATAGGGTAGGGTAAAAATAAAAAAAGGCCACTTATACAAAGTGACCTTTTTCTTTAATTTATTCAGATATTAATACATCCCTTCCATTCCGCCACCTGGCATTGCAGGCATAGCAGGTTTGTCTTCTTTAATATCAGCTAAAACACATTCAGTAGTTAATAACATCGATGCAATTGAAGCAGCGTTCTCTAAAGCTACGCGAGATACTTTAGTAGGATCGATTACACCAGCACCTAACATGTTTTCATAAATATCCGTACGTGCGTTATAACCGAAATCATCCTTTCCTTCTTTCACTTTCTGTACAACGATAGAACCTTCAATTCCTGCATTAGCAACAATCTGACGTAATGGTTCTTCTAAAGCACGTTTAACGATTGCAATACCTGTTGTTTCATCATCGTTATCACCTTTCATTTTTTCTAATGAAGCGATACAACGGATGTAAGCAACACCACCTCCCGGTACAATACCTTCTTCAACAGCAGCACGCGTCGCATGTAATGCATCATCAACGCGGTCTTTCTTCTCTTTCATTTCAACTTCAGTAGCAGCACCAACATATAATACAGCAACACCACCAGCTAATTTCGCTAAACGCTCTTGTAATTTTTCTTTATCGTAATCAGATGTTGTAGTTTCAATCTGAGCTTTAATCTGATTTACACGAGCAGTGATATTTTCTTTCTTTCCAGCGCCATTAACAACAGTTGTATTGTCTTTGTCGATTGTTACTTTTTCTGCTTTACCTAAGTAAGTTAGGTCAGCAGCATCTAATTTATAGCCTTGCTCTTCGCTGATAACCGTACCATCAGTTAAGATCGCGATATCTTCCATCATTGCTTTACGGCGATCTCCAAATCCTGGTGATTTAACAGCAGCGATTTTTAATGATCCACGTAATTTATTTACTACTAAAGTTGCTAATGCTTCACCATCTACATCTTCAGCAATAATTAATAATGGGCGGCCTGTCTGAACTACTTTCTCTAAAATAGGAAGTAATTCTTTCATGTTGCTGATTTTTTTATCATACAATAAGATGTAAGGATTTTCTAAAATAGCTTCCATCTTATCGGCATTCGTAACAAAATAAGGACTGATATATCCTCTGTCGAATTGCATACCTTCTACCACCGTAACAGTTGTTTCTGTTCCTTTAGCTTCTTCAACTGTGATAACACCTTCTTTCTTTACCTTGCCCATCGCTTCTGCAATCAACTTTCCGATTTCAGCATCGTTGTTTGCAGAGATAGTCGCAACTTGCTCTATTTTCTGATTGTCGTCGCCAACACTTTTACTCATTTTTTTCAAAGTAACAATTACTTGCGCAACCGCTTTGTCGATACCTCTTTTTAAATCCATTGGATTTGCACCAGCTGCAACATTTTTCAATCCTGCAGTGATAATCGCTTGTGCTAGTACAGTTGCAGTAGTAGTTCCATCACCAGCAACATCCGCTGTTTTAGAAGCCACTTCTTTCACCATTTGAGCACCCATATTTTCAACTGAATTTTTCAATTCAATTTCTTTCGCTACCGATACACCATCTTTCGTTATAGATGGAGCTCCGTATTTTTTATCGATAATAACATTTCGTCCCTTAGGACCTAAAGTAACTTTAACAGCATTTGCTAAAGCATCTACACCGCGCTTTAATGCATCGCGCGCATCAACATTAAAACTTATTTCTTTTGCCATATGATTTTATTTTTTTTCTGATTTATCGATTTGAATTAAACAATTGCAAAAATGTCGCTTTCGCGCATAATTAAATATTCTTGACCATCAACAGAAACTTCAGTTCCTGCATACTTACCGTATAAAACAGTATCACCAACTTTAACAGTCATTGGCTCGTCTTTTTTTCCTGTTCCCACAGCTAAAACGGTTCCTTTCTGTGGTTTTTCTTTAGCGGTATCAGGAATGATTAATCCGCTTGCAGTTTTTTCTTCTGCCGGTGACACTTCCACAATCACGCGGTCAGCTAACGGTTTAATGTTTACTTTGCTCATAATAGTTAGTATTTATAAAGGTTTAATTAATTTATTGATGCCTTTTTTCGGCGGCGCGCGCCGTTGTCGACAATTGTGCCAATAAAAAAATGCTGTCAATTTTTCCAATTCGAAATCTTAACAGCATTTTTTAGGTGACAAATGTTGGAAATTTTGTCACAGCGCGACGAATACTCTGTCAGAATTACTTTTGAGGAGCAGCTCCACCAGCAGGTGCCGCAGGCGCCTTCGGTGCAGTAGGAGTAGGGATACTCTCTAACTTTTTATCTAAATCAGATTTAACACCTGATGGTCCATTCGTATGTGGTAAAGCTAAGTTGCCAATTAATGCTAAAACGATTAATGTAATTGCAAAGCCCCATGTTAATTTTTCTAAAGCGTCAGTAGTCTTACGAACTCCCATAATTTGATTAGAAGCTCCTAAGCCAGATGCTAATCCACCACCTTTTGAATTTTGTACTAATACAACAGCACCTAAAAGGATACTAACGATAACGATTAAAACTAAAACTAATGTAAACATGATTTATTGATTTTGTTTGTTTTTTAATTCTTGGATAAGGGATGCAAAGTAAACACTTTTTTCGGGAAATTTCAAGGAAAGCTTCTCGTAAAATGCAATTGCTTTCTCAAAGTTGCCTTGTTGAGCATAAATCATCGCCAATGTCTCCGTTACTACATCATCTGGCTGAATGGTGCTCTTTCTAGCCATGTTAACAGGATTGTAGATAGTAGCCTTTATCGGCGTTATACGAGGTTCCTCCTGTATGAAACGATCAATTATCTTAGATTGGTGATCAGGATTAGTACTCGCTTTCTGTGTATCTGCTTTGTCTTCTGCTTTGTTCTTGTTTTTTCGCTCGGCGGCCCTTCCTTTTTTAATTGGTCGGATGACTTCTTTTAATCCTAATTCTTCATTGGTTCTGAGCGTACGTCCCGGTTGAATTGGAGTCGGCTCAGGAGTTATTGATGCTACCGGAACTTCTGTATTTTCGATTTTGACTTCATCAACTTTTGGGGTTGACGGCTGTTCTAAACTATCCTTTACTTCTTCTTTGATGTAAAGCAATTTGGCCACAACTGGAGTGACTTCTTCTTCAACAAGAGCCGGAATATTATTTGTCGTAGCAGGTGATTCTTTTCTCTCCTCATGAGGGAAATCTTTACGCTTTAACCACTCTGTAAAGCTGAGTACTGGCGTTTCTTCCTCTTTGTTTGATATAGGAGCGGTTTCGCTAACAGAAGGGCTTATCATCTCATTCGACTGAGATATGCTTTCTAGGTAGCCAGTTACAAGTACATTGTGATCATCTAGATCATTGCTTTCTGAAGTGATATTGTTTTCAGGTTGAATAGTAACAACAGGCTCTTCATCAACTTTAATTTCCTCCTCAAAAACTTTTAAATCATTTGATGGTTCTTCAAATGGTACAAACTCTTCAATAGCTTCTTCAGGAGCGGAAATACTTTCTGAAATTTCTGCTTCTTGGTGATTTTGGTCCTCCTTGTTATTCTCTTCCCAAAGATTAAGTTCTTTTAATCGATTAACGATTATTTCTTGCGCACTGACTTCTGAAGGTTCTTCTGTTTTCTTTTCTTCTTCTGATGTTGTTGTCGGATTCTCTATTTCAATAATTGCTGTTGGCGTCTCAACTATTTCTAACTTTGGCTCATCTTCTATAATTGAAGTTAACTCCGGTTTTACTTCTTCAATAACTACTTCTTGATCGATTGTGTTTTCAACTAAATCAGGAAATGCAGAAATCCCGACAGGCGAAGTCGATTTATTTTTACTATTCATCACCTGATACAATTTTACTCGGTCGGGGGAATAAGCCGCTGTCTCTTTTAATCGGGATGAATATTGAATGGAGTTATTAAGTTTTAATTGCTTTAATTGCAATACACGTAAAGGCTGACAATAAGGGAAATCAGCTACCAATTGCTGCAGCTCATCGCCTGCGAAATTCGCAATCGAAGCTGGGTCGCGTAAAAAATCGGTGAATTGGTCTCTTGTCATGTTACCAGTTGCTTACTGATTTGTTGAAAATGTCATCAACTAATTGTTTGTTTATATCCTCTATTAATGCTTGTTCTACCTCCGCCAAACTCTTTTGGGCATCATAATCAGCGTATCGGCTAAATACAGTTTCGTAATTCTGTTTATCGTCTTTTGTGTTGGTAAATTTAACATTTATTGAAATAGTAAGGCGATTTAAGGCTGCAGTTTGTGTTCCTTGGATTGCCACAGGTTGCGTTCTATAATCTGAAATGTAGCCTTCGATTTTTAAATCAGCGTTTTCATTGATCAACCTTAAGTTGGTTTGAGCTATGAATTTTTCTTTTAGTTTTTCTGTGAAAGCCTGACTTAAAGTGGGTTGTATGAGGGATGCTCTATTGGGGAAATATTTAATAGAAATTGTTTTGATATCAGGAGCGATTGACGCGCCCGTAAATGAATACACACCACAACTTTCAAAGAAAATTATGCTCAGTAAAATGGCAACGTAAGTCCTAAGGATATTATTTGATTTCGTATTCATTGATTTTTCTGTAAAGCGTTCGCTCAGATATTCCTAATTCACGAGCCGCATTTTTTCTTCTCCCTCTGTGTTTTTCAAGAGCTTTAATGATCATTTCTTTTTCTTTCTCTGCCAATGAAAGCGGCTCATCCCTTACTTCGGTATGCGCATCAATATTCATATCGGCAGGTTCAATTGTAACATTTCCACTTGAAGAGTGATAACTTGCAATTGGGGCAGGAGTAATTATCGCTGGAAGATGTTCTCCACTAGGATTACTATGGAAAATTTTGTCATTCGAAATTTCAACTGCATTACCCGACATCATATTTGCCACAACCGATTTTAATTCGGTTAAGTCTTTCTTCATGTCGAATAAAACTTTATATAATAATTCTCGCTCTGAATAATCACCACTACCACCGTAAGCGTCTCTTAATACCATTGGCACACTTGCCATAGATTCTTTTGGAAGGTATTTTAACAATGTTTCTGCAGAAATTTCTTTCGACTTTTCTAGAATAGATAATTGCTCAGTGATGTTTTTTAGTTGACGTACATTACCAGGCCATCTATTGTCCATTAATAGTTTTTGAGCTTCTGGTAATAGGGTAAGGGTAGGCATCTTGTATTTATCTGAAAAGTCAGATGCAAATTTTCTAAACAATAACAAAATATCTTCTTTTCGATCGCGCAAAGCAGGGATTGAAATTGGAACCGTATTTAATCGATAATATAAATCTTCTCTGAATTTTCCTTTTTCAATGGCTTCAAGAATATTTACATTGGTAGCAGCAACAACACGCACATTTGTTTTTTGCACTTTGCTTGATCCAACACGAATGAATTCTCCACTCTCTAAAACACGTAACAAACGTGCTTGCGTAAGCATTGGTAATTCTGCCACTTCATCTAAAAAAATGGTTCCACCATTAACGACTTCAAAATATCCTTTACGTGCTTCATGCGCACCTGTAAAAGATCCTTTTTCATGTCCGAATAATTCAGAGTCGATGGTGCCTTCAGGAATTGCTCCACAGTTCACCGCAATGTATGGCCCGTGTTTGCGAGCGCTTAAAAAATGAATTATCTGAGGGAAAATTTCTTTTCCTGTTCCACTTTCGCCGGTGATGAGTACCGATAAATCAGTTGGTGCAACTTGTCTTGCAATATCAATGCAATGATCTAACTGCGGCGAATTACCGATAATTCCAAAGCGTAATTTAAGATCTTGAATTTTCACTGCTTTTTATTTTACAATATGTCCAATTAATGTCGCCTTTGTACAATTATCAGCATATACATTCACATATTCTCCTGGCTGATAATTTTCTTTTGGAAATACAATAACCAAATTCTGACTTGTTCTTCCACTCAACATCTGATCAGATTTTTTTGATAATCCTTCAATTAATACACGATGTGTTTTGTGTAGTCCTAGTTTAGTCCTTTCAGCAGACATCTTTTGTTGTAGCTCAACTATTTCACTTAGGCGTCTTGATTTTTCTTCTTCGCTGATATCATCTTTCATCTTTTTCGCTGCAGCTGTTCCAGGTCTTTCAGAGTATTTGAACATATATGCGAAATCATAATTCGCCCATTCCATTAATGATAATGTGGCCTGATGCTCTTCTTCTGTTTCTCCGCAAAATCCTGCAATAATATCCGTCGAAATAGCGCAATCCGGTAATATTCTTCTGATCGAATTAATACGCTCTATATATTGTTCTCGAGTATAACCTCTGTTCATTCTTTCAAGCATACTTGTGCTTCCAGCTTGAACAGGTAAGTGAATGTACTTGCATAAATTCTCATGCTTTGCAATAACATGTAATACAGCATCTGTCATATCCCTCGGATTGCTTGTAGAAAAACGCACTCTTAAATCAGGATTTATTTTAGCTACCATTTCAAGTAAGTCGGCAAATGTTGTAAAGTTTGCTTGTTCTTCTTCAGGTAACAAATGGTTCAATGCATTGTGAACTGTTTCTTGCGGAAGTTCTTTCTTTTGTCCGCCTCCCCACCATAAATAGGAATCCACATTTTGTCCTAATAAAGTGATTTCACGATATCCCTGATCAAATAATTGTTGCGACTCTTCTACAATACTTTTTGGGTCGCGACTTCTTTCTCTTCCACGTGTAAAAGGCACTACGCAAAAGGCACACATATTATCACAACCGCGCATAATAGAAACAAAGGCATTCACGCCATTGGTTGCTAATCTAACCGGACTAATATCTGCGTAGGTTTCTTCTCTCGATAGTAATACATTAACTGCTTTATGTCCATTTTCAACCTGCTCAATTAAATTGGGTAAATCACGATATGAATCTGGACCAGCAACGATATCAACTAGCTTTTCTTCTTCCAGTAATTTTGTTTTTAAGCGCTCTGCCATACATCCTAAAACACCTACAATAAGTCCTGGATTCTGTTTTTTTGATTTTTTCAGATCCTGAAGTCGTTGGCGCACTCTGTTTTCTGCGTTATCGCGAATAGCGCAAGTATTTAAAAACACAACATTCGCTTCTTCTACATTATTGGTAGTCTGAAATCCAATTCCTGTTAAAATCGAAGCAATGATTTCACTATCAGAAAAATTCATTGCGCATCCGTAGCTTTCTAAAAAAAGTTTCTTACCGTTGGATATTCCATTGGCTTCAAGCATCGTTGCTTCACCCTGCCTCGATTCATCCATTTCTTTATTTCCTTCGTTGTACATCTCAAATTATTTGAGTGCAAAAGTACAAAACTCTAAGGCGGTGACAAAATGTCAGCAATAAAAAACTACTTGATTTGCGGTATTCGCCAATAGGCGCCACCTGTAACGTAGGATAGGTTATATCCAACCTCTCCAAAAACACCCCAATTATTATTGACGCTGTAATTTAATCCAACGAATCCTGCTAAAACAAAATTACTATGACCCGGACGGCTTATTTCATTAAAGGCATAATAGTCTCTTTTGAATTTTACATTCCAATTTGTGAAAACATAACCCATCATTGCTCCTAAATAAACATCGAAATGCTCTTTCGACCAAAAATGGTATGTTGCCCTTCCACCAACCAATCGATAGCTTTGTTTAGCTAGGTATTCTCCTTTGTTATCTACTATTGAATATTTTGATGCGGTAATACCTACAACGCCTCCAATCCCAATTTTATCTTTTATCGCATAGTCTAAGCTTAAGCTAAGCGGGGGCATTGTACTTTCAGTATTAGCATAATAATAAGGACTGCTAATTCCGATGCCACCTTTTACCAATAAATTACCTTCTTGAAATGATTGAGAAAATCCAGTTGTGTTTAAAAAAAATGCAATTAAAAATAAGGTTGTATATTTCATTTTGTCGATTATTTACAATTTCATTGAATTACAAAATTATTGAATTGAATTTTGGCAAATCGACAATTTTAATGGAGTTTGGATAAGTTAATAACATGTAATTTTTAAAATTTCAAAAAGCACCAATTTTTTTAGAAAAACCGAAATAACATTTAATTTTTGTTATTTTGCTCGCCAAATTAGTTTGCAAATAATCTGTTAAAAGCAAATAATTTTAGGTTAAGTAATTGATATTCTAACAATTTAAGTACAAAAACGACGCATGGCAGAGAACTTAGTTATAGTGGAGTCCCCGGCGAAAGCTAAAACAATTGAGGGTTTTTTAGGGAATGGGTATGTGGTAAAATCGAGTTTTGGGCACGTGCGTGATTTGGTTAAAAATGATAAGGGAATTGATATTTCCAACGATTTTGAACCTAATTATGAAGTCAGTCCTGAAAAGGTAAAAGTTGTTGATGAACTTAAAAAATTATCAAAAAAAGCTACTACAGTATGGCTAGCAACCGATGAGGACCGCGAGGGAGAAGCAATCAGCTGGCATTTGTATGAGACATTAGGATTAAAAAAATCAAATACAAAGCGAATTGTATTTCATGAGATTACTAAAAAAGCGATCCTAGACGCAATCAGCAACCCGCGATTTATTGATATTAACTTAGTTGATGCGCAGCAAGCAAGACGAATTTTAGATCGTTTAGTGGGTTTTGAATTGTCTCCGGTTTTATGGAAAAAAGTTAAGCCCTCTTTATCTGCGGGTAGAGTACAATCAGTTTCTGTTCGATTAATAGTTGAACGCGAGCGCGAAATTGAAAAGTTTACCTCTGCCTCTAGTTTCCGAATTATAGCATTATTTAAAGTAAAAGATAAAAATGGCAATGCTACTATTTTAAAAGCAGAGCTACCTAAAAGAATTCAAGAATTAAAAGAGGCGAAGGCGTTTTTAGAAAAACTTGCAGATGCTAATTTTAAGATACAAGATTTAGAGGTTAAGCCAGGCAAAAAATCGCCTACTGCACCTTTTACGACTTCAACATTGCAGCAAGAGGCAAGTCGAAAACTAGGGTTTTCGGTAAAGCAAACAATGACTGTTGCACAGCGTCTTTACGAGAGTGGAAAGATCACTTATATGAGGACTGACTCGGTTAATTTATCTCAACTTGCTATTGATAGTGCTAAAGCAGCCATTACAAAAATGTTTGGCAAAGAGTATTCAAATCCTCGACAGTATAAGACAAAATCAGCTAGTGCTCAAGAGGCGCATGAGGCTATACGTCCTTCATATTTGGATCAACCAACTATTGATGGGGATTCGGCTGATAAGAGGTTGTACGAGTTAATTTATAAGCGTACGGTTGCTTCTCAAATGGCAGATGCACAACTTGAAAGGACAGTTGTTACGATTTCTAATGATAAGGTTAAGGACAACTTTACAGCTACTGGAGAAGTTGTTCGTTTTGATGGATTTTTGAGGGTTTATTTTGAATCGACAGACGATGAAACGGAAGAGAATGAAAGTGGTTTATTGCCTCCATTAAAAATAGGACAAGAATTAGAAGTTGATTCAATTTCTGCAACGGAAAAATATTCAACTCCTCCTGCAAGATATACCGAGGCAAGTTTGGTAAAGAAACTTGAAGAATTAGGAATCGGTAGACCTTCTACCTATGCTCCAACAATTGCAACAATTCAAACAAGAGGATATGTTGTACGCGAAGACAGAATGGGTAAGGAGCGCAATTTCAATGTAATTACTTTAGCAAAGGGAAAGGTGTTTCAAGAATTAAAGACTGAGACATATGGAAATGAAAAGTCGAAAATGTTCCCTACTGATATTGGGACTGTTGTGACCGACTTTTTAGCACAGCATTTCCCAAGCATTATGGATTATAATTTTACTGCAAACGTCGAAAAAGAATTCGATGAAATTGCACAAGGCAATCTGGATTGGTCTAAAATGTTGAAGAAATTTTATGTTCCTTTTCATAAATTAGTTTTGTCAACCGAAAAGAATAGTGAGCGTGCTAATGGCGAACGAGTTTTAGGTAAGCATCCTGAGAGTGGTAAGCAAGTTAGTGCAAGGATAGGAAGATTCGGACCTTTGGTTCAGATTTCTGGAGAAGGAGAGGATGATAAACCGCAATACGCTCCTTTGCGCACCGGACAGCGATTAGAAACAATCACATTAGAAGAAGCTTTAGACTTGTTTAAGCTTCCTCGTACAGTTGGTGAATATGAGGGTAAGCCCGTTTCCGTTAGTATAGGTCGTTTTGGTCCGTATGTGAAGCATGATAATTTATTTATATCAATGCCGAAAACGGAAGATCCTTACACGATTGATATAGATAAATCGATTGAATTAATTGAGGCTAAGCGTAAGGTTGAGAGAGAGCGTGTCATTAAAGTTTTCAAAGATCGCCCAGACGTTCAATTATTAAATGGAAGATGGGGGCCGTACTTGGTTGTTGGTGATTTGAATTATCGTATTCCAAAAGGAACGGATGCCCAAAAACTAACTTTAGACGATTGTTTAGAGATTGCATCAGACGAAAAAAATGCATCTGCCAAATCGCGATTTAAATCGAAAAAGAAATCACAGGCAGCAGAAAAGGTAGCACTTAAAGCGGCAGCATCAAAAAAGCCTGCAGCCAAAAAAGCACCAGCAAAAGCAGCAAAGAAAACCGCAACAAAGAAAACGGCAGCCAAGAAAGCAGCGAAGAAAACAACTAAAAAATAAAATTCCGGCGTAACAATGCTCAATAGTTATTTCCATCCACTGAATGAAAATTTCAGTCGTTCAAATTTTTCAAAAGATGCATTGGGGTCGAGCATTGCAGCTAATAATAGTGGTGAATCATTTCCTTCATTTGAAGGTGCAAGTATTGCTATTATTGGTGTTCCTGAATATCGTGGCGCTATAGAAAATAAAAACGCGCCTGATGGGATTGACGCGATTCGTGAAAAGTTATATCGTTTAAAAATTCATTTAAACAGTCGTCCAATAATTGACTTGGGTAATTTAATTCTTGGCCATACGCTGAATGATACTTATGCCGCTGTGGCTACAGTAGTAAGCGAGTTACTGAGCAACAAAATAATTCCAGTAATTATAGGGGGTAGTCAGGATTTGACTTATGCTCATTATTCGGGGTACAAGAAACTTGAACAAATCGTAAATTTAGTTTGCATAGACTCAAGATTTGATTTGGGAAGTCCTGATGAAGAATGTAACTCAGAAACCTATTTGGGTAATATCATCATGGAACAGCCCAATTATCTGTTTAACTTTAGTAATGTGGGTTATCAAACCTATTTTGTTGGAAGTTCGAGTGTTGAGATAATGAACAAATTATTTTTTGAAACCTATCGTCTCGGGCAGATGAGAACGAATATTGAAGAGGCTGAGCCGATTGTGCGCAATGCTGACTTTATATCTGTTGATATTTCCTCAATAAGGAACTCAGATGCGCCAGGAAATAAAAATGCCACACCTAATGGTTTTTACGGAGAAGAGATATGTCAGATTATGATGTATTCGGGCTTAAGTGATAAGTCGACAGGCATTGGTTTTTATGAATATAATTTAGGCCTTGACATTAACAAACAAACGGCCCATTTAATTGCGCAAATGATTTGGTTTTATATTGAAGGTGTTGGCAATAGAAAGAACGAAACGCCAGCAATTTCAAGTTCGAATTACCTTACGTATCGAGTACCGATTTCAGAAATTGAAAATGATATTGTTTTTATCAAAAGTTTAAAAAGTAATCGTTGGTGGATGAAAATGCCGGTTGAGTTATCAAAAAACCGTTATATGAGCCAACATTTGATGCCTTGCAGCTACAAAGATTATCAGCAGGCATGTACCAATGAGGTTCCAGATCGTTGGTGGAGTGCCTTTCATAAGCTCTCATAGATTCTATTACGCTGTTTTTCAATGTTGTAGTAGTTTTTTTCTTGATGTTAATTCAAATGAAATCATTTACATTCTATTTTAAGAAAAATTGGGTTTTAGTTGGTGAATTGTTTATAATTTCACCTCTTAAAATTCAATAAAAAAATACAAATTTTGAATTCTAAATATTATTTACTTACTTTACCCACTTCAATCAACCGATTAAACCAAGATTCAACTCTCTATGAAGAAAATTTTAGCTGTATTAGCAGTTAGTTGCCTCTCTACAGTAGGCTTCGCGCAGCAAGATCCTCAATTCAGTCAAAACATGTACAATAGATTATTTGTAAATCCTGCTTATGCTGGAAGCTCTGAGTCTATTTGTGCTCATTTACTTTACCGTAATCAATGGGTAAGTTACGATGGCGCTCCTAAAACAGGAGTTATTGGCATCGATGGACCTGCGGCAAATGGGAAAGTAGGTTTGGGATTATCAATTTTAACGGATAAAATTGGGTTCGAGAATACTTTACAAGGAAAGTTGGCTGGTAATTATAAATTTGATGTTGGTCAAGGAAAGTTAGCATTAGGAATCGATTTAGATTTCATGCAACATCAAATTGATGGAGATTTCAGAGCTCCTGATCCAACAGTTGTGGATCCATCTATTCCAAAAACAGCAGTGAGCGGTACTGCATTCGATGTAGGTTTCGGTGCATATTATAATAATGATAAATTATTTGCTGGTGTCTCTGCAAGTCACTTACTAGAGAGTAGTGTCGATTTAGATAATTTTTCTAAAGTATACAAAAGACATATTTACGGTATGGTTGGATATAACTTCGAGGTTTCACCAACAGTTGTTTTAAAGCCGATGATTTTCGTTAAAAATGTTACAGGAAACACAACATTTGATGTTAATGTAAATGCTCAATTCAATGAGCGTTTTTGGGTTGGTGCATCATACAGAAATGAAGATGCGATTGTTGGAATGTTAGGAATGAATATTACTGAGAAATTAAAAGTGGGATATTCATACGACTTTACAACTTCAGAACTAAAGAACTACAGTGATGGAACTCATGAAATTATGTTAGGCTATTGCTTCATGGTTAAGAAAAAAGTTCCAGTTTCTATTAAGAATGTAAGGTTCTTATAATAATAAATAAATTTCATAAAATCGGTAACATATATTTGTTGTTGTCGTAAAGGCAGCTTCAAAATCCATCGAGGTTACAATAAATTGTTAAAATTCATCGTTTCCTCAATAAAGAAATTAAAGTACCAAACCTTAAGCGAAATAAAACGCATATGAAAAATTTGATTATTGCAATATCCGCAGTTATACTATTAAGTAGTTGTGGAGGCGGTAACCGCGGTCAGCTGGTAGGAGTTCAAGGTCGTGAAAAATGGTATCAAGCCGATCCTTACGGAATGGTCTTCATTCCTCAGGGTTCCTTCAATATGGGAGCAAGCGATCAAGATGTACCATATTCTCAAATTACTCAGTCGAAAACGGTAGCAGTTCATGCGTTTTATATGGACAATACTGAAATCACTAATAATGAGTATCGTCAATTTGTTTATTGGGTTCGAGATTCAATGGCTCATCGTTTATTAGGTGGTGAACACTTATTAGAGGAAGGTGAATATGGTGAGCGTATTAATTGGGAAGAAAAACTTAAATGGGATGAAGAAGAAAATATTGAGACGTTAGCTGACTTGTACTTACCTGAAAGTGAGCGTTATTACAGAAGAAAAGAAATTGATGCTCGTAAATTAAATTATGAATATCAGTGGATTGATTTAAAAGCGGCTGCTCAAAAAACATTGAGAGATGAAGGTGCTGATCCTGCTGCGGGTTCTTTTAGTGATCGTAAGGACGGAAGAACAGATCGCTCAGTATTTATTAAGAAAGAAATTATTAATATTTATCCGGATACTTTATGCTGGATACATGATTATACCTATTCATTTAATGATCCAATTGCAAAAGCTTATTTCTGGCATCCAGCATATGATGATTATCCTGTAGTTGGAGTAAATTGGAAGCAGGCAAATGCATTTTGTGTTTGGAGAACGCAATTATTAAATAGTTATTTAGAAGAGAGTGGCGAAGCTTATGCTCAAGATTTCCGTTTACCAACAGAGAGTGAGTGGGAGTATGCATCTCGTGGTGGATTAGCTAATAATCCTTATCCTTGGGGAGGTCCTTATACACGTAATAGTAATGGTTGCTTCTTGGCTAACTTTAAGCCATTAAGAGGTAATTACACAGACGATGGTGGATTCTATACTGTTAAAGTTACGTCGTATTTCCCTAATGACTTTGGTTTATATTGTATGGCTGGTAACGTTGCTGAGTGGACAACCAACGCATATGATAATTCAGCATATAACTTTATGCATGACTTAAATCCAGACTACGTTTATAATGCTGCCGATAATGACGCTCCTGAGTTAAAGAAGAAAGTTACTCGTGGAGGATCTTGGAAAGATATCGGATATTTTATTCAAACAAGTACTCGTAATTTCGAATATCAAGACACATGTAAATCTTATATTGGATTCCGTTGTGTAATGGATTTCTTAGGACGCGATAAAGCAGATTTTTAATAAAACCATTCAATACGCGAAATTTAACCACTTCGCAAAATAATTAACCAATAATCAATCTTAAACAAAACCTTAAAAACTTAAAAAAAATGGGATTAGCGCAAATTACCCAAGGAAAAGCATTCAAGTCTTTCATGGGAAAATTATACGGTTTGGGTGCAGCCGTAGTTATTTTAGGAGCTTTATTTAAAATTCAGCACTGGGAAGGTGCAGGTATCATGTTAACAGTAGGTCTATTGACAGAGGCTGTTATCTTCTTTTTCTCTGCATTTGAACCACCACATGAAGAAGTAGATTGGTCATTAGTTTATCCTGAATTAGCAGGAATGCATGAGCCAGGAGCAGACCGTCATAAAAAAGTGAAATCAGGGGATCCAGTTTCTCAGCAGTTAGATAAAATGTTATCGGAGGCTAAAATAGGTCCTGAATTAATTGAAAGTTTAGGAACAGGTTTACGTTCATTAAGTGAGAATACTTCAAAGATGGCTTCAGTAACAAATGCAGCTGTAGCAACTGAAGAATATGCTAAGAATGTGGCAAATGCGTCTAAAGAGGTAACTGTATTAGCAAACTCTTACAAATCAGCTTCAGCGACATTGTCGAGTATGAATGCTTCAAATGAAGCTTTATTAGCTAATTTAAATAGCACTGTTGAAGACACTAAAAAGTATAAGGAAGAAGTAGGTAAGTTAGCAAAGAACTTATCATCTTTAAATACAATTTATGGCAATATGTTAACTGCAATGGGTAATAAATAATCCAGGTCATTATACTTATCAAATATTTCTAACCTTTAATTTGAACTAAGAAGATGGCAGGTAATAATTTATCCCCTAGGCAGAAGATGATTGGTATGATGTACCTCGTGTTAACAGCCTTGTTAGCATTGAATACATCAAAAGAAATCATCAACGCATTCGTTACTATTAACTCAAGTTTGGAATTTTCAGTCCAGAATATGACTGCTAAAAACAACTTGTCTTATAGTACGTTCGATAAGAAAATGGAAACGGAGGCAGACAAAACTCGTCCGTTTTATGAAAGAGCACAGAAAGTTCGTAAACTTTCTAAAGACATCAATACATATATTGATAAATTAAAAGAGGAATTGATTGTTGCAACTGATAAAGTTCCAGCAGGTCAAAAAATCGAATTGATTGATGTTAAGGCAAAAGATAACTACGATGAGCCAACACGTGTAATGTGTGGTGACAAGCAAGATGGTCGTGGTAAGAAAGCAACAGATTTGAAGAACAAAATTGAAGAGTTCAAGAAAAATGTAGTTGCCTCATTAGATCCGAAAGATCAGGCAAACTGGAAGATGAAACTAGATGATATGTTTAGAACGTCTGACCCAGATCCTAAAAACAAGGCTGACAAATTCGTAATTGAAGAAGGTAAACGTACATGGGAGATGGCTAATTTCTATCACAACCCAGTTGTTGCTTCTGTTTGTCAGTTAACTAAATTCCAATTAGACGTTAAGAATGCTGAATCAGATGTAGTAAACCATTTATTAGCATCTATTAACGCAACCGACTTAAAATTCTCTGACGTAGTTGCTAAAGTTGTAGCACCTACAAGTTATGTAATCATAGGACAAGAGTATACAGCTGATGTATTCCTTGCTGCTTATGACAGAACATCAACTCCAGAAATTGTTGTTGGTGGATCTACATTGAAAGTAGAAGAGGGAATGGGTAAGTATACTACTTCGCCACGTTCTCCAGGTGAGCAAAAATGGTCAGGTAAAATTCGTTTAAGAGGTAGTGATGGAACATTAAAAGAGTATCCATTCGAATCTTCTTATATGGTTTCTGCGCCAAGTGCTTCGGTTTCTGCTGATTCATTAAATGTATTCTATATTGGAATTGATAACCCTGTAACGATTTCTGTACCTGGGGTTCCTGCTGAAAACGTTTCTTACAGTGCAAGTGGAGTAAGTTTATCTGCTGCTGGTGGAAAAGGAAGATATATCGCTCGTGTAAGTGCTGGTCGTGAAGCTACGATTAATGTATCTGCTAAGATGGGTGAGAAATCAATGTCAATGGGATCATTCCGATTCAGAATTAAGAGTGTTCCTGCTCCAATTGCACGTATTTATGGTGCTAAGAGTGGTAAGATTTCTAAAACTACTTTAAATTCAATGGGTGGTGTTTCTGCTGATATGGGTGACTTCTTATTCAACATTCCAGCTAAAGTAACTTCATTCAAAATGACTGTTGTTTACAAAGGTGGATCAAGAGCAAATCTTGTTGATGAGCCAGCTAACAGTAGTGCATTTACATCGAATATGAAAGCTGCAATGCAAGCTTGTAAGCCTGGTGATAAAGTTCTTATCGATAATATCGTAGGATCTGTAGCTGGTCAAACAAAATCATTGGAGTCAATCATCCTTACAGTAAATTAATAATTCAACCAACCTGAACCATCCAACATTGTAAAAACGATAAAAATTAATGACAATGAAAAAGTTCATCTTATTAGCAGTATTGTTTTCTGCAACTATTCAGTTAGCATCAGCTCAGAATAGTATCCTTTCAGGAGGAATTGAAGACAGAGAGCATATCTATCGTAGAGAAAGTGCGATGGACAGGAAGGTAGTTCCTTATCCTCCATTAAGAGAAGCGGATGTAATGTGGTCAAAAAGAATCTGGCGTGCAATTGATTTGCATGAGAAGATTAATGCCCCATTAAGATTCCCGCTTGCTGATGGTAGTGGTGCTAGTTCTTCAAGAGATCGTAAGAATTTAATTCTTACATTGATTGATGCTGTTAAAGAAGGTTCAGTAACTGCTTATTCATCAATTGATGATCAGTTTACTATGCCTTTAACGGCTACAGAGTTCTCTAAGGTAATTAGCGGGGATTCTGTTCACATTGAATCAAGACCTGATCCAGATAATCCTGACTACATCGTTATGATTGACTCAGTAGAGCCATTTAATTCTGATCGTGTAACTCGTTACAACATGAAAGAAGAATGGTTCTTTGATAAGCAACGTTCGGTAATGGATGTTAGAATTATCGGAATCTGTCCTGTAATTGAAGTAAAGAAAGAAGGATTAGATGAGAAATTAACGAAGCCTTTATTCTGGATTTATTTCCCGGAAGGTCGTTCAGCTTTAGTTCATTCTGAAGTAGGTAATCGATACAACTCTTCTCAGCGTTTAACATTCGACGACATCTTTACGAAGCGCATGTTTAACAGCTTCATTACAAAAGAAGAGAATATCTATGACCGACCAATTGATACATACAGAACAACTCCTATGGATCGATTGTTAGAAGCAGAAAAGATTAAGCAGGAAATGGTTAATTTCGAAATTGGACTTTGGGATTATTAAAATTCTAAAAGCATAAAAAAATCCCCGAGATATACTCGGGGATTTTTTATTTAATGTCTAGTTGATTAATTACTACCATTGGACCAGGACAGAAATTACTATGACAATCTCTGCATGTACTCACAAGATTGTTATGTGCTTTTATTTTAAGGCTATCCGGCTTATCAGCTGTTTCATTTAATTCGATAATACGCTGCTGATAGAGCTTAGCATAGCCATCGTAAATTGTTTTATCAATCTCTTCATCTGTTTTCTTTGCAGTAAGTAAATTGTCAATTTCTTGAGGCGCTGCTACGACACCTTTCCCGGCTTTCAATGCATCACGGTTCTCTGCTAGGTGGGCCGCCATTTTACGCATAATTAGCGATAGTTCGCTTGATCCATTAGGATTTAAATCGCCTTCTTTAGTACAACTTTCTTTTTGATCGCTAGATGAATTGCAAGCAGCGAGAAACATTGCGCTGATGGTACAAATACGAATTAAGTTCTTATTCATTTAAAATTGTTTTATTAGGTTGATACTTGCTTTTGATGTAGTTGCTGATGGAAATAAATGCAATTTACTTTGATGTTGGTTAAAGGTAAAGTTTCCTATTGCATATCCCAAAATACTTCCAATAAAAACATCAGAAGCCCAATGCTTATCGAGTCCAATTCTCGAAATGCCAACTAATGATGCGAGTCCATAGGAGGTAATACCCACCCATTTTTTATCTCTATATTCTTTAGCAATTACAGTAGCCATTGAAAAAGCAGTAATTGTATGTCCCGAAGGAAACGAATGAAAGGCAGAACCTTCTTCGAGACGGTTAAAAAGATGAAAGCGACCTTGGTGGTCGGTGTAAAAAGGACGCTCTCTACCAGTAATCGTTTTTAACACGAATACGACTATTCCAGCATGTACAATTGCTTTGCTCGAGAGATAACCTGTCTCAATACTTTTATGGTTTTTAAAAATCAATCCATTCAAAACAAATAGTGACGACATTCCTACGTTAACAGCACCATCTCCTAGGTAGGTAATATTTTTATTGACTGTATTTACTAAGCTTTGATGGTTGTTGAAATAAGTCAATTCGCGACGAACAGGTTGATCAATTGTATAGATTATACCTAATCCTGCTGCTGCAGGTAAAATATAATTCCAGTCTTTTTTTTTGATTTTTAATGGACTCGTCCAAATCAATTTTTCTTCTTTGAAAAAACTATTGATGCTGTTTTTGATTCCGAACTCACCATTAGCTAGATGATTGCTGCTTTGGCAAAAGACATGAGTGAAAAAAAACAAATGAATAAATAGTAAGAAAGCCTTTTTCATAATTCTGTCTGCTAAACTACTAAAAAATAAAACTTAAATAATTACTTTGAAATGCCGTTCACGAAAACTTCAGTTCTGCGATTTAACTGATGCATTTCTTCTGTGCATGGTATGTCATTGCCACAATTGTTGACAAGAATACCTTCGCCCAACCAAGCTGATTTCGCAATTTGCTTTTTAGGTATACCATGAAGCAGTAAAAATTGTTCTATTGAATTTGTTCGTCGTTGTGATAACTTCTCGTTATAGTTTACGCTTGCTCTACTGTCGGTAAACGAGGTGATTGTAATTTTTAATTCTGGATGTGCTTTTAGAAAGTCAATGATGTCGTTAACTTCTTTTGTCATTTCTTTTCTGATATCACTTTTATCGAGGTCGTAGTAAATAATTTTATACCAAGAGGAGTAGGCTGCACCATCATTCTTTTTTAAACTGAATTGATAATCGTTTTTAAATTCATTGAACACAACTTCTTTCGAATTAAATCCGTCTTTTACAATTTTAATTTTATTTATTCCACTATCTATTTCAGCCATACCATTGCTGTCGGATATACTCATAATATTGCCTTGACTATCGGTAATTTTTACTCCTGTCAAAGGTGAATTTTCAGCTTTGTCAATGATTGTTATTATACGTTTTTCGCTAGTGTCTTCTTTCTTTTCTTGCTTTATATCTGATGAAGTTATTTTGATTTCATTTTTGGTTTCAATATCAGATTTTACAAACTTGAAAATATCATCATTCAATCCATTGTTGATTCTGTTGGATGAAAAATAGCCACATTTATTTTTGTTGTCATATATTAGATGAAAGTCGTCGGCAGTTGAATTTAAAGGTGTACCAACATTTATAGGTGTTAAATAATTTTCATTAATACTTTTTGTGAAGTATAAATCTAATCCTCCGATACCAATCAAACCATCTGAAGAGAAATAAATAGTCCCATCAGATAATAGAGTAGGGAACACTTCATTGCCCAATGTATTAATTTGAGCACCTAAATTAACTGGAGTACTCCATCCTTTTTTTGTTTTATGCGAAACATAAATATCCATTCCACCAAATCCTCCAGGCATATTGCTGGAAAAATAAATTGTGTTTCCATCTTCACTAACTGCAGGATGCGCAACATTATAATCGATGTTGTTAAATGGAACATCTTTTTGTTTGGTCCATTTTGAATCAATTAATTTATAATGCGCAATTTTTAATTTAAACTTTTTTTCAGAAGATAGTTGATTATTGTCGGCATAGTTTTCTGTTAGCCAAAGATCTTTTGATTTATTACTAAAAATCAAGGGGCCAAGATTGAATTTGCATTTTATTTCAGTTGAAAATAGTGTAGGTGCAGACCAGTTTTCATTTATGTTTTCGCAATAAAATAAATTCAAAAATGATTGGTTCGTCCAAGAGTGCTTTCGCTCAACAACTTTGTTTGTTGGTCTGCTCGAACAAAAAACAAATCCGTTTTTAAATTGCACAAGACCCATGTCAGCAAATTCTGTATTGATGTTTAGAGCATCAATTTTATAAAGTGCAGTGTCATTGTATAAAGCATCAATTTTATTTTTCAGAATATTATAGTCGACTTTTAAAATACTTTTTTCTGAAAGTGATTTTATTTTAGCGTAATCCTTCTTTTGAATTAATAAGTCCAAATAGTAGCTACAGTAAATTTCTTCTTTCGTTGCGGAACAAACTTCATCAAGATAGTATTCTGACTTTGAAAGTTGATTCGTTAATCGGTAGCAATTAATAACTTTCTTTTTATCATCAATTGTAAAATAATTTGATTTACAACTTTCATATTTTTTAATTGCATTGATGTAATCACCTTGTAAGTACAACTTGTTAGCTTGCTCAATATCTTTTTGCTGGGCCGATGCCTGCAGACAAATAAAAAATGACAAAGTAAATAACAGGTAGCGCATTTTTAAAAATACCTAGGAGTTACCACATTGTTTTTATCGAATGAAAAATCGTAGCCAATAGTAATTTCATGTGTTCCTGAATTCACTCTTTTCAATTGACTAATTGTATAATCGAATGAATACCCCATTCGCATTTGCTTGTTTATTTGCATCGACAACAACGCCGCCCACGAGTCTTTTGCTCTGTAGTTAGCACCTATCCATATTGATTCATTAAATAAAATATGTGCGCCAATATCAGATGAGACAGGAGCACCTTTAACGCCCTTAAGCATGAATGTTGCTTTGATTTTTATTCCATCATTGATTGGATGAACATATCCTCCCATCATGAAATAATGCCAATTGTCGATGTTAACAGTGTTCAACGATTTGCTGGTTGAAGGGTCAACTTTATTGGTAATCATTCTTGGAATAGACAATCCGATATAAGCGTTCGGTTGGTTATAATAAATTCCAAATCCAGTATTCGGAACAGTAATTCGCGGTGTGCCTAAGAAAGTTACATCGCCGATATCTTGTGTTTTTACATCACCTAATTGTTCTTGGTGGTTAACAAGTCCGCCTTGTAAACCCATTGCTAAATTTCCTTTTGGTAAATGAATACGATAAGCGTATGTTCCAAAGACATAAAAATCATGTATCACCGAAATTTCATCGTTCATGATAGCAAGACCAAATGCTGATTTCTGATTTCTGAATGGCATATGTCCGCTGAATGTTTGAGTTTTTGGAGCACCATCCATTCCTACCCATTGGTTGCGATAAGCCGCTGTGAATGCTGCGTGATCACGACTACCTGCATAAGCTGGATTAATAAATGTTTCATTAAACATATATTGCGTAAACTGAGGTTCAAACTGAGCAAATGCTTCAGATGAACCTATCAGGAACACAAATAAAATGATATGTTTAATTTGTTTCATTTACTGTTTATCTTTTTAAAACTACATATCCACTAAGTGGCTTTCCTTCATTATTTAAATCGATTAGGAAATAATAAGTTCCTTCTGGTAAGTCTTGTCCCATCAATGCACCATTTACATTGCACTTACCATCCCATTTATTATCATAATTTTTTTGCTTGAATACTAAGCTTCCCCATCGGTTATAGATGAATACTACATTACCATCAAAATCTTCAATCCCTTTAATATGGAAGTAATCATTGATGCCATCATTATTTGGAGAAAATCCATTAGGTGCATCTATTGAATCACACATAACAGAAACTTTTACTGTTGCTGTTGCTGAACATCCATACTGATCTGTAATGGTTACAGTATAGTCGGTAGAGAAATCAGGAGTAACTGTTGGGTCTGAAAAGTTTGCATTGTCAATATTGATAGCAGGAGTCCATTGGTAATTAACCCCACCAGCAGCATGCAGTTGCGCGCTCTCTCCTTGACAAATGATTAAATCGTTGTTGACTTGAACATGATTTAAGGCATGAACAATAATTTCAATATTATTCGATTGATATGTACCACAGGGAGTTGAAACGATCACATAGTAAGTACCTCCAACAGGAGTGGTAAATGTCGATGTAGTTGCGCCGTTTAATGGTTCATTGTTATAATACCATTGATAGGTGGCTGCTGGTAAAGAGTCGCATTGAAGGTTTGCATATTCACCAACACAAATTTCATTGCTTGCCTGCACTTGTGCATGAACGTTAGTGATATCTGTAATAGTTTTTGAAAATTCCTTTGAGCAACCGTTAGCATCCGTTACCGTAACGGTGTAAGTCCCTGCAGTAATATTATTAATTGAATTATTATTGTTTCCATTACTCCATAAATAAAGGTATGGCGCATTGCCTCCATTAACATTTATGCTTATAAATCCT
>Ga0222712_10002116_pt1 | contig 23294 bp, 23 predicted proteins | sample C33_657DmetaG_FD_165043 | JGI IMG/M metagenome (GOLD analysis project Ga0222712, IMG submission 165043) | Estuarine water microbial communities from San Francisco Bay, California, United States - C33_657D | ecosystem: Environmental > Aquatic > Marine > Unclassified | place: USA: California... | reverse complement strand
CAAGCCTAAACATCGCGCTTGCATACTAGCGGTCCCAGTTGGCCACGAAGCGCGCAAAGCATTGATTAAAATAAAGGCTCGAAACGCAAGGGTGAAGTTCGACGCGCGGGTAATTTGTAAAATAAACTTAGTTACAGTGATATTAATTCGCGCAAATGCACCCTACATTAGCGTGCTAAAACACTTTACGCTTGATTCAATCAAAGGGAAAGCGCTAGATTTTGCATTGGCGAAGTGCAAAAATCTTGCGTGACAGGATTGAAGGCGACGCCTCCTCTGAAGGCTCCGTCAGCTATAGAGGTGTCGAATCTGAACGTAGTTTTCAAACATCTCAACTTGGATTGCCAACGACAGCTGATATCCGACAGCTCGCCCGAATGCTATAAATCTCTTAGCCTCTTGAAATCCACCAAACAACCCTTATAATTAGCACTCGACCCCAGTGAGTGCTAACAACTCACGAAGGCGTTTTCCAACAACCTTATTATTTGTAACAGGAGTTCTACATGGCCCTGCGTCCCCTGCACGATCGCGTGATCGTCAAACGCCTGGACAACGAGCGCACAACTGCCTCGGGCATCGTTATCCCTGAAAGCGCGGCTGAAAAGCCCGATCAAGGTGAAGTGCTAGCCGTTGGTCCCGGCAAACAAACTGAAGACGGCAAAGTCCTGAAAATGGACGTCAAAGTTGGCGATAAAGTTTTGTTCGGCAAATATGCTGGCCAAACCGTCAAAGTTGATGGCGAAGAAGTTCTGGTCATCCGCGAAGAAGAAATTCTCGCTGTTGTCCAGTAATCCACAGAATACGAAGGAAACCTAAATGGCTGCCAAGCAAGTTCTATTCGGTGATGACGCACGCGTGCGCATCGTCCGTGGCGTAAATATCCTCGCCAATGCTGTAAAAACCACCCTCGGTCCTAAGGGCCGTAACGTTGTGCTCGAGCGTTCGTTCGGCGCCCCAACCGTCACTAAAGACGGCGTGTCGGTTGCTAAAGAAATCGAACTCAAAGACAAATTTGAAAACATCGGCGCCCAGTTGGTGAAAGAAGTCGCATCAAAGACTTCTGACAACGCTGGCGACGGCACCACCACTGCAACAGTGTTGGCGCAGTCGATTGTTGTTGAAGGCCTCAAGTACGTGGCTGCCGGCATCAACCCAATGGATCTGAAGCGCGGTATCGACAAAGCTGTCGCCGTTGCTGTTGAAGAGCTCAAGAAGTTGTCAAAGCCTTGCACGACAACCAAAGAAATCGCTCAAGTTGGCTCAATTTCAGCTAACAGCGACTTCTCGATCGGCAAAATCATTGCAGACGCAATGGACAAAGTCGGTAAAGAAGGCGTGATCACTGTCGAAGACGGCAAGTCACTCGACAACGAGCTCGACGTCGTTGAAGGGATGCAGTTTGATCGCGGCTACTTGTCGCCTTACTTCATCAACAATCCTGACAAGCAAGTGTCAGCGTTGGATGACCCGTATGTTCTGATCTATGACAAAAAAGTCAGCAACATTCGTGATCTGCTGCCCGTGCTTGAGCAAGTTGCCAAGTCGAGCCGCCCACTGCTGATCGTGGCTGAAGACGTCGAAGGCGAGGCTTTGGCCACGCTGGTCGTCAACAACATTCGTGGCATCCTCAAAACTACCGCCGTTAAAGCGCCTGGTTTTGGTGATCGTCGTAAAGCCATGCTCGAAGACATCGCCATCCTCACCGGTGGTACCGTCATTTCTGAAGAAACCGGTATGTCGCTTGAAAAAGCCACACTGGCAGAACTCGGTCAGGCTAAGCGTATCGAAGTCGGTAAAGAAAACACCATCATCATCGACGGTCATGGCGATGCCAAGTCAATCGAAGCACGCGTCAAGCAGATTCGTGTCCAGATCGACGAAGCCACATCTGACTACGATCGTGAAAAACTGCAAGAGCGCGTGGCCAAGTTGGCCGGCGGTGTTGCTGTGATTCGCGTCGGTGCTGCTACCGAAGTCGAAATGAAAGAAAAGAAAGCACGCGTTGAAGATGCTCTGCATGCAACACGCGCTGCGGTCGAAGAAGGTATTGTTCCTGGCGGTGGCGTTGCGTTGATTCGTACTCGCGCTGTCGTGTCGAAGCTTAAGGGTGACAACGCTGACCAAGACGCAGGCATCAAGCTTGTGTTGCGCGCCATCGAAGAGCCATTGCGCATCATCGTTGCAAACGCTGGTCACGAGCCAAGCGTTGTGGTCAACGAAGTTGCAAACGGCAAGGGTAACTACGGCTTTAACGCCGCCACCGGTTTGTACGGTGACCTGGTCGAGCAAGGTGTGTTGGATCCAACTAAAGTCACACGTACTGCATTGCAAAATGCAGCGTCTGTTGCCAGCTTGTTGCTGACAACTGAAGCAGCTGTCTGCGAATTGGCTGAAGACAAGCCAGCTGGCGGCGGTGGTATGGGTGGTGGTGATATGGGCGGCATGGGTGGAATGGGCGGCATGGGCGGTTTCTAAGCTCAGTTGCACATGGCCTGAGCTTCGGCTCAGGTACCTATGTCAGGTAAAAAATCCAGGCTTCGGTCTGGATTTTTTTATGCGTGTTTTGTCCTCTTTATTCGCACGCGCTTGAACCGCCCCTGCGTGGGTATTTGTGCTGGGCAAAATACGCCACTCCGGGGCTGTTCAAGCGCTGGGGTGGGTTGATGCGGTGGGTCGCTTCTTTATTACTGGGTGTCGCGGGCTAGGATGGTGAGTGCTACGGCTTGTGCTCTGAGTACTAGGGTGTCGATGCGGCAGTATTCGTCGGCGGTATGCACTTGGCCGCCGACTGGGCCGGTTGCGCATAGGGTGGGGGCTCCGACTGAGGCTGTGAGGCCGCTGTCTGCTGAGCCGCCGGTGAACTCGCCTTTGACTTGCACGCCCAGTTCTTCGGCAGACATGCGGTAGTCGGCTAACAGGTCGCGACTGGCATTCGTCTCGAATAAGGGAAGAAAGGTCCCTTGATGTGTGATGCGCCCGCAGGTGCAGGGCAGGGCTTCCTCTTCGATGATGTCTTTGATGCGTTGCTGCAGTTCCTCATGATCCACGTCACCAGGAAACCGAACATCTAATTGGCCCGAGGCATGGGGGGCTACGGTATTGACTGACATGCCCCCTTTTATCGTTCCGACATTTGCGGTGATACCGGCGGCACGGTCAGTGAGTTGATGTAGTGCGGTGATCTTTCTGGCTAAGGCCTCGATTGCGCTGGCGCCCTTGTCGTGATTGACGCCTGAGTGCGCGGCCACGCCATCGACTTCGAAGTCGATAAAGAAGGCGCCTTTGCGAGACGTGACTACGTTGCCGCTTGGCCGACCAGGTTCGGCGTTCAATACGGTGGCGGCGCCTTTAGCCATTTTCAGGATCAGTTCTCGCGAAGCGGGCGAGGCGATTTCTTCGTCGCCGGTGTAGAGCACCTTTATGGGCGACTGATTACCACCGCAGGCATGAAACGCTCGTGCCACAAAGGTGTTCATGACCAGGCCTGCTTTCATATCCGCTACGCCTGCGCCATAGGCGATTCCGTTTTCAACGCGATACGGACGTTGCGCCGCCGTTCCATCGGGGAACACGGTATCCATATGCCCCATCAGCAGCACGTGCGCTGCCTCAGGCCCAGCACTGCCGGGTACTTCAGCCACGAGACAGTCTCCGTGCTTCGCATTGGGGTGCACCTTTGTGTCGACCCCAGCCGCTTCGAGATGTTTACGAAAAACTGCACCCACTTGATCAACGCCAGCTTTGTTGTAGCTGCCGCTATCAATGTTCACGACTTGTTCGAGCAGGGTGAACATCTCTTGCTCGTGGGCACGTAACCAGTCAAGAATGGCCTGTTTGACCTCAGCGTGTACCGCGACGGATTCAGTGTTTGGCATGACGGTTTCCTATTGGTTTTTCAACATATTAGCGTCAAAGCGCGTTGCAACCACACCTTTCTGTGTTGTCATCGTCGCGAGGGCGCTAGCGTCATTTTGCCGTTAGCCAGAGAACGTTTAGTATGTCAGCAGTTGGCCACGAGCCTATCGTAGCCCCGCTTGAGTGACGCGCCTCAGACGCGAGGGACGCTCGCCACTATTCTTATCTATCGATCAATAGGATTTTTCAGCACCATGAATCAAAAGCAGGCTTTTCAATCACATTGGTCTGAAGCAGAACTGACAGACTTAGCCACCCGTGCATTCCAGGGTCTGGGTCTGAGGCAAGCAGATGCTGCTGATGTGGTGAAAGTATTGGTGCTAGCTGATCTTTTTGGTTTAAGTACCCACGGGTTGTCGCGTATCGAGTCGTATGGTGAACGGTTGTTGGTGAAGGGCATCAGCGCTCAGCCCAACATCACCGTGCAAGCGCCTGCGCCTGCTTTGCGGTTGGTGGATGGTGACAATGGTGTGGGGCCGCTGGTGGGCATGCACGCCTTGCGTGCGGCGATGGAGGCTGCGCGACAGTGTGGCATTGGGATGGCGTTTGCGCGCGGCAGTAATCATTTTGGGCCGATCTCGCCCTATTCCCTGATCGCGGCAGAAGAGGGTTTTGCCAGTGTGATCGGTAGTAACGCCACGACGACGATTGCGCCTTGGGGGGGCAGTGATGCTCGGCTTGGCAATAGTCCGCTTGGTTTTGGTGTTCCTAATCCAGGTGGTTCGCCGTTTTTACTCGATATGGCTATGAGTGTGGTCGCTCGCGCCAAGATCCGTAATGCGTTCAAGCGTGGTGAGACGATTCCGGATACCTGGGCGACAGACGCTCAAGGGCGGGCCACAACTGATCCTAAGGCGGCGCTTGACGGCTTCTTGCAACCGGTCGGTGGGCATAAGGGTTATGGGCTTGCCTTGCTCGTAGATTTATTTGCTGGGCTGTTGTCTAACGCGGCATACCTCACTCATGTCAAGTCTTGGGTCGATGCGCCTGACGAGCCGCAAAACTTGGGGCACTTTTTTATTCTGATCGATACGCGTCTGTTGGGTTCGGCGCAGTGGTTGTCAGAACGGATGATGGATTTTGCTGCAATTCTGCATGATAGTCCTGCCGTGGATGCCGCTCGGCCAGTGATTGTGCCGGGTGAAATTGAATTGAAAAAAATGGCCCAACAACGTGCCAATGGCATCGTGCTTGATGAAGCAACAGTTTCGCTGTTGCTGCAGCACGCAAGCGCTTAACCGGAGAAGACCGTGCAAGATTGGACTTGGTTGTGGATCCCCGCCTCGATTTTTGCGGCTGCAGCGCAGGCTGGGCGTAATGCTATTCAGCGCAGTCTGACCGAAAAGCTTGGCACGCTTGGTGCCACGCAGGTCAGATTTCTATATGGCTTTCCGTTTGCCGCACTATTTGCGGCCATTGCTCTGTTTGCAACGGGGTCAACGTTTCCCTCCATGGATCTGAGCTTTGCTCTATTTGTCGCAGCGGGGGCGGTTTCGCAGATCGCAGCAACGGCCTTGATGCTTGCGGCAATGCGCCAGCGCGCGTTTGTGGTGGTGACTGCCTGGACTAAAACCGAGCCCGTTCAGGTAGCGGTGTTTGGTTTGGTCGTGTTGGGCGACACGATTTCATGGCTTGCAATGGCTGCGATTATTGTCGCCACAACAGGGGTCACTGTGATGGCGCGCAAGCCGGTCAGCGGCCCTCAAGAGGGCTCTGCATGGCAGCCTGCCGTGTTGGGCTTGTTAGCTGGTGCTTGCTTTGCGATTGCCGCGGTCACTTTCAGGGGGGGGATCTTAGCGTTGGGGGATGGCCATTTCTTGATGCGTGCGTCGCTAACACTGGCGTGCGGACTGGGTGTGCAAACACTGTTGCTGGCGGTGTGGATGATGATTTTTCATTACGAAGCGTGGGTGCGTTGCTTGCACGCCTGGCGAATTTCTATATGGGGCGGCTTGCTAGGTGCTTCAGCCTCATCGGGCTGGTTTCTGGGTTTTGCTTTGACTGCAGCCGCGAATGTGCGCACCCTGGGCTTAGTAGAAGTTTTGTTTGCGCAACTGCTTTCATGGCGTGTGTTTGCAAGTAAAAGCACGCGTCAAGAAGTTGTTGGGACCGTACTGATTGTGGTCGGAGTTGCCTGCCTGTTATTGACGTCGGCATAAAGCTCTCTTTGGCCGCCACCAAAAGGGGTTGGGCTCGAGGCTGAGCCGACTCAAGGCTACGATCTTGAGCTTGAACCGGCTAGCCTGTTGTGCGTCTTAAAGTAATGGGATCCGCTTGGCGGCCGTTTCAGCAGCGGGTGTACCTTTATATTCTTGAACGATACGCTGCAACGTGGCTTTGGCAGCGGGGCGATTGTTCAGTTCAACTTGGCATCCTGCAACCAATAGCAACGCATCAGGCGCGCGAGTTTCTCTTGGGTACCTTTTCACCATTGCATCAAGTGTAGCGATCGCACCCTTGAAGTCTTTTGAAGCGTAACGACTACTGCCCAAGTAAAACTGCGCGGTAGGCGTGAGCTTACTGTCGGGGTAGAGCGTCAAAAATGCATTCAGGTTCTCAATAGCCTCTTTGTATTGAGCTTTGCGAAAGCTCTCAATCGACTGATCAAAGGCAGATTGCTCGCGAGGATCGGCAGATTTGACATCGGGCGCACGGGCACCTGAGGTGCCTCCGGATGAGCCTAGCCCAGAGCTTGGACGTCCGAGCTGTTCCATATCGCCGCGCAGACGCATCACTTCTTGCTCGAGCGCTTCGATTTGATCCGCGAGTTGCAGCCGAGCACGTTGGTTGGCATCGGTGAGATTTCTAATTTGTTGACGTAGCTCAACAATCGCCTTGCGAGCATCATCATCGGCAAAGGCAAATGCTGGGTGACTGATTGCAAGGCAGCCAATTAAAAGCAACCCAGTACTGAGTACTCGCTTAGAGGCGGTTGTCATAGACATAATATCCCTTTAAAACGACAAGGCGGCCAGTGAGCCGCCCTGTTTAGTTCAGATCACTGCATTTAAGCTTAACGCTTATAGTTGAAATCTGCACGACGATTTTCAGCGTAATCAGCGTCAGTGTTGCCCAAGGCTTTGGGCTTTTCTTTGCCCAAGCTGATGGTTTCAACTTGAGTGTCTGAAACGCCCAGCAAGGTCAGCATGCGGCGCACTGCCTCGGCACGACGTTGGCCGAGTGCCAGGTTGTATTCAGAACCGCCACGGGCATCGGTATTGCCCTCAATCACCACGCGCTGCTGAGGCGTACTCACCAAGTATTTGCCGTGAGTTTCAACCAGGCTGCGGTACTGCTCGCTAACCGTGTAGCTATTGAAATCAAAGTAAACCGAGCGCTGTTTTGCCAAAATGCTTTGTGGGTTAAATGGATCGAGAATGCCAGAGCCGTCTGCACCACCCGCCCCAGCTTTGTCGTCAAGAGAAACCGAGCTACAAGCGGCCAAACTAACAGCTAAGGCGGCGGTGGTTAGAGCTTTTGCGATGCGCGACATGATGTATCCTTTAAGAGGAAATTCAACGGTTATTGAGAAAAGGGGCCCCAGGTGGGTTCGCGTATTTCGCCGTTCAGGACAGACAGCGTTTGACGAACGCGACCATCACTAGATACCCCAGCTAACACGCTTCTACCACCCTGAACTGCGGCATATAGCACTTGCATTCCGTTAGGAGCGAAACTTGGAGACTGATCATCTCGCCCGTCGGTCAGAAGGGACTCTGCGCCAGTGGCCAAGTTAAGTGAGGCGATACGATACGCGCCGTCTCGACGAGTAACAGTCAGCAAGGTTTTGCCATCCGGAGAAATTCGAGGTGAGATATTGTAACCGCCGTTGAATGAGATGCGGCGCGGCTCACCGCCATCGAGGCCAGTTTGATAAATTTGTGGGCTACCGCTGCGATCGCTCGTGAAGAAAATTGACCGACCATCAGGTGAAAAGACCGGTTCAGTATCAATCAAGGGCGAGCGGGTGACGCGACGCAGATTAGAGCCGTCATTGGCACCAAGTGCGTAGATTTGCGATAAACCATCGCGGGTCAGCACCACAGCTAGCGTATTGCCGTCGGGTGACCAAGCTGGCGCTGAGTTGTTGCCCTTGTAATTGGCCACCGGCGCACGCTTGCTGGTGGTGAGATGATGGACGTACACCACCGGTTTGCCAGACTCAAAACTCACGTAGGCCAGTCGGGCGCCATCGGGTGACCAGGCTGGCGAAATAATCGGTTCGCGCGAGCGCAAGGCCACCTGAGGGTTTTGCCCGTCGGCATCTGCAATTTGCAACTCGTAGGTCTTACCCTGCTTTAAGACGTAGGCAATACGGGTCGCAAATACACCTTTAATACCAGTGATTTTTTCGTAAATACGATCGGCGATTTGATGGGACATACGCCGCAATTCTTTTTCGGTGCCTGACACCGTAAAGCCATCAAGTGGGCCGCGTTTCACTGTGTCGCCAAGACGGTATTTAACCTCAAAACGGCCATCAGGCAGGCGAAGGACTGAGCCGTAAGCAATAAAGTCAGCACCTCGAGTGCGCCACTCGTCGAACGCGATCGTTGAATCAACGTTAAGTGTTGACCCCGTTGTAGCGATGAGCCTGAACTGGCCCGAGCGAGTTAGGTCGGCGCGGATAATTTCGGCGATCTGGCTGCCTGCGGCATCGCCACTAAAGTCTGCGATCGCGACGGGGTACTGTTGCGCCCCAGTGCCCGAGATATCGACGCGTAACTGCGCCTGCGCCGCACCTGCAAAAAATAGGGCGAGCGTAGTGACTAGGCAAGCCAGTAGCCAGCCGGACAGGACCGTGCCTGACTTTTTGTAGGCAGTGAGTGCGGGGTAGAGTCGATTAAACGTCATATGGTTGCAGGCTCCTATCAATCATACATATTGTAATTGACGTCGATGTAACCGGGGTAGCTTCCCGAAGACGGTCGTGGGAAAGGGGTGCAGCGTCGGATCCCTGTCTCAACGGCGCGGTCAAAGTTGACGTTGCCGGACGATTTCGTCAATCTGACATCTGCAATTTGCCCGTCGGGCCGTAAGCTCACCCTGTATTGCGCAGCTGGATTCCCGCCAGCGCCACGAGGCGGCGGCGGAAAGGACACGCCTGGCTGCACGCAAGCCCGTACCTTCGCGCCGTAGCCGTCATCTCGACCGCCACCGGCCTGATTACGGTCAGCGGTCCCGCCCGGCAGACCCGCTGCGCTCAAGGCGTCGCCGCGCATCATATCCTTCAAAGCCTGATCTTTGGCTGCACGTTGAGCGGCTTCTTCTTTCGCTTTTTTCTCAGCAGCAGCAACTTTGGCAGCGTCTTCTTTTGCCTTTTTTGCAGCCTCTTCTTTTACTTTTTTCTCAGCCTCTTCTTTCTCTTTCTTCTCAGCAGCTAGTTTTTCTGCGACGAGCTTTTTTGCAGCCTCTTGTTTTGCCTTTTTGTCGGCCTCTGCGCGCTCGGCATCGCGACGGCGTTGCTCAAGCCGTTCTGCTTCTTTTATCTTGGCAATTTCAACTTCTTTTTTGATGCGCTCTTTTTCTTTGATGGCATCTTCGGCTGCGCGTTTGTCGGCCGCCTCTTTGGCAGCCATTTCGCGCTCAAGCCTCTCTTGTTCGCGCCGGCGCTTAGCCTCTTGTTCAAGTGCGATCTCTGGATCAACCGGAGGTGTTGGCGCAGCCGCTGGGGCAACTGGAGGCGGCGGCGGAGGCGGCGGTGGCGGAGAGGGTTCGGGCGTGGGCTCAGGCTTTGGCGCAGGGGCAGGCTCAGGCTTTGGCGTGGGTTCTGGGGGCTTGACTTGGGGCGGTGGACTGACAGGGCTGTTGCCGTCGGCCACAAGCATAATTTCCAGTGGCCCGTTCGCTTCGGTTTTCCAGTCAAGTCCGAGCACAAGCATTAACACTAAGATCAAATGGGAGAGCAGCGCCAAGCCGAGCGCACGCAGATTCATCGCCTGCCGTGGAGGCAGGATCGGACCGCGTACCATTTTGGGGTGGCGAGGCGGCATCAAGGCGAGAGGCGTTTAGGCGAGTTCGACATAACGTAAGTTAACGCTTTACTGGCTTGGCATTATTCGACGCAGGTGCTGTATTGCCTTTTTGATCGACTAACAAACCAAGTTTTGTCACTCCGTTTTTGCGCAGATCTTCCATGACTTTCATGACAACGTCGTAAGGGACTTTGCCATCAGCGCCGATGACGACCGGCTGATCGGGTTTGAGTTCAGACAGGATGGTTTGGGCTAACGCGTTGCGCTCGACCGGTTTGAAGGTTTGACCGGATTCGCGTTTGCGCCAAGATACCTTGCTGTCTTCTGTAATTTGAATCTCAATCGGTGTCATGGGGACATTGGCCGCTTGTCCGACAGAGGGTAGTTCGATCACGCCGGGTGTGATTAGAGGTGCCGTGACCATAAAAATCACCAACAATACGAGCATCACGTCGATATACGGCACAACGTTAATCTCGTTTTTTAGGCGACGACCTGGGCGCCCAGAACTAGAGCGTACCGATGACATTAGCGCACCTGCCGCTGCAGAATGTTCAAGAACTCATCGACGAAGGTTTCAAAACGAATCGATAGGCGATCGATGTCGTGGGTGTAGCGGTTGTAGGCCACCACGGCGGGGATTGCAGCAAACAGACCGATTGCTGTGGCAATCAGCGCCTCGGCGATACCGGGCGCGACCGAGGCAAGCGTGGCCTGCTGGACGTTCGCCAGACCAACGAAGGCGTGCATGATGCCCCAAACGGTACCTAGCAGGCCAACATATGGGCTGACTGAGCCTGTAGAGGCTAAGAAGTTCAGATGCGATTCGAGCTCATCCATCTCGCGCTGAAAGGCGGCACGCATCGCGCGACGCGCGCCATCAAGCGTTGGTGCTGCGGCGGGAGTAGCACCGGCGCGGCGCGCCTTGGTGAATTCTTCCATGCCGGCATGAAAGATGCGGGCTAACGCGCCACTCTCGTTTAAACGCCCGGCAACCGACTGGTCAAGGCCGTTTAAGTCACCGCCTGACCAAAAGTCATCTTCAAACCGTCTCGTTTGAGCCAACGATTTTTTAATCGTGGCGCGTTTCGAAAAAATGAAAGTCCAGGAAACCACCGAGACCACAATTAAGAGCAGCATGATCAGTTGCACGGGGATGCTGGCGTTTAAGACCAGCGTGAGCATCGACATCTCAGAGGTAGTTGGCATCACTTATTCCTGAATAGTTACTGCAAATTTGGTACGCACCGATTGCGGGATTGCTGCGATCCGCATGTTAACTGTTTCTACACAACATACTTGGATATTGCTTTGGGTCAGAAGTTCACCATTCCGGTAAATCGTCTGGTGGAAGTGTAACGAAGCTCGGCCCATTCGTGTGACTTCGCTCTCAATTTGTAACAAGTCATCAAGGTGCGCGGGTTTGAGGTAGCGAATATCAAGCTTGGTCACCATAAACCCTCGCTGCTCTTGCGCCGCGAGCTCTGATTGGTGAACACCTGCAGCGCGCAGCCACTCGGTGCGACCACGTTCCATGAACTTGAGGTAATTTGCGTAAAAGACAACACCGCCCATATCGGTGTCTTCGTAGTACACGCGCACCGCAAAGCGATGTTTAAACGCGGGCGGCTGGGGTTGCATCTTTAAGCCCCTTTGTGATGGCGTGTCAGCGTTTGGCGCCCTGTTGCCATGCTGTTAAACCTGCGACAAACGAGCGATCGTTTGCGCGACGCAGTCAGCCAAATCCACGCGAGCCGCGTCGGTTTCGGTGCGGCATAACAGTTCTACGACACCGTCTTTCAAGCCGCGATCGCCCACGGTGATTCTGATGGGCGGGCCAATGAGCTCCCACTCGGCAAACATGATGCCGGGGCGCAGGTCGCGATCATCCAAAATGACGTCAACCCCTTGGGCTTTGAGCGAGGCGTAAATCGACTCGCACGCGTTGCGCACCTCTTCGCTCTTGCCCCAACCGACCCCGCAAATGACCACTTCAAAGGGTGCTAGGGCGCGAGGCCAGATAATGCCTTTGGCATCGTGATTTTGTTCGATCGCTGCACCGACCAAGCGGGTGACCCCAATCCCGTAGCAGCCCATCTCCATGAGCGCTGGTTTGCCAGTTTCGTCAAGAAAGGTCGCCTTCATTGCCTCAGAGTATTTTGTACCGAGGTAAAAGACGTGTCCGACTTCAATGCCTCGTTGGATTGCCAGTTGGCCGTTGCCTGAGGGCGCGCGGTCGCCCGCGACGACGTTACGTAAGTCGGTCACCAAGTCTGGTTCGGGCAGGTCACGTACCCAGTTCACTCCGCTCAGGTGGGCGTCTTCTTGGTTGGCGCCACAGATAAAGTCATGCATCTTGGCGACGGTGTGGTCGGCAATGACTTTGACAGGCAGTTTTGTCTTGACTGGGCCTAGGTAGCCCGGTTTGCAGCCAAAGTGCTCAACGATCTCAGTTTCAGTGGCAAATCTGAAGCCATGATTCAGACCTGGGATCTTGCCAGTCTTAATTTCATTGAGTTCATGATCGCCACGCAATAACAGAAGCCAAACTTGGCTGGGTTGATCTTTGCGGTCGGTGGCCAGCACGATCGATTTAATGGTTTGTGTCAGTGACACGCCCAGTAATTGAGCAACGGCCTCGCATTTGGCTGCGCCCGGCGTGGATTCGAGTTTCATGGCCGCGGTTGGGGCGCTGCGCTGTTCGATTAGGCAAGGCGCAACGGCAAGCTCAATATTGGCAGCGTAGTCTGACGCAGGGTCATAAACGATCAAGTCTTCGCCGATGTCGGCGATCACCTGAAACTCGTGACTTTGCGAACCGCCGATCGACCCAGTGTCGGCAGAAACCGCCCTGAAGGTCAGACCCATGCGCTGAAAAATCTTCATGTAGGCGTCAAACATGATTTGATAGCTTTTTTGAGCACCGGCCACATCGCGATCAAACGAGTAGGCGTCTTTCATGGTGAATTCGCGTCCACGCATGACACCAAAGCGCGGGCGGCGCTCATCGCGAAACTTCGTTTGAATGTGATAAAAATTTACCGGCAACTGTCGCCAGCTTTGAATTTCGTTACGCGCGATGTCAGTGATGACCTCTTCAGAGGTGGGTTGCAACACAAAATCACGGCCATGGCGGTCTTTCATGCGCAAAAGCTCTGGGCCGTATTGCTCCCAGCGCCCCGACTCTACCCACAGTTCGGCGGGTTGCACCACCGGCATCAAGAGCTCGAGCGCCCCTGCTGCGTTCATTTCTTCGCGGATAATGTTTTCGATCTTACGTATGACACGCAAGCCTAACGGCATGTAGTTGTAAATGCCGCCGGCTAGTTTGCGGATCAATCCTGCGCGCATCATCAGTTGATGGCTCGTGATCTCGGCGTCGTTAGGGGCTTCTTTTAGGGTGCTGATATGAAAGGCGGATGCGCGCATGGGATAGGAGCTAAATTTTATTAGGGCAGATTGCCCAACAGGTACGTATAATCACTCGCATTGTATTGAATTCGCAGGGAGTGGCCATGCTTGATCGCGAAGGCTACCGTCCAAATGTTGGGATTATCCTCGTTAATCAAAAAAACGAGGTCTTTTGGGGCAAGCGCATACGGGAACACGCTTGGCAGTTTCCGCAAGGCGGCATCAATCAGGGCGAAAGCCCATCGCAGGCGATGCTGCGCGAGCTTCACGAAGAGGTCGGTCTGTTGCCCGACCATGTCCGTATTTTGGGACGTACGCGCGAGTGGTTGCGTTACGATGTGCCGGATACCTTTATTCGGCGTGAGTCACGCGGGCACTACAAGGGACAAAAGCAGATTTGGTTTCTGCTGCGTATGCTTGGGCGCGACACAGACGTGTGCTTGCGAGCCACCCCACACCCCGAGTTTGATGCTTGGCGCTGGAGCCCTTATTGGGTCTCACTTGATGATGTCATCGAGTTTAAGCGCGAGGTGTACACCCAGGCGCTCAATGAGTTGTCGCCCTTGATTTTTAAGCGTGGACACGATCTCGCAGAGCAAGCGGCGGCGCAAGTGTTGCCTGAGCAAAGCCCGTAGCGAACCTGGCAGAAAGGCTCCTAGCAAAGTCAGTCGCTAGATCCATAGTTAGATCTGTGGCTAAGTCCGTAGCAAAGCCTGAACAAGCCTGGCAAGAAAAAAAGCCGCGCCTAACCTCTTCACCAGAGTGTTAGGCAAAAAAAAGCAGTGCATCGCTGCACTGCTCACTCTAGCTGATGACCGCAGCCTTTTTTAACGCAAGCGCTTAATCAAGCTAGAAGTATCCCAACGGCCGCCGCCCATTTTCTGAACGTCGGCATAAAACTGATCAATCAAGGCAATGCTCGGAACGCGCGCTCCGTTTCGGTTGCACTCGTCCATCACTAAGCCCAAATCTTTACGCATCCAATCGACCGCAAAGCCAAATTCAAACTTATCGTCAACCATGGTGGCGCCGCGATTATCCATTTGCCAGCTTTGGGCCGCACCTTTGCCGATGACCTCGATGACTTGCTTCATGTCTAAGCCCGCAGCTTGCCCAAAGGCAATACCCTCAGACAGACCTTGCACTAAACCAGCGATACAAATCTGGTTCACCATCTTGGCCAACTGACCAGCACCAGCGGGGCCAACGAGTGTGACCGCGCGTGCCATGACGGCAATCACGTTTTTGACCGCATCAAACTCTGCAGCATCGCCGCCGCACATCACTGTCAACATACCATTGACTGCGCCAGCTTGGCCGCCCGAGACTGGAGCATCAATAAAGCGCAACGACTTTTGCTTAGCGAGCGCGCTGAGTTCGCGCGCCACTAACGCTGACGCGGTGGTGTGATCAACAAAGGTTGCACCCGCAGACATCCCCGCAAAGGCACCGTCAGCGCCCAGCACGATGCTACGCAGGTCATCATCATTGCCGACGCACGCAAACACGATCTGAGCGCCCTGAGCGGCCTCGCGAGGGGTCGTGCAGGCGCGCCCCCCGAACTCTTTGACCCAAGCTTGCGCTTTTTGAGCGTTGCGGTTGTACACCGTCACATCATGCCCAGCGGTTGCTAAGTGCCCTGCCATGGGCAGCCCCATCACCCCCAGTCCGATAAAAGCGACTTTGGTGGGGGTAGAGGGTTCGTACGTTTTGCTATTGATGCTAGACATCTATTTACTCTTCGACAAAGGCTTCTTCACGCTTCTTCTTGATGGAAGGCAGCGCAACGATAATCACCAGAATTGCAGCCACGCCAAGCAGCGAAGCCGAGAGCGGACGCTCAAGGAACGTGCCGTAATTACCACGTGACAACAGCAAGGCACGACGGAAGTTTTCTTCCATCAGTGGGCCGAGCACCAAGCCCAACAGCAATGGAGCGCCTTCGCACTTCAGCTTGGCCCACACATAACCGATGATGCCAAAGCATGAGGTCGTCATGATGTCAAAGGTGTTGTAGTTCAGTGAGTAGACACCGATGGTACAAAACACCAAGATCGCAGGGAACAAGATTTTGTAAGGCACTTTGAGAAGTTTTACCCAAATACCAACAAGCGGCAGGTTCAAGACGATCAACATCAAATTACCAATCCACATCGAGGCAATCAAACCCCAAAACAGCTGAGGATGGCTTGACATCACCTGTGGGCCAGGCTGGATGTTGTGAATCGTCATTGCACCGACCATCAGTGCCATCACTGCGTTACTTGGAATACCAAGTGTCAGCAAAGGAATAAACGACGTTTGAGCACCCGCGTTGTTGGCGGCCTCAGGGCCAGCAACACCGGCTGGGTGACCTTTACCAAAACGTTCTGGATTACGTGAAATTTTCTTTTCAAGGGTGTAAGAGGCAAACGATGACAACACCGCACCGCCACCGGGCAGAATCCCGAGCATGGAACCCAAGGCCGTGCCACGGACGACTGCGGGCCAAGCCTCTTTAAACTCTTGCTTATTGGGATATAGCGAGCCGATTTTGGACGCAATCTCGACGCGATTTTCTCTAAGTTCGAGATTGCTCATGATCTCAGCAAAGCCGAACACGCCCATCGCCACAATTGCAAAATCTAGTCCGTCTTGCAACTCAGGCACGCCAAAGTCAAAGCGGGCGACACCTGAGTTCACGTCGGTGCCAACCATGCCGAGCAACAGGCCCAACAAGATCATGCAAATGGCTTTAATCAGCGAGCCAGAGGCCAACACGACTGCGCCAACTAAACCAAGCACCATCAGTGAGAAGTACTCGGCAGGTCCGAACTTAAAGGCAACCTCAGCCAAAGGTGGGGCAAACGCCGCCAGCAAGAGTGTTGCGATACTACCGGCAAAAAACGAAGCCAGACCTGCAATCGACAGCGCAGCGCCTGCGCGGCCATTTTTGGCCATCGCGTGCCCGTCGAGTGTCGTCACCACCGACGAGGTCTCGCCAGGTAAGTTCACCAAAATAGCGGTTGTTGAACCGCCATATTGCGCACCGTAATAGATACCGGCCAACATAATCAGACCAGCAATCGGAGGCAACACATAGGTAATGGGCAGCAGCATGGCAATCGTTGGCACAGGACCTAAGCCAGGCAATACGCCCACCAAGGTACCCAGCAAACAGCCTAGCAGCGCGTAAGTCAGGTTTTCAGGCGTGAAAGCCACGCCAAAACCCATCATCAAATTATTAAATAAGTCCATGAACAGGTGCTCCTTAGTTCAGACCGAGAAAGGCTGGCCAAATTGGAAACACCAATTTGAGGCCTTTCACAAACGATAGCCAGCAGAGCAACGTCAAGAATGCGGCGTTGGCGATAGTGACTTTCCATGAGTGCTCGTGGCTAGCAAAGCTGCTGACCGAGACTAACAAGAACAGAGAGAAAATCAAGCCCATTGGGCGCAGCAGCAATCCAAACAGAACAATCGCTGAAATGATGATGGCCAGAATCTTGAAGTCGAAATCGGCCACTTCTGTTTTCTGTGCTTTAGGGCGCAACGAGATCAGCAGCACTACGGCGCCCAAGACTGCCATAATGATCCCAAGCCAGTGAGGGAAATATCCAGGACCCATGCGGGCGGCAGTGCCCATCGAGTAACTGGTGGCTTTCCAGGCGAATCCAAGGCCAAGCAGGATGAACATCACCCCTGACCAGAAATCCTGTTTATTTCTAAGCTGCATGATGGGTAGCTCCTTAGCTGCGCTGCTGAAAATTTGTTGAAACAATATGTGCGTTGAGCGCACCGTGGTTCTGCTGGCTCTTAGCCTCTGAATAGGTTTTTGTCAGAGAGCTAGCAAGGCTTGCATGGTAATGGAGAGTAGCCTCAATGCAAACCCTGAACTTACCCCTAGACGATGGGGTTTTCCCTAGAGATGTGTTAATTTGCCCACAAAACGTGCCGAATTGTGCAAAGCATTAACATTTTGTAACCTTGGAACGCGCACGGGGGACGGCCTAACATAGTTTTCTGAACGTTAACTGACAAAACGAAGGGTGTTTTTGCACTTTAACTTTAATTTGAGAGATGTTTCTACGCCAAGCTCCTCCAAGACAATTGCACACGGAGCATTTCTCCTGAATGCTCAATTTTGCTTTACGATACCGCCATGCTTGAAGATCTCGATCAACTCTCAATTCGCTTAGCAGCGCTGATTGCCTATACGCAAGAGCTTGCCTCTGAGGCAGAGACTTTGCGTGCCAGTTTGTCTCAAGTGCAGTCAGAGCGTGACGCCTTGCAGGCCAAGCTCGCACAAGAAGGGACTCAGGCTAAAGCGTTGACCCGTAAGGTTGATGCCTATGCTTCAGAACAGGCGGCCCTGCAAGGCTCGCTTGATCTGTTTAAGCAAGAGCAGTCAACGCTGCAGGCGCAACTTCAGTCGCGCGAACACGAGGTTTCGACCCTGCGCGCCGCCACAGCGCAGGCGCGTGAACGTATCGAAGCCGTTCTTGAACGGTTGCCCGGCGCAGCCGCCGCCCCTGAGCAAGAGGCTCAATAATGGAACGCGTTGATATCTCTATTTTGGGTCGTGATTATTCATTGGCGTGCCCGCCTGAAGAAAAGCAGGCTTTGACCGCTGCGGCCCAGCACATTAGCCAGCTAGCGGGTCGTATTCAAGGTAGTGGCAAGGTATCAGGCAACGAACGTATTGCGGTGATGGCTGCGATTCAGGTCGCGATCGAATTGTTATCTGTCAAAGCGCCTGATGGCCCCTTAGGTGGTTTGGCCGTTGGTGACTTCAAGCGTAGAATTGATGACATGAACGCGATGCTTGATGCGGCGCTACCTAAGCCCTCGTCTAAAGCACGCTGATCAAGCTAATTGCAAAGCGCGCGAATCAAGCTAGCTCTAGGGTATGCAAATCGAGCTAACTTAAAAGTTAAAAGGCACGCCAACCAAGCTAACTTCAGCAACTTTGCTTGGTCTACACGTAATTAATGTAATTCATACGCCTGCTAAGGTATGTACAGTTTGTCCCTGCTGTGTTCGTGACTAGGTCATATATTCTCAGAACCAATGCTTATGGCATACATAGGTTGCGGGATAGTTCGACGGGAATGCGGGTCTCTAGCAGACGCGCTCAAAGTCAGCAGATCGCGGCCAACTTGAACTTACGGTTCGAGATGCCGGCCTAAACGGCACGAGCGGGGCATCTATATCAACGAGTCTGTGCGTGTCACAGACTCGTTGTTTGATGACAGGTCTGACAAAGGCTGGCGTGTTGTTTGCGATCAGCCCTTGCAGCGCGCGCTCAGCGTTGTTCTCTTGCTCTGAAAAATAGCCATATTCCCGCAAATACCATTGGTACCGATAGCCACTGTCCCATCGACATTCCCGCGGCGAGCAAGCCTAAAAAATCATCAGGCTCGCGGGCAAATTCAGCGATAAATCTAAAAACACCATACCCTATCAAAAATACGGCGCTGATTTGGCCGGTTGGTCGAGGTTTATTGGCAAACCACCAAAGCAGTACAAATAGGGCTAAGCCTTCAAGGCCAAGTTGGTACAACTGAGACGGATGGCGTGCGATACCGTCGCCGCTTTGTCTGAAAACCATCGCCCAAGGCAATGTGCTCGGCCGGCCCCAAAGCTCTCCGTTGATAAAGTTACCCAGTCTGCCTGCAGCAAGGGCAAGCGGTATGAGTGGCGCGACAAAATCGGCAACTTCAAAAAACTTGTAGCCGCGACTGCGCGCAAGCCAAAACATCATCACCAGTACACCCAACAAGCCACCATGAAAAGACATGCCACCTTCCCACAGGTAGGTGATTTCGAGCGGATGGGCGAAATAGTAAGCAGGCTTATAGAAAAAGACGTAACCGAGACGACCGCCAGCCACGACTCCTAAGACCCCATAAAAAATGATGTCTTCGAGGTCGCGCACGGTAAGCCGCGACTTGTTGTGAGCGATGCGCCAACGACCAAGCAGCCAAGCCGAGCCAAATCCGACCAAATACATGAGGCCGTACCAATGAATGGCGAGCGGGCCTAAGCGCAGAGCAACAGGGTCAAAGTCGGGAAATTGCAGCATCGTGAGCTACCGGTCAAAAGATGTTCGATAATAACCCTTCAACTTTACCGGAGATCTGCTTTGACAGATCGACCGAAGAAGGGTTAGCTTTAAAGGCTATTCAGATATTTTTCGTCATTCATCCTTAGGTGTTCATTCATGGCAAATAACGAGCGTTCTAAACACATTACCGAAGGCGTGACGCGCGCGCCCAACCGTTCGATGTATTACGGCATGGGCTACAAAGAGTCCGACTTCGCGAATCCCATGATTGGCGTGGCTAACGGGCATTCGACCATTACGCCTTGCAATAGTGGCTTGCAGCCTCTCGTTGATGCTGCGATTGCGGCGATCCGCGAGGCTAAAGGCAACCCGCAGGTCTTTGGTACCCCTACGATCTCAGACGGGATGTCGATGGGTACCGAGGGGATGAAATATTCACTCGTCTCACGCGAAGTGATCGCCGACTGTATTGAAACCGCCGTCCAAGGTCAATGGATGGATGGCGTAGTGGTTGTGGGTGGGTGCGATAAAAATATGCCAGGCGGGATGATTGGTATTGCCCGGATGAACGTCCCCGGCATCTACGTGTACGGTGGCACGATCAAGCCAGGCTCACACAAAGGGCGCGACTTGAATATCGTTTCGGTTTTCGAAGCGGTTGGTGAGTTCACCATGGGCCGCATGAGCCAAGAAGATTTCAAAGCGATCGAGCAAAAGGCGATCCCGGGCTCGGGTTCGTGTGGCGGGATGTACACAGCCAACACGATGAGCTCGTCTTTTGAGGCGATGGGTATGGCGCTGCCGTATTCAAGCACGCTGGCCAACGAAGATCAGGTGGCGATCGATAACGCGGCTGAGGCTGCGCGTGTATTGGTTGACGCCGTGCGAAACAATCGCCGTCCGCGTGACATCATCACACGCAAGTCTCTTGAAAATGCTGTTTCAGTGATTATGGCGATTGGTGGTTCAACCAACGCTGTGCTGCACTTTCTTGCCATTGCCCATGCGGCAGAAGTGCCTTGGACGATCGACGATTTCGAAAAAGTACGTCAGCGCGTGCCAGTGCTGTGTGATTTAAAGCCATCAGGTCAATTTTTGACAGTCGATCTGCATCGTGCCGGCGGCGTGCCGCAGGTGATGAAGATTTTGCTCAATGCGGGCTTGCTGCACGGCGACTGCATGACGATTTCAGGTAAGACCATTGCCGAAGTTTTAAAAGATGTGCCTGACCAACCGCCCGCAGGGCAGCAGGTGATTCGACCCATCGCCAACGCCATGTACAAACAAGGTCATTTGGCCATTTTGAAAGGAAACCTTTCACCCGAAGGTTCGGTGGCCAAAATTACTGGCCTTAAAAATCCTGTCATCACGGGGCCTGCGCGTGTGTTTGATTCAGAAGATGACGCTATGGCGGCCATCATGGCCCAAAAAATTACGCATGGCGACATCGTAATCATCCGCTATGAGGGTCCTAAAGGTGGGCCAGGGATGCGTGAAATGCTGGCGCCAACCTCGGCGTTAGTGGGTCAAGGCTTGGGTGAAAGTGTTGGCTTAATTACCGATGGACGTTTTTCTGGCGGTACGTGGGGAATGGTGGTTGGGCACGTTGCACCCGAGGCTTATGTGGGCGGCTTGATCGGCCTGATTAAAGAGGGCGACTCCGTCACTATCGACGCGCACAAACTGCTGCTGCAGTTGAATGTGCCCGAGGCTGAAATTGCGACGCGCCGTCAAGCATGGGTGCAGCCCAAGCCGCGTTACACCCGTGGCGTATTGGCTAAGTTTGGTCGTCTGGCCAGCACAGCGAGTCGCGGAGCTGTGACGGATGCGTTTGACGAGTAAGTCTATAAGTGCTAAAGCTCCAGGGCTGGTCGCGGCCTTGGTGTGTTGCTTTTGTATGATTGCGCCCCAAACTGTTGGGGCGCAATCGGCTTCACCTTCGTCCGTGGCTCCGCCAGCTCTGTCATTTGACGCAGGACTGGAGTTGGCGCGTAAAAAAAACTGCTTGGGTTGTCATCAACTCGATTCCAAGCGTGTTGGGCCTAGTTTTCAAGCGGTCGCACAGCGACACAATGCTCAGCCCGGCTCGCTCGACTATTTAGCAGGCGCCATCCGCCAAGGTGGAAGAGGGCGCTGGGGGGCGGTGCCTATGCCCGCTCAACCCCACGTTAATCAACAAGATGCGCTGCAACTCGCGCAGTGGATCATTACCTTAAGGTAGTTCTATGCAAAACCTAAATGATACGAATCACGCAGCCGCTGACCGCCAGACGGCTGTTTTTGGTGGTGGGTGCTTCTGGTGTACAGAGGCGGTCTTTACCGCGATGAAAGGGGTGCTCTCTGTGCAGTCAGGCTATTGTGGCGGTTCAGTGCAGAACCCTACCTACGAACAAGTCTGCGGTAAAGAGACCGGTCATATTGAGGTTGTCAAAATCGAGTTTGATGCCCAGCAGACCGACTTTAGTGCGTTGCTTGAGGTGTTCTTTGCGACGCACGACCCGACCACCCCAGGGCGGCAAGGTAATGACGTGGGGCCACAGTATCAGTCTGCCGTGTTTTACCAAGATGCGGCGCAACACGAGGCGGTTAAGCAGTGCATCAAGCATTTAGCAGCCTCTGGTGTGTACGATGCCCCAGTTTGCACCGAGCTGCACGCGGCGGCCAAGTTCTGGCCGGCAGAGCAATATCACGCCGATTACTTTGCGCTGCACCCTGAACAAGGCTATTGCCAGTTCGTGATTGCACCCAAGGTTCAAAAGTTTCGTAAGCAGTTTTCGGCCAAATTAAAGGGCTAAAGCCCGATTTTTTGCTCTGTTTGAAAATAAATCTAAAAAAAAGACGATATTTCAGATTTATTGCGGGTTTACGTTTGACAGGGCAAATTAATCCATGCATAATCTCGTTTCTCTGCTTCTACCAAAGCAGGGGTGCAACAAAAGCCAGTCGCAGCAAACCGGTAAGTTAACGGCAAATTGCTGAAAGATAGCTCCAAATTGTAAGAAATAAGCCGAAGTTAGAAGTTCAAAACTAGGTTATAATACGTTCTACCGAGTACAAGCAGTACCGAATACCTTGTTCTTTAAAAATTTGACAACCGATAAGTGTGGGCGCTTGGAATGAGTGTCGCAGGTTTGCTGGCTGTAACAGGTCAGTAGATTGCAAACGAAATCAAGTGCTCACAAAGAAGTTTGGAAATGATTGTCTGGGTGTAAAAGCCTAGATAAGTAATAACCTCACTTCCTTTGAGCAGCGACGTATAACCGGCCTTGGGGTAAAACCTGGGGTCAAGGAAATACGATTTATACAGAGATTAAACTGAAGAGTTTGATCCTGGCTCAGATTGAACGCTAGCGGGATGCCTTACACATGCAAGTCGAACGGCAGCGCGGACTTCGGTCTGGCGGCGAGTGGCGAACGGGTGAGTAATATATCGGAACGTGCCCAGTAGCGGGGGATAACTACTCGAAAGAGTAGCTAATACCGCATACGCCCTACGGGGGAAAGGGGGGGATCGCAAGACCTCTCACTATTGGAGCGGCCGATATCGGATTAGCTAGTTGGTGGGGTAAAGGCCCACCAAGGCGACGATCCGTAGCTGGTTTGAGAGGACGACCAGCCACACTGGGACTGAGACACGGCCCAGACTCCTACGGGAGGCAGCAGTGGGGAATTTTGGACAATGGGGGAAACCCTGATCCAGCCATTCCGCGTGTGCGATGAAGGCCTTCGGGTTGTAAAGCACTTTTGGCAGGAAAGAAATCGCGCAAATTAATACTTTGCGTGGATGACGGTACCTGCAGAATAAGCACCGGCTAACTACGTGCCAGCAGCCGCGGTAATACGTAGGGTGCAAGCGTTAATCGGAATTACTGGGCGTAAAGCGTGCGCAGGCGGTTCGGAAAGAGAGGTGTGAAATCCCAGGGCTTAACCTTGGAACTGCACTT
>Ga0222712_10002115_pt1 | contig 23295 bp, 23 predicted proteins | sample C33_657DmetaG_FD_165043 | JGI IMG/M metagenome (GOLD analysis project Ga0222712, IMG submission 165043) | Estuarine water microbial communities from San Francisco Bay, California, United States - C33_657D | ecosystem: Environmental > Aquatic > Marine > Unclassified | place: USA: California... | reverse complement strand
TCCTACATGGCGCTGGGAATCAGGAATGTTTTTTGTACAGACATCAGCAAGGACGGGCGTTTGGAAGGCCCTTCCACTGCTTTGTACACCAAAATCAAAAAACATTTTCCTGAGCTTTTTTTGATTGCCAGCGGTGGCGTTGCCATCATGGATGACCTGCATGATTTAGTGGAGGCAGGCTGCGATGGAGCCATCATCGGCAAGGCCATTTATGAAAACAGGATTTCCATTGACTCCCTCAAAGCCTTCAACGAAAAAAACGAGAACAAATGCTGACCAAGCGCATCATACCCTGCCTGGATATCAAGGATGGCCGTACCGTAAAGGGAACCAATTTCATAGACTTGCGTGATGCGGGAGACCCTGTTGAATTGGCAGCGCTTTATGCAGCACAAGGGGCAGACGAATTGGTATTTTTGGACATCACCGCAACGAACGAGAAAAGGAAAACGCTTGCAGCATTGGTAGACCGCATCGCCCACAGGATCAATATCCCTTTTACGGTTGGTGGCGGCATCTCTTCTGTTGAAGATGTGCGCGTCTTGCTCGACAGTGGGGCTGATAAGATCTCCGTCAATACTTCGGCATTTAAGGATCCAGCGCTGATCAACCGCCTTGCCGCATCTTTTGGCAGCCAGTGCGTGGTACTGGCCATTGACGCCAAAAAAAGGGAAGATGGCGAGTGGTATGTACACCTCAACGGAGGAAGGGTTCCCACAGACAAAAGATGTTTGGATTGGGCCATTGAAGGCGTTAACCGGGGCGCTGGAGAAATCCTGTTGACCTCCATGGACCATGATGGAACAAAGGCAGGATTTGCCAAAGAGATTACTGGTGCTGTGTCCAGGGCAGTGAATGTGCCTGTTATCGCCTCAGGCGGCGGCGGCCTGCCAGAGCATTTTGCCGAAATCCTGGATGGTCACTCAGACGCCGCATTGGCAGCCAGTATTTTTCATTTTGGCGAGGTATCCATCCCCAACCTAAAATCATACCTCAAGCAAAGGGGCATTCCCGTAAGATGAGCGGGATATTGACTAATTTTACAATGAAATGGAGTTGAACATGGATTTTAATAAATTTTCTAATGGCCTGATACCTGCCATCATCCAGGATGTGGAAACGGGCAAGGTATTGATGCTGGGCTACATGAACCTGGAGGCATTCAACGAAACCATGGCTTCCGGGAAGATCTGTTTTTACAGCCGTTCCAAGGCCCGTCTTTGGACGAAGGGTGAGGAGAGTGGCAACTTTCTTTACCTGAAATCATATGCCCTGGATTGCGACCAGGATGCCCTGCTGTTCAAGGTCAAGCCTGCCGGACCTGTATGTCATTCAGGGGCCGATACCTGCTGGGACGAGGTCAATGTTGCAGAGGATTTTCTGGTTCACCTTGAGGGCATCATCGAACTGAGAAAAAACAGTGATGATGAAAACTCTTATGTAAAATCCTTGTTCAAAAAAGGCATCAACAAGATTGCCCAGAAAGTAGGTGAAGAGGCTGTTGAAGTGGTGATTGAAGCCAAGGACAATGATGACGATAAATTCCTGAACGAATCTGCCGACCTGCTGTTCCACTATTTGCTTTTGCTTAACAGCAAAGGGTTTAATTTAGCACAGGTAAAAGATATCCTGAAACAAAGACATAAAAAATGAAAAAAATCCTCTCCATACTCCTGATCCTTCCTGCGTTGGTATTTGCCCAAGAGGGAAACTATTCCATCAAAGGAACATTAAAAGGCATGCCAGACAAAACAGAACTGGTACTGAAAAACGAAGAAGTCAGCCCTGAGCCATTGGCCTCCTTTGTTTCAAAAGGGGATCAGTTTCAGGTGACAGGAAAGCTGAAGGAGCCTGGGCTTTACCAGCTTGCTGCAAAGAATGGCCAGCAAAAAATGTTCATCTTTTTGGATGCATCAACCATCAGTGTGGAAGGTGAATTTGCCATCATCCAAAATGCAAAAGTAACCGGGTCCAAAACCCATGATGATTTTGTGGTGTTCAACAATACCTTCAATCCGCTTTTTGCAAAGCTCAGTTCATATGCACAGCAACTGAACCAGAACCCCAACGCTGAAAACCTTCCCCTAAAAAAGAACTATTCAGATGTTGTTGCAGAAGTGAACAAGCAAACGGACAAATTCATTGATGAGCATGCTGCATCACCCGTTTCCCCATTTGTTTTGCTGGTCATGATGCAACTCAATGACGACCCCAATGTTTTGGATGCACGGTTGGCCAAGATTGCCAAACCTGCGAAAGAAAATTATTTCGGAAGAACAGCCATCAAGGTGGTTGCAGATGCCAGGTTTGGCGCCATCGGAAGTCCTGCACCTGATTTTACGCAACAGGATGTTGACGGAAGGGATGTAAAACTATCTTCCTTTAAAGGTAAATATGTATTGATTGATTTCTGGGCCAGCTGGTGTGGTCCTTGCCGCCAGGAAAACCCCAATGTGGTCAATGCCTACAACAAATTCAAGTCAAAAAACTTTACCGTATTGGGTATTTCTCTTGATAGGGCAAAAGACAAATGGTTGGAAGCCATCAAGGCCGATAACCTTGCCTGGACCCAGGTCAGTGATCTCAAGTTCTGGAGCAATGCAGTTGCTATCCAATACAAGGTTCAGAGCATTCCTCAGAATTACCTGGTTGATCCCAATGGCATGATCATTGCCAAAAATCTCAGAGGAGAGGAGTTGCAATCAAAGCTGGCAGCACTGCTGAAATAAGGCATCAGAAATATACATCCGCTATCAAAAAAAATGTGGGATGATCCTGCTCGTCCAGGCTGATCGAGAGGATATCATATTGGACCCATTTGAATCCCCTGTTGATCCTGATATAGGCTGTACCTGCTGAGATGAAATACCTCAGTTTTTTCCTGTCTACCAGTTTTTCAGGATACCCGAAACTGCTTGTCCTCCTGGTTTTGACTTCAAAAAAATGTAACCTGCCTTCTTTGGAGGCAACAAGGTCAATCTCCCAATGGCCATACCTCCAGTTCTGGTTTCTTATCGTATATCCATTGTCTTCCGCCCAGTTGCGGGCCAATGCTTCTCCCAGTTTTCCTGTTTCATTGTGTCTTGCCATAAAGCCGTATTGATTTAACTTTGTAATGGATGAGGAGAATCCTTCTCAAAACTCCATCAGACTTTCAAAAAATCAATGGGAAATGCACAGTTTAAAAGGGAGAATTCAACAGTATACCTGGGGTGGAAATACTTTTATTCCATCGTTGTTTCAACAAATACCAGATGGACAACCTGCTGCCGAATATTGGTTGGGCATTCATCCTGGTGCTCCTTCGCAGGTTGTTTTGGGCCAAGGGGCATCAACATCCCTTCAGGCCCTGATCAATTCTGACAAGACGAGGTACCTCGGCAAATCAGTTAAGGATCAGTTCGGTAATCTTCCCTACTTGCTGAAGATGCTGGATGTAAAGGACATGTTGTCAATTCAGGTACATCCCAACAAACAAGCCGCAGAAGAAGGGTTTAAAAAAGAGAATGAATTGGCGATCCCCCTGACAGCACCCAACCGCAATTATAAAGATGACAACCACAAGCCGGAGATGATGGTGGCACTGAGTGATTTCTGGTTGTTGCATGGCTTTTCTCCCAACATTGATCAGCATCTTAATGCCTATGGGTTCCTGAATGGATTCAAGGAAATATTCCAGGCAGAGGGTATCAGGGGGCTTTATCAACAGGTGATGGAGTTGCCACAAGAAGAGGTGGATCGATTGATTGCTCCGCATGTGCAAGCCATCATGCCAAATTACGAGGCCAATCAATTGCCCAAAACATCACCTGATTTCTGGGCAGCCAGGGCGGTCCTTACATTTTGTGGGGATGGTCATTTTGACCGGGGTATTTTTTCAATTTACCTGTTCAATATCCTGAACCTGAAACCTGGGGAAGGAATTTTTCAGGGGGCCGGATTGCCCCATGCGTATCTTGAAGGCCAGAACATTGAGTTGATGTCGAACTCAGACAATGTGTTGAGGGCAGGCTTGACTCCCAAGCACGTTGATATTCCTGAGTTGCTGGCCAATACGGCCTTTGTTCCAACCATTGCTGAAATCATACCAGGGTCATTAAACAAAACAGTACAGCCTTATCCCTGTCCGATTGGAGATTTTTCGCTGACTGCCTATTTTTTGAGAGCAGGTGAAAAAATGGAGTTCACGGTTGCATCACCCAGCATCTTCCTGATGCTCAATGGGCAAGTTCAGTGGAAAGGCAATGCAAGTGCGGATCTTCAAGGGGCAGCTGCATTTTTTTCTGAACCCGGGGAAAAGCTTTTTGCAGAAGCCAGTACGGATACCAACCTATTTTGGGCCACGGTTCCGCAACAATAATTTACGCTATACACATCATGAGGATAACTGTCTCCGTATTTTCTTTTACAAGAATATTAAATCACTAATTTTGTTAAAATGGCAAACATGAAAGTTTCAAAATATACCCTCTTGTCCTTCCTGATGTTGATTGTTGTTGCAGCCGCATACCGTGCCATTCCAGGACGCCCCTGGGGCTTTGCTCCACAGTTTGCCATGGCCATCTTTGGTGGAGCCGTAATCAAGGACAGGAAACTTGCATTCTTGTTGCCCCTGCTCTCAATGCTGATTTCTGATGTTTTTTATGAGCTGCTTTATATCAATGGCTTTTTTGAAATACAAGGTTTTTACTCCGGCATGTGGATCAATTACCTGTTGTTTGGATCAATGACCTTTGTTGGTTTCTTTATCAAGAATGACAAGCCGCTGTCCATCGCAAAAGGTGCCATTGCCGCACCAACCATTTTCTTTTTTGCTTCTAATTTCATGACATGGTTGGGCAGTGGTGGATACAACAGGCCTAAAACATTTACAGGTCTCACACAGGCTTTTATTGATGGAATCCCATTTTACACCAATAGCCTGGTTGCCACGGTTGTTTTTGGAACAGTCCTTTTTGGTGGATTTTATTGGATCAAGAAAACAGCCTTCATCAACCAGGCCGCTTAACCCTCGTAACCAGTATCTTCTACAAGATTTCCTCCGTCTGCGGCGGCAGTAGCCAGCTCATCACAGCGTTGGTTGTAGGGGTTGGTTGCATGTCCTTTCACCCAAATGAATTTGATGCTATGCAGTTTTGAAAGCTGGTAGTAGCGTCGCCAGAGGTCACTGTTTTTTTTGCCCCCCTTGAAATTGGTGGCCATCCATTTGTCCAGCCATCTTTCCATGACAGCCTGAACAACGTATTTGCTGTCAGAATAGACCTCAATATTCAATCCTGGTCTTGTAAGAGACTCTAATGCTGCAATAACAGACATCAGTTCCATCCTGTTGTTGGTAGTATGCTTGAATCCCTTGGAGATCTCCTTGCTTTTACCTCCCCACATCAAAATAGCGCCAAAGCCCCCTCTTCCAGGATTTCCTCTGGCAGCACCGTCAGTGTAAATGGTTAGTCCGTTGGCGTTGATCATTTAACAACCGTAACCTTGATGGTATTGGTAGGAAGATGGAGTTCAATGGGGGTGCTGCCTGTATTGACAACAACCTCACCTTCACGGATGAATCCTCTTTCTCTGAGGATCTTGATCTGGTCGGAGATGATTTCATCCAAGCTCACTTCCTCGTCATAGAAGAATGCCCTGATTCCCCAGCTGAGGCTCAACTGGTTCACCAATGTTCTCTCTTTGGTAAAGATATAGAGATTGGATTTTGGGCGGAAGCAACTCAGCATGAAGGCAGTATAACCGGTTTGCGTCATGCCGATCAGGGCATCTGCATTGGTGTTCTGAGAGAGTTTACAAGCCGTCAGGCAAACTGCATCACTGATAAAGGTGGGAGAGTGAGGAAGGGGTTTGATGTCCTCATCCCTGTTGTAACGGTATTCTGACTTCTCTGCTTCAATGATGATTTTGCGCATGGTTTCTACCACCAGAGCAGGGTGCATGCCTGTAGCAGTTTCTCCACTGAGCATCACCGCATCGGCACCTTCCAATACAGCATTGGCCACATCTGTGCTTTCGCTCCTGTTGGGCTTTACACGGTCAATCATGCTTTCCATCATCTGGGTTGCCACGATTACGGGCTTTCCACGGTGCAAACATTTTCTGATGATCTGGCGTTGGATCAAAGGAACTTTTTCAATCGGCACTTCAACGCCCAGGTCTCCACGGGCTACCATGATGCCATCTGATTCAAGGATGATTTCCCTTAAATTGTCTAATGCCTCAGGCATTTCAATTTTGGCAATGACTTTTAATTTGCTCTTGTTGTCCTGTAATATTTTTTTGATGCCAACAATGTCATCCACCTTTCTCACAAAGGAAAGTGCCACCCAGTCAAGGTTTTCCTTGATGATGAAATCAAGGTCTATCAGGTCTTTCTCCGTGAGGGCCGGAAGAGAAATCTTGGTGTCGGGTAAATTCAGTCCTTTTTTGGATGAGATGATACCACCCAGTTTCACCCTGACTTTCACATCACCATTGGGCATGATTTCCTGAACCACCACTTCAATCTTCCCATCATCAATCATGATGGTATTGCCCAATACCACGTCACCGGCAAGGTTGGGATAGGAGACATAGATCTTCGCTATGGTACCCACCATTTTCTCGTTGGTGAAGGTCAATACATCACCCTCTTTTACCAGCAAGGCATTGTTTTCGATTTCACCCACCCTCAACTTGGGTCCTTGAAGGTCACCGAGAATGGCAATATTGTACGGCTCAGTCACACTTATTTTTCTGATACTGTCAATGATTCTTTTCTTGTCTTCATGTGCACCATGTGAAAAATTCAACCTGAACACATTCACGCCAGCCCTTACCAACTCGAGTAATTTCTCATAGCTGTCGCAGGCAGGGCCTACTGTGGCAACAATTTTTGTTCTGTGGGTTGCATGTTCATGCGCTGCGTGATTGTCCATTTCTTGGTGAAAGTATTTGCCAATATTCTTGCTCATAATTTAGTTTGTTCGGTTTTAAATGAAAAAACAGCAGGTACTGTTCTGCTGTTTTTGATATTAACTGGCGAGGATCTTGACGATCTTCATCCACTCATCACTGATCTTTTGTTTGGCTTTTACAGCATTGTCCAAAGGAGTATAGTGCATCTTGTTGTTCATGATGCCCACCATGACGTTGTTCCTGCCTTCCAGCAAACACTCTACAGCAGAATAGCCCATTCTGCTGGCAATCAGCCTGTCCATGCTGGTTGGTGCTCCACCACGCTGAATATGGCCGAGAATCGCCACCCTGATGTCAAATCCGGGGATACGCTCTTTCACTACACCGGCGAGGTGATTGGCTCCGCCGAAATCATCGCCTTCTGCGACCACAACAATGTTCACTAATTTTTTTCTTCTTTCTTTTTCCTGAAGAGAACTCAATACTGCTTCAACATCGGTTTTCTTTTCAGGAATCAGGATGTGTTCTGCACCTGTTCCAATGCCACTGTGCAGTGCAATATAGCCGGCATCCCTTCCCATCACTTCGATGATGAAGAGCCTGTCATGGGCATCTGCAGTATCCCTTATTTTATCGATGGCTTCAACAGCTGTATTGACGGCGGTGTCAAATCCAATGGTAAAGTCGGTTCCGGCAATGTCCTTGTCAATAGTACCCGGGATACCTATGCAGGGAATATCAAATTCGTTGGAGAAGATTTGTGCACCTTTAAAAGAGCCATCACCACCAATGATGATCAATCCGTTGATGCCATGTTTTTTGAGGTTCTCGTAGGCTTTTTTTCTTCCTTCAGGCGTCATGAACTCCTTGCACCTGGCAGTTTTCAGGATGGTTCCGCCCCTTTGGATGATGTTGGCTACACTTCTTGAATCCATCTGCTGGATATCATCATCAATCATGCCGGCGTAACCCCTGGTGATACCAAATACTTCAAGATTATGGTACAGTCCAGTCCGTACAACGGCCCTTATGCACGCATTCATGCCCGGGGAGTCTCCTCCTGACGTCATGACACCAATCTTGGTAACTTTTTTTTCCATTGATCTGTTGGTCTGGGTTAAAAATTTGGCAGCAATCGTTCGGTGAACATCAATAGGGTAGAAGTCGCAAATTTAACCAATTTAAGTCAAATTTCTCCTGTTTTTTGTCATGAGAAAGGCATATGGCTATAGCAGTTCATTATCCCTGAGGATTTTGAAGCGCAGGAACATTTCTTCGCTGTACCAGCCTTCTTTTCTTGTTCTCCGGATCACATCCTGGTGGGCCATTTTTTTGTACGCAAAGGCCTTCATGTCTTCAATGGATTCCCAAACACTGAAAGTCGCTTGCTTGATGAAGGGAATTTCGCCTATGCCGATGGAGTAGATGAATCCTTTGTTGGCCTCTAATTGATCAGCGGTTTTGGGAACGGCCTTCCAAAAATGCGGCAACCTGCTCAAACGGATGGTAGCACGGGTAAGCACTGCAATTTTTCCTTCGGGGTCAGCAGTTTTTTTACTTGGATCTACAAAATTTTGTCCATCCCAGGTGCCGTGCCCGGCATATGGTTCTAGCAAAAAGTACCGGGTATCTGCCTTGAAAAACTTCCACCAACCCATGATGAACTTTCCGATCAGCGGTTTTGAAAGTAATTTGATATCCTGCTCAGGGTATTGGTCTGCATCAAAAAATACCATGATTGCCCACTGGTTGAAGTCTGGCCTTATGTCAAAGGTTCCATTCCTGCCTGATCCCATGAGTTTATAAAATTTCAATTTCCTGTTCAGGAAAAGGGGGAGATGGAAAAAAGCCATTGACATGAAAGCAAGTGTGATGAACCTGCTGGGATAGCGGGAGATCAGGAGCAGGGTGCGAAGTTTTTCAGGTGGTGAAACGGAATGTATGGTATGCTTGATACGTGCTGATTTATTTATTCAAAATACTTAGTCATTCAAACCTTAAAGATAAACCTTGGTTCATTGATTGAAAAAAGAAATCCCCTCAGCTGCTGCTTTGGGGATTTTGCTGTTCATTGGTTAGCGCAAAGGTGGTTTAGGTATAGTTGAAAGTCTTAGTTGTGTTCAGGAATTTTGATCTAAGTTCCTAAAAGTTAACAAGTATTTATTGAACATGGTAATTCTTTTGGTACATCATTTGGTGAATTTATATTTTATGTATTTGTTTGATAGTCAACTGTATATCGGTGATTCACTGATCTTTATGGCGTTATGAAAACAATGTTTTACATTAGTTTACATTTTTTTTCGATTGGTACGTACTTCACAGGTTCTCTTTCTCTTGTTTTGGGCCACAATTGTCTGGGGCCAGGAAGCTTCTTATATTGTGAACAATACACCGTTTTTGCGCACCATCAGAAACCCTCGTTTTGATGGTTGTGAATTGGTGCCTCATTCAGCTGTTTCACTCAAGATCATTGATTTCAAAAATTCCAATTTTCGTACCTATGGCCAGGTCTTGTTGATCCGGAAAGGGGAGTTATATATACATATTTCTGCATCAGGCATATTGTACAAGTGCACAGGAGATGTTGGTACTGATTCCTTGCGCTTTGAACGGATTGACAAAACGGAGCATTATGGGTACAATATCAATGCCAAGACATTTGTACACAAGGATCGGTTCTACAACATCGGAGGATATGGCTTTTGGCGCTGGAATGGGCAAATGCGGTTTTTCAATGACCGAAGTGCTGACTGGAAGATTGAGCGATTGAACAGGGAGATACCTGTGGTAGTCGATCCTCCAGGCTTCCCACAATGGAAATCACAGAACGGAAATCAATTGATCAGCCTTGGTTTTGTTTTAGGCAGGCAATCTGAAAAGGTACCTGAAAACGAGCGGGTCCAATCGATAGACTCTGTTATTTCTTTGGATTTGGATAGGGCAAATTGGACTGTCCTGGGCAAGCTAAATCCCAAATTGGATGCCTTATCTAAATTTGAGTATACCCTACGTTCAGTACTTGACTCCGGACTGGTTGTAGACATTAAGGAGAATATTCAATACCTCAACCTATTGAATAACAGGATTTATTCGCTCTCTAACCGGGATATTTTGAATTTTTTCTATTCCAATATTGTGCAAAAAGTTAGCTGGTACAAGGACGGCCAAATGTACTATACCATTTTGGGAGAATGGCAGGTAGACTCCTTAAAAATAAGTGCTCAAGATTTTACCTTCTCGGGTGAGCCTGTTTACACGACCTCCAATTCATCAAACACCCTTCTCTCTGGAACTGTTATAGCAGTTTTGGCCATCGCTGGATTTTGGTTTTACAAAAGAAGAAAACAGCAAGTTCCAGCAGTTGATTCAATGACCAACACATCGGAAGCATCAACAACACGTTCGCCCTATCCAGTAAAAGAAGTATTTGATGAGATTGAAAAGGGCCTGCTCAAACTGTTGATGGAAAACATGAACATAAGAAATTCAAGAACCGCAACTGATGAGGTTAACAGGGTTTTGGGAATGGCAAGCAAGTCTGGAGACATGCAAAAAAGAAAAAGAAGCGATGTCATTCGTTCCATCAATGCAAAATACAGGGTGTTGATGCCAGAAAAAGATGTAGAATTAATTGACCGTGTCAAAAGCGAGCTGGATGCAAGGCTTTATGAGTATTGTATCACAACATCAGAAATACCTTTTGTTGAAAGCCTTCTTGGCTGATGGATCATATTAAAACTTGTTCTTCCACATCATGCTCTCAATGGGCCTGTCTGGTTGTCCGCTGTATTTGGCATTTGATTTTTGGTTGTACTTGACTTCAATTTCTCCTTCTACTGGAAAATAAATCAATTGGCCAATGGGCATGCCGTGGTAAATTTTTACAGGTTGTTTTACAGAGATTTCCAGTGTCCAGTTTCCACAAAAGCCAACATCCCCTTTACCTGCGGTGGCGTGGATGTCAATGCCAAGGCGACCTGTAGAAGATTTTCCCTCCAGGAAAGGAACATGCTCATGGGTTTCCGTGTATTCCAGTGTTACGCCTAGATAAAAAACATGGGGGTACAAAACAAAGCCATCATCAGGGATGTCGAAGTATTCAATTTCATTGTGCGCTTTGGCATCAAGGATATGGTTTTTGTATGTCGCAAGGCATTTACCCAAATGCACATCGTATGAATTGCTGCCAAGGCAGGCCTTGTCGAAAGGGGTGATTTTAATTGTTCCCTTTTCCATTTCTTCCATAATTCGCTTATCAGAAAGGATCATCGCATGTCATTTTACTCAGCCCGAAATTCGGCATTGAAGGCTGGTTTTGAAAGATATTTTTTCAACAAACTGTGAACAGAGAGGCCCTATCTTTGCTGCATGCCGCTTGTTCGCTCCATACACAATGCTGATATATCCCTGGGTTTATGGGAAATAACTGAGGAGCCTATATTTTTTGAGCAGGCCATCCAGTACAGGGCTATTGCTTCACATCCTGGCCAGCAATTGCAACAGCTGGCATCCAGAATGGTTCTATACGCCTTGCAACCTAGGTTTCCATTTGACCAGATCCAATTGAACCCTGCAGGAAAGCCTTTTTTGCCAGAGGGCATGTTCCAGTTCTCCATTTCACATACAAAGGGTTTTGCTGCTGGTATTGTTTCAACTGAGGTACCCGTGGGTATTGACATTGAATTCATCTCGCCAAGGGTCCTTAAAATAGAAAAAAAATTCCTGAACCCTCAGGAGTATACATTGCTTGATCCATTGTCTGAGCAAGACAGGATTGTATTTGCTTCCCTGTTCTGGAGCATAAAAGAGACAGTGTACAAATGCTGGGGAAACGGAGGCGTCGATTTTGCTGAACAGATCAGGATCCAATCTTTTTCTCTCCAAGACCAGGGCACAGCAGCTGTTCAATTTGGACTTGCTGAAGCTGTTCATGCTGTCCACTATCATCGCGAAGGCAATTTATGGCTGACGTATATGCAAGCCATTCTTTAATAAAAAACTCCCCTGCAAGGGCAGGGGAGCTCTTCAAATTGTTCTGCTCAGTTTATTTGAGTGAAGCCTGTAGTTTTTCATTGAGGGTCACATAGTCAGGATTCTTGGCTGTTTTGGCCAATTCCATTGACTTTTGTGATGCTGTCAATGCATCTGCTTTCTTTCCCAATTGTGCCAGACACCTGGCTTTCTGGTACCAAACCCAATAAGCGTTGGGGGTTTGGGCAGTAGCCTTGTCCAGCCAAGCAGCAGCTTGATTCAGGTCTTTGTTGTTATCCAAATAATACATGGCAGCATTATAATAAGGCCTGCTGTCCTTGTTCATGAGGTTGTCAATCTGCCCCATGATTTTGCTGTCAATGTCGGTCTTGATGGGAAGGCTCACCATGGTCTTGTCCCAAACAATATTCAGCTCAAGTTCATTGCTTTTTACATTGTCAAAAAGAATCATAAAGGATTCAGTAGCAAATGGCATTGCAACGGCTGGTGAAGTTACCCTTACCACATCCATTTCTTGCTTATATGCTGAAGGAGAAGTAACATCGGTTTGTTTGGTGATGATCAGGGTCCATTCCTTGGCACCAGGAATTGACAAAAGTCCGTATTTGCCTGGGGCAATCTTTTTACCACCTATCATTACCTCATCGCTGAACGTAAGGGTTGTGGCACTGTTTGCACCTGTGCGCCATATGGCACCATAAGGAACCAAGTCACCGAAGATGGCTCGACCTTTGGTATTGGGTCTGGAATAGGAGAGATCAATGGCTCCAAGACCAAATTCCTGTTTTACCGTTTGTGTTGTTGAAGGGGCAGGGGTCTTGAGGCTTTGGGCATTGGTTTGAAAAATCATTGCCAGTGAAAACAAGGCCAGAATCGTTTTTTTCATGTTGCTTAGTATTTGTTGCGAAATTAGAGAATTTTCAGCGCAAGCCTTCTGCAATCCTTTTCTCCTCGATTTTTAACCTGCCATCAAAGAAAAAGGTTCCAAGGGGTAACCAGGCAGAGACAAAAGCCAGCAGGAACCGTTTTAAAGGCCAGTTATAGACTTCTTTTGCATAATAGGCCAATCCCACATAGGCCACGAAAAGGAAGCCATGAACCGATCCTGTGTATTTTACTGCGAGCGGCATTCCAAATGCATATTTCAAGGGCATGGCGATCAGCAAAAGAATTAAAAAAGAAGCGCCTTCCGCAATGCCAATTTTTCTCAACAGCTTTATGGTTCCTGTGCTCATGGTCAGTAAATTTTGATAAAATTAAGTTGTTTTCTGCTGTTGGAATCCAGGATGGAACCGATTCAAGGTATCCCTGAGGAAATTCCTGTCGAGATGGGTATAAATTTCAGTGGTGGTAATGCTTTCATGTCCCAGCATTTCCTGCACAGCCCGGAGGTCTGCTCCACCTTCTACGAGGTGTGTAGCAAAAGAATGCCTGAACGTATGGGGTGAAATGCTCTTTTGGATGTTGGCCTTCAAGGCAAGATCCTTGATGATGTAAAAGACCATCACCCTGGATAGTTTTCCCCCCCGCCTGTTGAGGAAGAGGATGTCTTCGCATCCTTTTTTTTCAGGAAAATGAACCCTTATCAGTTGCAGGTAAATCTGGATGTATTTGATGGCATCTGTGCCAATGGGAATCAGCCTTTCCTTGTCTCCCTTGCCAATTACCCTGATGAAGCCAATGTCAAGGTAGAGATGAGATCTCCTCAGGTTGATCACCTCGCTGACCCGCAGGCCGCAACTGTAAAGGGTTTCAAGCAGGGCCTTGTTTCTTCCTCCCTCTTGCTTGCTTTGGTCGATTTGTGCGATGAGCAGTTCAATCTCCTCAAATGTCAGGGTATCGGGCAAGGTTTTTTTCAACTTTGGCGCAGAGAGAAGTTCTGTAGGATCGTTTTTGGTGATTTCTTCCTGGGCGCAATACCGGTAAAATGCCTTGATGCCTGAAATGATCCTTGCCTGCGATCTTTCACTCATGCCTAGTTCAGCAATCCATTTGATGTATTCCTGGAGGTCTTTCAGCGAAATCCCTTCTGGCCCAGCCTTGATTCCCTTGAGTTGCATGAACTGGATCAGCTTCTCCAGGTCTAATCCATAAGCATCAATCGTATTGGTAGATAGTGATTTTTCCAGTTGGAGGTGAACCAAAAAGCCTTTTTTGAATGCATCCCACATGGTTCTTTGTTTAGGTTCATTTTAGATGAATGGTTTATTCCATTAAATTCGCAATTCAATATTACCAATTATTCAAACAGCCACCGCAAACAATGGAACCCATCAACCTTCGTTCTTTCAAAGTCAAGGTAAGCAAGAACAAACGTAAAATGAAACTCTTTCTATCGAGGCTAGAAAAAAATGTGCCCAGAAGGTTGGATACGATTGCAGCAGAAGTGGACAAGGAAGTATGGCAAGAGGTGGATTGCCTGACTTGTTCAAATTGCTGCAGGTCAATGACACCAACTTTTACAAAAAAAGATACCGAACGCATCGCTGCACATTTCAACCAGACCCCAGATGAGTTCAGGGAAAAATGGTTGTACAAAGACAAGAAAGGAGATTGGATGAACACCAAAACTCCTTGCCAATTCCTGGACCTCAAAACCAACATGTGTTCCATTTATACCATCCGTCCGGAAGATTGTGCAGGCTTTCCGCATCTTGCAAAAAAGAAGATGACAGATTATATCCATGTCCACAAACAGAACATTGAGTATTGCCCTGCCACCTACAAGATGGTAGAGAAGATGCAGTTGCGGTTTGAAGGAAAACTATAACAGGACTGGGTTAGAAAGGATAGCCGATGGCAAATTGAAAGGTGGGTTTGTTCCAAACCTTGTTCACAAACCAACCACCTGAACTGGTTGAATAGAACCGTTCTATGTTAGCATTTCCTTTGTTGTCTGGACCATAGCGGGGATCTTTTACGGGGAAGCCAAGGTCAAACCTCAACAAGAAATAACTGAAGTCAACCCTGGCACCAAATCCACTGGCAACGGCAATGTCCTTGCCCAGGCGATCGAGGCGAAATCCTGCATTTTTCAAGGTATTGTTGAGGTCGTTCCTGAACCAGATGTTGCCAATATCAGTGAATGCCGCACCCCGCATCCAAAATCCATAAAACTGGAACAGGTTGAACCGGTATTCAATGTTCCCCTCGAGTTGCATGTCTGCATACTTGTCACTGAAGGTTCCCGCTGCCACCGTATCATAAAAAACATTTGAACCGATTCCCAGTTTTCTGATGGCCCAACCCCTCATGCTGTTCGGTCCACCAGCAATGAAGCTCTTGAAAAACGGCAGGGTCACTTCTCCTTTTTTGGATCCAGTGGTTAGCGCCAAACCTGCTCCTGCATAGGCACGGAGATGCAGGCTGCTGTTCTTGTGTGAGACAATGTGCTTGAACTCAACATCCATTTTGAAGAAACGGTAAAGATCAGAAAGGGTCTTTCCCTGTTTTGTTTGGTTGTACAAGAGGGCGCCACTTACCAAACCACTTTCTTCTGCATAAATTTTGAGCAGGTTGATCTTCTTGGTATTGTTGGGCGTGAGGTTCCTGTTGAACATGGCATTCATGCCGATGATCAGACCATTGTTGTAGGTATACAACAAAAGAGGAAAACTGCTGATGGATTCCAGGAATAGACTATCGGCCTTGAAACGGGTATTCTCAAAATTGATGGGCCTGAATTGCCAGGAGGTATAAGGGTTGGGTTTCCATTCGTATCCCAGAAAAGTATTGAAGGTGTTCAGCTGAAAAAAACGGAACCTGTCGATATAGGAATAGTCTGCTGAGGCAACGGTCCTTGCTTGTTGGAAATAGGATTTGATTTTTTTGCTTACGGGTGCAACAAGCCAGGGAAAGGTAAGCCTGTTGGTCAATGTCACTTCACCGGACAGGATTTTCTTGAAGTTGTTGAACTCTATACCTGTTCTGAGGTTGTTCTCCAGTTGAATGGCTCTCTTGCCGATATTCCTGTTCCTCAAAGTGAAGTTGGTGGCCAAACCCACACGACCACTTCCTACCTGAATCAATTGTGAGGTATTGATGATGCTGCTTCCTTCCAGGTCAATGCTGAAAAATTGTTTTTTAGCAGGCTGAAGTTTCAACACATAGTTGATCTCCCTTTTTTTCTCATCCGTTTCAGTGCTGACATTGATGTTCTGCCAGGCCCCAAGTTTGTTGAAATTGTTCAGGGTCTTGCTGTAATTTTCTCTTTTGTAAACAGTGCCGGGTTGCAATAAAATATTGCTTCTGATGAAATTACTGTTGAAGGTATTGTGAAGAGAGTGGATGGTGATGCCACTGGAATCCTTATCAATACTGGTTTTTGTTGAATCAGCATCTTCTGCCTTTTGATCAGGGTAGACCAGCAACTCACCAATTTTATAGGCAATAAAATGGCTGGAGTCCCTGTTGGCCCTCAGCCGCAGGTAAAGGTCAACGCCGGGTTGTTTTGATTTGAGGGATGCTTTGGCCATCCTGGAGGCGTATTCAAAAGGGTCAAGTGTAGCGTCCAGCAGTTCAGTATAATTTGTGTCAACCTCTGCAATGATGTCCTCTTTGGAAATCTTGTGGTATCCCTGGTTCTGAAAAATATCCGTCAGCCTGCTGATCTCTTGGTCAATGGCGCCATAATCAAATGCAGATCCTTTTTTGAGCAATGCTGTTTTGGCAGATTCGCTTGCAATGGCCTGTAGTGTTGAGTCAGGAAAAGCGTAAACAACAGTGTCAAGGGTATACCTCGGACCTGCAAGAACTGTAAAATTGGATACTGTTCGTTGTTGTTTTTTCTTGACGATCACAGTTGTATCAAACCTGATCTCAGTTCTCCTGAAACCAATACTGCTCATCAGGTTTTTCATGTTGAATACAGATTGCTTCAATGGAGCTTCACTGAAAATAGTAGGATTTTCCATGACTGAAACCGGGATGAAAAACGGAAACGAAGGCCATGGAATTTTTGAAGCCACCCTGATCTGGGCACTGTCATCAATTTGGGCCAAGAGCCTGTTCTTGATATCAGTCTTTTCATCCCTTGAAAGATTGGCTTCAATTTTTATGTTATTTTCGAAATGGAAAGGCCTGTTTTCCGGATATTGCCTCACAACGGTACAGGAAGTACCTGCCAGTACAAGAACTGCCAGCACTGTGATGACATATTGGAGTAATCGATACAACAGACCTGCGTTTAAAATGAAACAAGATGATCGCTAAAGCGGAAGTCAAATATATTCAAAGTTTAGCCCATAAAAAATTCAGGGAAGAAGAGGGGCTCTTTGTTGTGGAAGGAGTGAAGATGGTGCAAGAGTTGATCGACGAAAAACCGCTTGCCATCAAAAAGATTTTTGCAATCGAAGCCTGGATAAGGCAACACGCATCATCCCTGCCCCCTGCGATCAATGTGCAGGTGTTGGAAGACTTTGAATTGACCAAGGTATCAACGTTGCAATCACCCAACGATGTCCTTGCATTGGTTCAGATTCCCCAGCCTCCAATTTCAGGTTTTGTGCCAAAAGGCATAACTGTGGTGCTTGATCAGGTCCAGGATCCTGGAAATTTGGGTACCATCATCCGTTCTTGCGATTGGTTTGGCATTGAAAATATCATTTGCTCCGCTGATACGGTTGATGCTTACAATCCCAAAGTGGTACAATCAGCCAAGGGCAGCCTGTTGCGCCCAAACATTTATTATACTGCGTTAGAGGAATTTCTCTCCCTGATGCCCGATATGCCGGTGTATGCCGCTGTGCTGGATGGTGAGTCCATTGGGCAAGCCGTTTTTGACACTCCTTGCCTGCTCTTGATTGGAAATGAATCAAAGGGCCTTTCTGCAGCTGTCAGGGCCTATGCAACAAAAGCCATCACCATCCCCAGAAAAGGAAAGGCTGAGTCGCTGAATGCGGGTGTGGCAACTGCTGTTATTCTGTCTGCAATGACCAATTAATTATTTGAACTGCAATGCTCTAGAAGGATTGATTCTTCTGCTGATCATGGATGGGAGAACAAGAATCAACATGGAAATGGTAAAAGTACCAATCATGATCATCAAGACCTGCCCATAATCAATGGCCACTGGTGCAACCCTTACATAGTAGGCATCTTCATTGAGTTTGATCAGTTCGCCATACTGTTGAAGGAAGCAAAGAGAAAGACCAATAATGGTTCCCAGCAGGATGCCTATTCCCGCAATCCAGGATCCATAAATGATAAAGATCCTTTGAATGATCCCATCCCTCGCCCCGAGTGCTTTTAGCAGGGCAATCATGGGGGTTCTTTCCAAGAGCAGAATGATCAGGCAGGTGATGAGGTTGATTACGGCAATGATGGTCATGACGGTAATCAGAATGTATTTGTTGGTGTTCTGAAGATTGAGCCAATCAAATATTTCTGGTGAAATTTCTTTCAAGGTGAGGGCATTCCAGCCTGTTGGTATGAAATTGAAAACCCCAGCAGCAGTGGAATCCATGGTTGAAGGATCTTTCAAATCCATTTCATATCCACCAATCTGGGATTTGTCCCAGTCATTGAGTTGTTGAATCAATTGAATATCGCCAATGGCATATACCCTGTCATACACATCGATCCCTGTTCTGTAAATCCCCGAGACCCTCAGTTTCCTGGTCCTTGGCATTGCACCATTTTCCTGGATAAAATAGATCAGTAAACTGCGTCCGGTGTCAATCCCCAGTTGATTGGCTGTGTATTCAGACAAAACAAGTTGACCAGACTTTGTACTGTCATCCAGTGCAGGCCAGTTGCCCCTGACCAGGAACCGGTCAATTTTTTTGAAGGGATAAGATGCCGTAACGCCCTTCAAGAGCACGCCCTCAATGGTGCCATTGGCATTCAGGATAGCAGACCTGGTGGCAAATGGACTAACCGAGAGAATGTTCGGATGGGCTTCAATCAATTTTTCAATGGAATCGTTTCTGTTGATGGGTACTTCCTCTGCAATCGTTGACCTGATGGGTTCATAATGCTGCACGCGCATGTGACCCCAGAAGCCAAATACTTTTTCTGCCACAATTTGCTGAAATCCATTGATAAAAGAAAGGGCAACAATCATGGCTGCAACACTGATGGTCGTTGCAGCAATTGAAATGCGCATGATAAAGGTCGAAAATGACTTTTTTCTGCCGCTAAAGAGTTTTCTTGCTATGCGAAGTGAAAGATTCAATGGATATGCTTCTCTGGTAAAAATACAAATCAATTATTGATTAAATTCGTCAAACAATCAATCCCCATGTACAAGGCACTGTCTTTAACCTTTTTGATCATATCAGTGGCAGTGGTGGCAATGGCTCAAAGAGAACCTGATCAGGTATTCAACCCGTCTATCAAAACGATCAAGCTGACAAAATTTGGAGATCCTGTTTCTTATCCCATCATCAACCTTAATTCAACCGACCTGCTTGAACTGAATTTTGACGACATGGCCGGAGGGGTTAAAAATTATTTTTATACGTATGTGCTTTGCAATGCCGATTGGACGCCTGCACAATTGAGCTATTTTGATTTTGTAAAAGGGTATACACAGGTGAGGATTTCAACCTACCGCAATGCTTCCATTGCCTTGACCAAGTATACACACTACCAGGCCAACTTTCCAGACCGAAATTGCATGCCCACCAAGTCTGGGAATTATATGCTCAAGGTTTTTGTCAATGGTGACACCAGCAAACTGGCCTTCACCAAAAGATTCCTGGTGGTAGACCAAAAGATCAGCATGGCCGCTCAGGTACTACAGCCTTTCAACCAACAGTATTACATGAGCCATCACCGGTTGCAGGTTCAATTGGACACCAAGAATTTCGATATCCGGTATCCGCAACAGCAAGTGCGGGTGAATGTTTTACAGAACTACCGCTGGGACAATCACCTGACGCTGGTTTCCCCCACTTTTATCAAGCAAGACATGTTGCAATACAGCAACGAAAATGAGATGATCATGCCAGCAGGCAAAGAATTCCGCTGGCTGAACCTCAGGAGTTTCAGGTTGCTGGGGGATCGGATTAGAAGACAGGAAAATACCGATAGCAGCTTTAACCTTTATGTGAAAGAAGACCTGCCAAGATTGCCCCGTCAGTATTTTTATTACAGAGACCTGAATGGACTTTCCATCAATGAAACAATTGAAAACATCAATCCATTGTGGAATGCAGATTATGCGAAGGTTCATTTTAGTTTCAAACCTCCTGGAGGCCTACCCATCAGGAACGGTCAACTCGTTATCATGGGAGAGCTTTCCAACTATGGAAAAGATCCTGATGCCACCATGACGTTCAACAGTGAAACAGGTAGCTATGAGGCCAGTTTATTCCTCAAACAGGGCTACTATGATTACCAGTATGCCATCAAAGAAAAGACGGATGCCAAAGTCAAGTTCAGCACATCATTGACTGAAAACGATACATGGGAAACTGAGAATGTATACATGGTCTTGGTCTATTTTCGGCCACTGGGAGGCCGTTATGATGAGCTGATCGGAATCAGGCAATTCAATAGCCAATTCAACCGTGCACTTCGATAAAAGTTGTATATTTGCACCGGCAGGTCTTACACGACCAGCTCCTGCTGACTCCCCCAGGACCGGAAGGTAGCAAGGGTAGGTGGTTGAGCGGTGCGATGTAATCAACCTGCCATTTTTTTTGCCCTTATTCCGGCAGTTCTGTTCTGACCTTTTATTATCTTGCCGATTCAAATACAATCACATGAAATTTTTTGTTGATACCGCCAACCTCTCTCATATCAAGGAAGCAGCTGATCTCGGAATCCTTGATGGCGTAACCACCAACCCCTCACTGATGGCCAAAGAGGGCATCAAGGGAAATGACAATATCCTCAAACACTATGCAGACATCTGCGCACTCGTGGATGGAGATGTAAGTGCGGAAGTATTATCTACTGATTTTGAATCAATGGTTGCTGAAGGAAAAGCATTGGCCGCCATTCATCCCAATATTGTGGTGAAGGTGCCGATGATCAAAGATGGTATCAAGGCCATCAAATGGTTTACCGACAATGGTATCCGTACCAATTGCACATTGGTATTTTCTGCCGGTCAGGCAATCCTTGCTGCAAAAGCTGGTGCAGCTTATGTTTCACCTTTCATTGGCCGTATTGATGACAGCAGCTGGGATGGTATTCAACTGATTGAACAATTGGCCCATATTTTCATGGTGCAGGGTTTTGAAACGGAGATCCTGGCCGCTTCCATCAGAAATCCTTTGCACATTGTTCGTGCTGCCGAAGCTGGCGCGCACATCTGTACCTGTCCTCTGAGCTCCATCCTCGGATTGCTCAAGCATCCTTTGACGGATATCGGACTGGCGCAGTTTTTGGAAGATGCCAAGAAAATGTAGGACGAATCAATGCTCAGGATTCATTGAGCCTTACAAATTCCACCAATAATTGAATTTCAACACCAGGGCCCTGTTTTTGACATTGAAAGGGGCAGGGTAATAGTTGTCCGTATACACGATGTACAGGTCTGATGCTGGCTTGTAGCGCCACTGAAACCTTGTATTGAGGTTGATGTTCTTCTGCTGGTTGTTGTATTGGATAAATGTCGTAAAAAACAGGGTATTGGTAAATGTAAAATCTATTCTGGGGCCTACCAGCCAAAAGGTTGTCTTGTTCCAGGGGCTTTGCATGGAAATCTGGTTATAGCTTGCACTCAACGCTGCGCTAACAAATGGCTGGAAGCGGTAGCCCATTTCAGCACTCACAAAACGCCTCGTTCCATTTTGATAGTAGCCACCAAACCGGGTGGAAAATGCGTAGGTAAACAGCTGCTGGGGTTTTGAAACAAACTCTGTGCCTGTTGCCTTCCAATGGTGTTTTGTTCCCCTTGCAAGGGTATCCTTGTTGAAATTCGTAGGATCAAAGGGTTGGAGCAACTGCACATAGTCATAGGCAATCCATTGCGTGAAAGTGGCTTGGTTTCTCAGCGTAAGGGTATAGGCCATGAAACTGGTATTGTCAGTAAGCCTCAACCTGTCTGTATAGTAATTGTAACTGCTCAGTTTGAGTGAGTGGCTGGTGATTTTTTTGTTTCTGCTGAAAAATGTTTTTGTTATTCCAGGTGTAAGCTTGATGAAATCCTTGCGGGGAACATATCCTACCTCGGCGGTATAATTTTTCCCAACATATTCCTGTTGCCAGCTGAACAACCATTTTTTACTGCTGTATTGGATATTGGCCGCATGAACCCAGTCTTCCTTGCTGGTGTTTTTGGAAAATGATTTCATCAATACAGCCTTACCTGTCCAGAGGTTGTTGGCAGAGGCCAGGTTGTATTCAACGCCAATGTTTCGGTTGAATGGATTGGTCATCAAGGAAGCATCTTTTTTGCCCCATAAGACCTGATCACGGTTCACCACCAATAACCCAACATTGGAGCGGGCAAAGACCCTGCGTTGCAAGGCAAATACTGTGTAGTTCTGTGCTTGAATATTGGATGCTGGATTTTGCCCTGTTTGCATGTTCATGAGGCCTATCCTCCAGTCCTTGTTGAGTTTTCCGCTCAGCCTTGCACCGAATTGAATGGGCGCATTCAGCCCAATCCTTCTGGAGAAAAATGGCCTGATCCCAGCATAACCAAAATTGGAAAACTGGTCTCCATTTTCAAGAAAGAACTGCCTCCTCTCCGGGAAAAACAATTCAAAGCGGTCCAGGTTGGTCACTTGTCTGTCAACCTCAACTTGAGAGAAATCCGGGTTCACTGTCAGGTCAAGATTCAGCGATGAAGTGACGCCAATTTTGGCCTCCAATCCAATCTCTCTTTTATAAGCGGTCTTTGTGCCTGCACTGTAATTCTTGCTACCACTGGTCAGTACATAGGGAATCATTGAAATATTGGTACCGGCCTCTGGTGGCGGCTCATCCCAAATCAACTGACCACTGTAGGCCAGTGTGGCGGTGGGGAACTGTCTTGGAACCGGAGCCCAGCTTGATTTTTCGGCCATGGTGATGTCCAACCGGCTGAAATTGATGCCCCATGTTTTGATGCCATTTTTGTAGCGAATTGTTTTGAAAGGGATGGCAGCTTCCCAGATCCATTTGTCTTGGTAGTTCTTTACCGAAGAGCTCCATTTGTTGTCCCAGTTCAGGTCTACCTTTCCACCATCATACATGATGCCATCCCATTGCGCTCCTGCGGCATTGGACCCAAAGCTGAAGCCGTTGGTCTGGTCATCGAAGGGGTCCATGAAAAGCAGGAAATTATCGTTCTTCCCAAAAACAAAATCCCTTTTCAGGGATTCCACCATGTATGCTTGGTCGGGTTTGTTGTAGCAGATGGCAATCAGGTAAAGATGCTCATTGTCGTAACTCATTTTGACAGCAGTCTTCACCAGGGCTTTGCTGGTGTCCATGGGCAATACCATGTTGAAATTGTCTGCA
>Ga0222712_10002114_pt1 | contig 23299 bp, 27 predicted proteins | sample C33_657DmetaG_FD_165043 | JGI IMG/M metagenome (GOLD analysis project Ga0222712, IMG submission 165043) | Estuarine water microbial communities from San Francisco Bay, California, United States - C33_657D | ecosystem: Environmental > Aquatic > Marine > Unclassified | place: USA: California... | reverse complement strand
AAGTTTATCTAAGTCACTATTGTACAACAACTTAAGTGATGTTGTATCTATCTGCGATTTCTTCTTCCCTCGTTCCATTCAGGTATTGTTATAGTTATGAATAAGATTAAAAATAGAATTAGCACAGGGACTGACTATCGTATTCTACCTCGCTACGAATATCATCATCAGAAACGAAATGACCATTCTCATTACGCCATCTTTGCGACCTTTGGTCGTAGGTTATTGGTAAACCTGTGGAATCTTGAATCATATAAATACGACCTTCAGCATCCCAACGCTCTCCAGCATCAAAGTAATACGTTCCTGCGAAGTCAAGACCCTCTTCGGAGTACCGAAGTTCCATATAAACTGCCTGCTCTCCAAGTGCATAAGTTAATCGGTCAAACCATTCGTTAGGTGGTGACCAAGCGGTATTGAAGTTGACTCGCAATTGCACGAAATCTTCACCAAACGTATTCTCTTTTTGTTCGAACGCAATGTTGTACACATCAGCATCCCACTTGGTTCCCCAATGATGAATCTGCCAAAAATACCAATCGGTGAATCCGTATTTAGACAAAAACTCATCGTGCATTTCTTGAGTTATAGGAGCGCCACCAAAAGGATGCTCTCCGTTTTCCTTCGCTCTAAGCCACTCATTTCGCTCAGCCTCGGTAACTATACGCGCAGGGGCAGAAATGCCCTGTAAATCGCTCGGAGTGGGCAAGAAAGCACGAAAAGAGAACCGCTTCCCATTCAGCAAAGTGTCAGGGTACTCGTGGCTACTATCATTGCTCACAAAGAGCATAGGAGAAACTACAGAATCAAACAACTCTCTGGTACAAACTACCTCAAGAGTATTTTCACAATAATTAGGCATAATAAATAAATTTTTAGTTAAACAATACTTGAAGCATAAACCATAATCCTGTCGGAACTATCTCCGTCCCACTTAACCCTCATACCAAAACTTTCCAAAGTTCGAGCAATGAAGTTCCCATCACCAGCCCAAGCAAGGTATAGGTCATTTCCATATTTTAAATCTCGGTAGTCCTGATTGTGGTAGAACACAGCATTCTTTGCCTGTTCATCGGTTATTGCGGCCCATCCACAGGATTGACAGCACATAAAGTTCTGCCTCGCAAAATATCCATTCTTGCGAAGTTCGGCAAAAGCCTTGGTTAGATTAGTGGGCATATCAGATTGACAATTTTGAGTAAAACTTGACACTATTTGCATAACTACCAGCAGTACCATCTTTGACCATATATCGGCTTGGTACTACATTTCCGTAATAATCTTTTCGAGAACTTGTCGGCAAGAAACAAGCACCATTCTTGAGCGCATCCATAGCGGCACGACCCATAGCGCCTTCCATATTCCAAGCCATACCTGTATCAATAAGTTGCTGCAATTGGTCGTATCCATACGCCCACTGCAATTGTTTTAGTTTGTAGAATTTCATAGAATTGTGTTTTTAATTTTCATACGCATACTGCTTGAGAACTTCTTCAGCATCAGTCAATTGACGCTCTAAATCCCCAACCAAATCCTCAACGATATCGAATGCAAGCAGTTTGTACAATACAGCACTGCCTGCCTCGTGTTCAAAGTTCACAAGAGATTTCTTAAACTCTTCGAACTGAAACATCATAACATTATATTCTTCTAGCATATTTTTGTTTAGTGAAAGATTAGACCAACTTTACCTGTAGCATTGTACCACTTTGTAGCGTACAAATCGTACTCTGAGGAGTCAACATATCCCGCAGATAATAACTCATCTTTTGTCTTGAATACCTTGCTATGTCGCTCGGAATCAGTGTCAATAGTATGTGCAAGTTTGCCACCATCAGAGAATATGAAGTCAAAGTTCTCAGGGATATCATTACCTCGCACAAGATTTAGAGAATTAGTGTAAGCATAAAAGTTTACACTTGGATTCTCTCTTGCTATATCAAACCACTTACGCAGATATTCAGGTGAATAGAAATCTCCGCTATCGTGTACCCGCACAAAATCTGCACGTTTCTTGCGAACTTCTTGAGACATAATCTCAACGAAGTCCTCTCGTAATGTAGCCTCGTATCTTTTCTCAAATACTGGACTGACATTACTCCATATATATGCACCTTTTTGTGCATAACAATACTTGACACATTTATCTGCAAAAGGGCAAATCATTTTGCCTGTCTTCTGAGATTTATATGCAGTAATACCGAAGTTGAATAATCTAACTCCGAACTTTTTACCTGTCTTTTTAATCTTAGAGTTCTGTGTGAGAAGTTCCATCTAATTAAGATTTATAGTTAAAGTTTAAATACTCTTTCTTTTGTACTCGCATTGATATAATACGCTCTGGGTCAATTGAAGTATAACGCTTGCGGTTATTCTCCCAAATGACAAGCATAGTATTTGGAGCAGTGCGATTGCCTCCTTTTAGAAACTTACGCACACCAAACCTACCGTTAATCTCAGTCAATTCTCCGTCTTTCTTGACGTACATTGCTCCGAAGATTACTCCTGTCTTTTGTAGTTTGCTAACAATATCAGAAATAGAAATAATACTACCACTTGATATATCCTTGAAGTTGATTGCTTGTGTCATAGTTGTTTAGGTTATTCATAGTTAATAGATTCATAATACTCACCAATAATCTCTTCTAACTTATCCGAAATATCTTTCGGTAAATCGTACAGTTTTCCGTTGATATATAATCTTGGAGTACGCTCAAAGATTGTATAATTACCTGAGTCATAATCCTCGTATACTCGAGCGGAAAAATCGAGACCCAACTCGATATTATAATCTAATGGGTCTGCGACAGTTTCTGTAAATAAATGCGATGCCATATCTTTTTTTATTGATGTTGAATAATATGATTAACGAGCGACCAAAAGTCGTGTCCTTGCTTGGTAGAATGCCAGGGAAAGGCAGCCGTAATAATATCAGGGTCTGGGCCTTTACGCTCCAAATACTCGAAGTATCTTTCGCCAATATTATCTAAACAGGATGTATAAAAAGAATGGATAATTTCTTCGGCTTTCTCGGAACCCAGCGGCTTAATCAACTTGTGGTATAAGTAGAAATGTGTGAATGATTTTTGAAATTCTGAATAGGTCATAACTTGTAGAATTAATAATTAAATAAAAAGGGAATAAAAAGGGCCTGTATTTCTACAGACCCCGAGGTAAGAATCCCTATAAACTTACCTACTTAATTATATCTTTAATCTTTTCTAACTTGGACAATACAGTATCAGTATTTCCAGAAATACCAAAGTATTTCTTTACATCTGTTACCTTCCAATTTCTATGAGGCTTGATACCTGCTTTGTATAATCTTACATCCCTTATTGATATAATTAAATTGTAATATCCTCGAGAACTTGCAGCGCCATTTATATTCATAGGCTTTGATAAATCCTGGGCAAATAGGCTTTCGGACACTTGTATAAGTTCTTTACTTTGCATCGTTGAACAGTTCTTTAAAGAGTTGTACACCTTCGGACACGAGCATTGGTACAATAATTACCAGGCCAATTAGCATTAATAGTTGGACAAATGAAATCATAATAATAGTTTTAGAGTTGTATAAATAATAGTTAGACAGTTACCATTTTTCTTGCTCCCAAAAAATACGAGCATACATATTCTTTCTGTACTTTGGCTTCTTGTAAGTTTTTACAATAATCTTCATACTATCTGTATCCCTTACAGGAATAAACTTGTATCCATCCCTGTCTAATACTTGCATAACTCCCTTGCGGGTTTTTACACTTTTAGCCTTAGGGCTATTTGTACGCTTAGCCTGGGTTTTCTTTGTACTATGCTTGGCCAGGAATAACGCTAAATCTTCGGCACTGATTTGTTCAAATTGTGTAGACATTGTGTAGGAATTTTTGAGGAGTATTTGTAGAAATAAGGGGAGGGTATTTCACCTCCCCGTATTGGAACTATTCGGCAAAAACAAACTTTTGCTTTGGTACGTATGCCGTTTTAATTTCGGGGTTGCCAAGTTTGTCGGCAATTGCCGCAAGGTGTTTCTCAAAGTGGCGTACATATTCCTCCGATTTTTCGGCGTTTACTACATTTATAAAATTCTGAAGGAGTTGCACGATATCGTACTTTGCAAGGTCATTTTCTGTAGCGACGCGGTTACGAGATACGTTTACGAGTACGGTTGTCATTTGTGGATTTGAAGAGGTTGACATTTGTATAAATAGTTTTTAGTTTGTTGTTAGTGTGTTGTTTTTCAACACTACTAAAGTAGTACATAGTTGGGACATATGCAACACTATGTAGAAAAAAGATACTATATTTTTGCACAAGTTTTTGCAGAATTTGCAAAATATTTTTTGTGACCGTAAAATTTTTACTTTTTGTTCTTAACTAGCCCCTTTGTACGCGGGGAATGAACGATTCTGCCAACATTCGCTCTCACTCCCATTTTACTCTGTCTATTATTATACTACTATAGAATACTCTATACGAGTATTCTACTATTATATCATTAATAATAGTATAATGTAGAGTAATATAGGTATACTAATATAGATAGTATACTATATATAGTATACTATTATACAAAGTTCTTTTAGTAATTCATAACGTAATTCATTGTATATTTGGATATGGAATTCAGAGAATTGATTAGAGAGCTGTTGACTCACAGTATGCCGAAGGGTGACTTGAGGGCAGCGATGTTCGAGTTTCACAACTCTATGGTTGGAAAGTCAAACTACATTCGGGTGGTTGAGAATCCGAAGACTGCTTGTGGTAGTTGCATCCAGCGTGTGAAGTCTAATGTGATGAAGTATTACCACTACGAGTTCGAGCCTAAGTTCGATGATGAGTTTTTCTTCACCTTGCGTTTTGGTATCAACAGCATCCCAGTGTATGGCATCCATAAGAAACGCTAAGAACGAGGTGGTCTCTGGAAGAGGCTCTGGGCTTACTGCGATGCAGGAGGAGTTCATTGAGCGTGTCCGCACTGAAGGCATCGAGCAGCAGGGTAAGATTGCGAAGGAGCTTAACTACACGAGCTACTATCGGGACAAGAACAACTACGGCACTGCTTTTTATTTGGCTTTGCGTAGTGTGGTCAACAAGACCGAGGAGAAGGTGGAGGCGACTAAGGGTATGAACCTTGAGTTGCTGATTAAGATTCGTGATGAGGCTATGTCTGTTGGTGATGTCAAGATGGCTATGGAGGCTATGAAGATGATTAACGATATGCAGGGCTTCAAGGCTCCTGTGAAGGTGCAGCAGACTAAGATTGATGTGAAGGCAACGATTGACCTTACACAAACAACCGAAGACGTGAGTGGCTTCATCGACATAGACTACGAGGATGAAGATTAATCTATATAACCCTTCGGAGCCTCAGAGAGACTTCTTGAATGTCATCCACAAGGACAAGCCGTTTATTACGCTTATCGTTGCTGGTCGACAGACAGGTAAGACTTTTATGATGATGAACGATGCGGTGATGCGGGCGCTCAACAAGCCTCGCACTCGTATGTTCTGGGTGAGTCCTATTCAGGACCAAGCCAACAAGGTGATGAAGGACATCGAGGCTGCGTTCATAAACCATCAGGAACTATTCCAGCAGATAGTGAAGCGCTTCGACAGGAAGAACAATGAGATGTTCTTTCACAACGGAAGCTTTATCAAGTTCAGGTCTGCTGACTCTGGCGATAACCTTCGTGGTGCTACGTTGGACTTCATATACATCGATGAGGCTGCGTTTATGAGTGAGGACTTCATCAACGAGGTTTTGCTTCCTATGGTGACTCGCACAGGCGGGCGGGTGGTGATGTCTTCGACATTCAACGGCAAGAACTGGTACTGGGACAAGTATGTGCAGGGAATGGATGAAAAGAACTGGGAACAGATTAAATCCATCAAGCGGACGTATCTTGACCTAAAAGACCCATTGGTCGAGAAGACGGTACTCGGCATCAAGCAGAGTATGACAAAGGCTCAGTTCGACCAAGAGTTCCTGTGTAAGCCTGTAAGTGGTGATGCATTGTTTAGCAACGTAGAGGAGGCCACTCGGCAGTATGCCCCAAACACTACCGAACGAGTATACATTGGGATGGACATTGGTGTGGCGTATGACTACACTGTTTTAACCGCAATGAACCAAGATTATGATGTTATCGATATTGATAGGTTTCAGTATCGTGAGTTGGGTATGGATGCTGATATGTTCAAGAATCGCATCAAGGACTTCTACCTGAAGCACGATGAGAAGTTGATGGCCTGCTACTTCGAGGTCAACAACAACGACTTGTTGTTTGATGAGATTACCGAGGATGACAGGCTGTACAAGATGCTTCCGTTCCAAACTACTGGTCAGACAAAGCCTGAAATCATCAGGAACCTTATGAAGCTCTTCGAGGACAAGAAGATTACTATCCCAGACAACCTCGACCTGATTAAGGAACTTTACGACTTTAAGAGCAAGAGGAATCCAATCACTGGAAACATCCAGTTCTCGAACTCACTTGGCAAGCACGATGATATGGTGATGTCTTTGGCTATTGGTGCGTGGTGCGCGTTCAAGGAGCAAGACGGTGGAGTAACAATGTTCTTATGAAGTTCGGATTAAAACTCAAATTAGCTGATGCAATCAGCAACGACAGATTAGAGCAATTCCTGAAAGAAATATCCATATCCGAGAGGCTGGATGTAATGGACGCTGCTGACGCTTTAAATGAGGGCAGTTTTAGGGCCATAGACGCATCTTCTATGGCTGACAGGTATAATGTGTACACCGACATCCTAAAGATGTCTCTAACGCAATTTATTTTACTCGAGCATACAATCAAGAACGGGTTCGATGAGTCATCTGTTGCTGCGCTCATCATAAGACCCAAAGATGAGCCAGAGTTCGACAACACCGACCAAGAGAAGGAAGAGAAGTTAATAGACTCGATTTACGAGGAGGATGCTATAGCAATAGCGCACATCATCAAGAGTATGATGCAAAACAGGGACTATGTTCTGTTTACCAAGTTTGAGGGTGTAATCTACAATAGGATTGAGCCAATCGAAGGAGAAGAGGAGGAAGAACCAGATGAGCCAGATACCTTTAACGAGAGGTGGTTTTGGTACTCGATTGTAAGAGCTTTGGCGAATGAGGACTTGACTAAGTTTCAGTTTGTGTACGATATGAAGATGTCTGATGTTTTGGTGGAGATGGCCTACAGGGTACAGCTTGCTAAGCGAATCGAAGCCGAGCGCAGAGCTGAAGAGGCCCGCAGGCGGTAATTTGTAAATTAACAAAAGCATCTATGACCACTCTTTTTGATTTCTACAAGCACCTCAAGGGCTTTGCTGAAGGGCATAGAATGATTGAAGCTTTTAAGGTTGTTGGCTCTATTGAAGAGGTTGACACGATGAACGTGGATTCTCGTTCACTGTTTATCTCTGTTGAGTCAAGCAACATCTCTCACCGACTAAACACTAACAAGGTTACGTTTGCCCTGTTTGTGGTAGACAAATGCTTAGCAGATGACCAAGAGTCGCTGGTGATTTCAATGCAGGAGAACCTTTTTGTTGTTGGTCAGGTTCAGGATTTCATTCTTAGTCTTGACAATGATGTGGAATTTGAAGAGGTGAGCATTGCACAAGCGCCAACAGATGAGTACAACCTTACTGCCGCAGTGTGCAGCTTTGAAGTGGACTTTGATAAGAACATCTCTTGTACCGATGAGTCTCTAAACTCAAGCTATGTTCCTGAATAATGAGCGCACGAAAACAGGGTGGTCAGCTCAGGGCAATACTCCTTCGTAAGCTCCGTTCTTCTGGACTTAACGAGGCTATGGTTAATGCGTTAAATCGCAAAAACCAATACTACACTGGTAAATTATCAAGCGCAATCCTAGCAAGAGACTTCTCAAAGGACTTGAGTATTTCGTATTCCATAAACAAAGACCTTGATGTAATAGAAAATGTTGCGGTCACGTTTATCAATAGACTATCAAAGCCCAAATACGCTGAACTTGTCGACTCTACCGCTGGAGAAAATCCTACCTTTGAAATCGAAGTAAGCGCTCGACAAATCGAGAGTTGGATTTTTGCCAAGGTGAAGAATGGCACTTGGAAAAGCCAATACGGGAACAACTACAAGCAGAGCAACAACTACTCTACCCGCAGAGAAAAAAGAAACTTCAACAAGGGTTCTCGTGGCGGTAAAACAAAGACATACCTGTATCCTCTCGTTGGTGCAGAAAAGTCAAAGAAGGCTCGTGCAAGTCTAGCGTTCTTGATTGCTCGCTCAATCAACCAAAACCAACAACTAAAGAACAGAAGTCCATATTTTGCCTCTGGTAACATTGTTGCAGAATTTGCAATTTTATCTGCACTCGAGGAGTTCAACCAAATCTGGTTGCAAAACCTAGGCACAAGCTCAATAAATAAAGTAATTAGTATATTCCAATAAGATGGCTGGAGAACCTGACAATTTAGACAAACAGATTAGTGCGGTTGACAAACTAACCGCAAGTATTGGCGCCTTAACCGCAAAGTTTACTGCCCTCGTTGAAGAGGGGAACGATTGGAAAACAATACAGAAAGAAATTGGTTCATCCGCCAATAAAGCTCGTCAAGACTTTATTGACCTTGTAAAAAGTGCAGAGAAAGTTGCAAAAGAATTCGCTAAGGATGGCGAGGCTGCCGAAGGAACATCAGAGAGAATTGCAGACCTACAAAAGAAAGTAAAGTCTCTTGACTCTACATACAGCACACTTGTAAATAAAACGCTTAAGGAGCTTCGCAAAGAGCAATCCGCATACAAGACACAGCTCAAAGAGCTTGCTGACCAAGAAAAGCTTGCATCGCAACAGGAGCGCGCAATCATCAAAGAGCGTCAAGCTGCTGCTCGACAAGCATTAAAAGACTTAAGGGAGCGTATTGCTCAAGAGCGCGCTGAAAAGAAGCGCCTGTATGATGAAGAGACTAAGCAGATTCAAGACCTACTTCGCCAACAGAAGAATCGGTTGTTTGAAATCGAGCAGGAAGAAAAGAAAGAAAAAGCTCGTAGGCGTGAGCGTGTCTCCGACATAAAAAAAGAAGGCAAAGACATCTTTGCTCAAAATAGGCTTGATGCAAAGCTCGCAAACGAAAAAGCTGCTGCAAACGAAAGAGCTGCAAAAGCCGCTGCTGCCGCTGCCGAGCGTCAAAGATTTTTTGGAAAAGCATTTACTGATTCATTCTCTCCGCAATCTATTGGAAAGGCAATAGGTAGTATAGTAAAGTTCATAGGAATCTATGAGGTGCTTGGGACAGTAGTTGGTGGGACTCAGCGATTCATCACTAGCTCTATTCAGGCTTTTATTGACTTTGACAAAAACATTTCACGGGTAGCAGCCGTAACAAACGCCACTGGGCCAGAAATCAAACGACTTGAAGATTCAATTCGTGAAATCGCAGTAGAAACAAGATTTACTGCAAACGAGATATCTGAACTTGCAATCGAACTAGGTAAACTTGGTGTATCAGCTAAAGATATTCCAAATCTACTGTCTCCAGTAGCGCTAGCTGCACAGGCAACTGGCGAAAGCATTACTGCTGTTGGTTCGGCGCTCGTTAAGGTTCAAAACCAGTTTCAGATTAGTAGCGTTGGGGCAGCATCTACAGCCGCAACACTTACTTCTGCTGTAAACGAGTCTGCGCTAACACTTGAAGATTTTGGTGTAGCAATTGGTTATGTTGGACCACTTGCAAGTCAGGCTGGCTTGAGCTTTGAGAAGACGGCGAAGATTCTTGGCATCCTATCGGATAACGGATTTAGTGCATCTAGAGCTGGAACTGGACTTCGCAAAATCTTACTTGACCTAAAGAAACCTGGCGAAGACATATCTGTAACTCTTCAAACTCTTGCGGATAAAAACATTAGCGTAGCAAAAGCTGAGGAATTGGTTGGTAAGACTGGAGCTGCTCAACTAATTACGGTTCTTAGGAACATAGATGCTGTAAATGATGCAACTCTTGTCCAAGAAGGCTTTGCTCAACAGTTATCGGCAACTGCTCGACAGATGTCTTCGGTCTCTGGACAACTTGACATCCTTAGCAGTTCTTTTAACGACCTCAAGATATCATTTGGTGAGTTTTTGGTTTCAAATAACCTTGTATTAAACTCTATTGGGTTATTAAGTCAAAACTCAGAAAACCTTGCAAGGGGATACGTTATCCTTCGCAATGAGTCAGAGCGACTTGGTGATGCGTTTGATAAGAGACTTGCTGATGGACTTAAGCGCAATAATACAGAACTCGAAATACTTAACGAGCTTTTAAAGGACACAAACGATGAAAATGTAAAAGAGGTTCTTGATGAATTAAACAAGGCAAACCCAAAGTCATTAGAGGAGCTGAACAATGAGCTTGAAAGATTAGCTTCAGAGTCTGGTCTTTTGGCAAGGATTGCTGGAATTATACCAATTTTTGGACCAGCATTGCAGTCGTTGATTAATCAGTTTGATGGATTGAGAAACGCCGCTCAGGGACTTAGCGGAATTACTGGTGAGTTTACTAAGCTACGAAATGAGGAAGTAAAAAGAATCGACCTTGAAAAAGGAAGACGTTCCGTGCTTCGTGTTTTAAAAGATGAAGTTGAGGCAATCAAGCAGATTACGGATGTAAAAACCAGAGAAATAGAAGCTCAAGAGGCTTCTCAACGGTACTTGCGTGGCGCTGTGAAACTAGAAAAGGAAGCAAACGAACTTCTAAAATCTTCCGTAGCGTCAGAAAGGGCAAAGGGTCGTTTCTTAGAGGGCCGTGCAAAGGCTTATAGGGAATTGTCAGTTTCTCTTTCCGAATACACTGGTGAGCTTGAAAAAGAAGAAAGCGTAAAGAAAGACCCGACAGATAAGTATTTGTCACTTTTTGAGCAAGAGCGCAAAGAACTAGACTTACAGCTTAAACAAATAAAAGATAGGGCCGAAGAAGAGGACAAAGCGTTCTCTCGCCGCAAAAAACAAATCGAGGATGAGTATACACTTCGTAGTGAAAATGCGGCAACAATATCTGAGCAGGCTGAAATTGACGCTGAAAGAACAGAGGCGCTAAATGAAAACGCCGAGCTTTACGAACTTGCTCTTGTAAACATCAGAAAAGCTCTTGAAGATTGGGACGGAAGTTCTGAAGAGTTCTTCAAGAAGTACAACTCACTGTTCAAGGGTAGCGAGAAAAACACACTTCGGCTTCAAAACGTAAATGAACAATTTGGTCAATCTGCACTTGACTTGGCTCAGAAGCTAACTGAGCTATTGATAAAGTCTGAACGTACAAGTTCTGATATAGCCAATGAGCTACTTTCTGGAAGTGGCAATGTGTTCTCGGTATTTAGCCGTGGGCTGTCTGACTTAGATGATTCATACTCAGATACTGCGTATGGACAGGCAAAGTTGTTTGAGCGTCAACAAGAATATATCAACGGACTTAAAACATACGTTCAACAGGTTGAAGCATTTTATGACTCAATCAAGGATAGCCTAAGCCCTGAGGAAAGAGCTAAGATTGAGGCAGCACTTGAAGCGATACAATCAAAGTACAATCAGCTTGCGAATTCTGGAATAACCCCAGAAGAAAACCAGAAAGACAAACAGGAATTTTTTGAACTTGGGGCTGCTTTCGGAGAGAACTTTAACCTTGGTCTTGACCTAACTATTGGAGAGGGACTACAAATGGTTCTCGACAAGAGTATTGAGATTATTGATAGGTTCAATGAAGTTGCGTTTGAAAACACAAAGAACCGTCTTGACCGAGAGCTAGATGCAATTAAAAATAGTGCTGAAATTGAAGATGAAATTCTTCAGGCTAAACTTGAAGGTCAGCTAATATCTGAAGCAGAGTATCGAGCGCAAATAGAAAAGAACCGAAAAAAAGAAGTTCAGGCTCAAAACAAGATTGAAAAACAAATCTTTGAAGCTGAACAAAAAAGAGACAGGCAAAAAGCTTTAGTAGACTACCTGTCTGCTCTTGGTTCAATCATCCCTAACCTTATTTTAAAAGGAGAGGGCGACCCGCTTACTATATCTATTAAGGCTGCAATCACATCTGCATTTGCTAGCGTTGGATATGGTCAAGAACTTCGAGCAATCAACCAACGGCAGTTCTTCCCAACTAAGTTTGCTCAAGGTGGTGTCGTTAATGGACCTTCTCACGCCGAGGGCGGTGTTCCATTTACTGTTCGTGGTCAAGGAGGCTACGAGATGGAAGGCGGTGAGTACATCGTTAATAAAAAGTCAACTCAGAAGTACAAAACTCTTCTAGACCAGATTAACGGATACGGTAAGTCAAACTACAAGTTTGCCGCTGGTGGAGTTGTAAAGGACCCTGCTCAGGTTGCTAATGAGCAAGTAGAACTTCTTCGTGCTATTGCATCTGCAAACATTTCAATGGTTGGTAAATTAGATAAACCAGTTCGTGCGTTTGTAGCATCTAACGACCTCCGTAGTGATGAAAACGCTCGCAGAATTCAAGAACGTAACTCTCAATTGTAATGGCTTTAGAACTTATATACGATAACGGAGTACCACCGCTTGCTCCAGTTGTTCGCGGTTGGAACGGTGCGCTTCTTGACTACGATGAAACTAATGGTTCAGCTGTAATTACATTTGAGGCTGGTGGAACCGTAACATTTACTCCAAGTAGTGGAGATGTGGCAGTCATATACAACACAGCCGACCTTCAAGAGTTTGGAGTTTTTTACGTCACTGGAACAGCTATGGGTGAGCCAATTGGAGACTTCCCAGTTACAATTGCTGCAAAGATTGACAAAAACTTTTACGACTTTTCAAAGCGAGGAGGTCAAACATATATGGTTGTAGTTTACAGCGTTGACCTTTATTCCGATTCGGTTGCAAATTACGCAAACACATATCGAATCACATCAGAAATTGAGAAGGCTCACTACTCAGACTTGATGATTGCTTACTCTAAAAAGATTACTCACGTTCTTACTGTAGACAATCTTCGCAGAAACTTCTGGAATTCAAAGGATGCTTTGATGGCAGACACAATCTTTATCCTTGAAGAGTGCAGTCAAAAGGCTTACAAGATTAGCATTAATGATTCTACCTTTGACATCTTTAATGATAAGTTTAAGAGTTCAGTAAGTTTTAATTTGGCATCAAGCAAGGTATGAGTTACAGGCTACGAGTAAATAACCAGTTTCTTGATTTGTTTCCGAATCAGGAAATCAACATCGGCGTAGACTACTACGATACCACAAACATTGATGCAATCAAGATTCCGTTTACGTTTAATGCTGATGTTCCATATACAGCAAAGAACAAAACTGTTCTTGGTTACGATGATACATTTGGATATGGCGGCATTCCTCTTTCAGACTACAATTACGAAGTTTACAGCAATGGTGATGTTATTTCATCTGGAAGGGCACGAATTATATCAGCCACAATAAACTCAACAGAGCCTATATTTTCTCTGGAATTAAAGGATAGAGTTTCTGAATTTTCAAAACTTGTTAGGGAACTTGAGATAGGAGATATATACAATGATTCTTTTTCTACTCAAGTTAGAACGCTCAATACATACCTATCACTAAATCAAGGATATAGCCAAAGAGATATTGAGATACCATTTATTGACTTCGATAACATTCAAAAAACAACAGGATATGAATCACGTCAATTTACAGCTTGGGGAACTAGCGGCAAAAAGTTTGGACTTATGCCTGCGCTTAGAGTTGTTGACTTTCTTGACCGCGTGTTTAGCACTGCTGGCATAGCATACACATCAAAGTTCATTTCTGGCACTGGTTCTTGGGACCCAGAAAACCTATACATACTTTACCCAACTTATCTTTCTGCGACTCCAGCCAGTAAGAGAGAAAGTTTTTTGTTTCCTTTTCCGTACAACGTAGAAAAGAATTCAAACCAATGGGATGGAGCAGAAGTTAATGTAGGAAGTGGAGTTTCGGTTGGTATTTCAAACTACTACCTTCCGTCAAAAGAATCATATGAGCCATTCGGTCCGACAAACTACGCAGTAGGTGAAGCTGTAATTTCAAGAGAATACGGAGACCAAGTTAGAAAGTCTTCTGGCGTTGCCGACTGGGGAGATGAGAATGTGGGATATATATCATATGGCTCTGGGTTTAATGCAAAGTTTGCGTTTAACTCTGGCACTGTTACCATATCTGGTTTAAAGACTTGCTATGCGACATCAGAGTATACCGATGCAGAAAATGATGATGCAATCATTCCAGCGATAAACAAAATCACAGACCTTGGTAATGCTGTTTTCACTCCATATGTTTTAATATATGAGTCTTATAATAGCGGCAGCGTACCAAAGTATAAGATTCCTATGGTTAATCCAAACGGAACGCCAGTACAACTAACTCCAACTGGTTTTTCTGACAACTCTGGAATTGATGCAATACCATCTGGTTCTGCAAATGTTGACTTTGGAACCATCAACTTTCCAACTTTTACGGCTGAACTAGACGACACAATAGCATACGAGCTACGTGGTGGTAGCACATATTCTTGTGCTATATCTGTAGAGATGGTTAGTGGAAGTATCACTGTAGATAAATACATAAAGGTTTTAATTGGCTCATCTACTCTTACCGCATCGCTGGAAGTTGAAGACTTTACATTTGTAGAAGGTGATGCCGTAAAAAAGAGAACCTTTGGTTACGATTGGAGCCTGCTTGGAATTAAAGTAGATAATCACAGTTCGGTTCCAGCAACTTGTCCAAACGATAACTTTCAGTTTAAAGAATCTTTGCTAAATAATAAGTCAATTAAAGTTTACGACTTGGTTATTGACATTATGAAGCGTTTTGGATTGAGTCTTGTTTATGACTACACAAGTGGGAATGTTATATTAGACAATCTAAAAGATGTCAGGTTGACAACTGGATTGTTTGACCAATACATAGACTCTCTAAAGCCCTACGAAATCTCGGTTGGCACAAAGCCACCAAAAACACTAAAGCTTTTAAATAAGGAGAACGACGGCCTTTACGACAAGTTTGACAACGGACTTGCTGTCGGAAGCTTTGATGGCGTTTTGAATCAAAACGGTGTTGGTGAAAAATCAATAGAGTTTATAACTTCATTGATTAATCCAATACAAAAGACCATTTGTGGTGATGAGTTTTTTACAGACCCTGTCCTATTGAACAGCGGACTTATTTCAATTCAAGAAATTGGAGACATAAAAAATGAGTTCCCAGACTACGACAAAGCTGGACTTAGAATTTTCTATTTGCAAGAAAACAACTTTGCTACATCACTTAGGTATCCAGTATTTAGGGAGTACAATGATTATGGTCAAAGAATAAGGCAAATTCTTTACAAACCAGTGGGAACTTATGAGCTTCAGGGATATCCAGTGAACTCACTTACAGGCAATCAGAAAGATTTGCGTTTTATGTTGGCAGATGGCTCAACAGCAGACGGTTATGATTATCTTGTTGGAACCGAGAGGTTTATAGCTAATGAGAGCAATAAGATGTCTTTCTATGCTGCTATCCCTGACGCTATGTTTCAGAGTGGAGACCTATACAAAAAGAAGTTTAGGTTTAATAAGACCGAAGAGAACTTTATTGTAAACTCTTTAAGCGATGCTAAGATTTATGATGGCTATGTATACGGGAAATTTGAGGTCATATTTGTAGATTAATCAGATGGCAAAGACTTATAACGACTACCCACAGTCAGCAACCAATAACGCTAAGCGCGCACTTGCTTGGCGTGAGAAATACGGAGATGAAGTAAAAGGAGGAACCTCTATTGGCTGGACTCGTGCCAATCAACTCGCTAGTCGTGAGGCACTTTCGTATTCAACGATTGCTCGGATGGCTGCGTTTAATCGCCACCGCCAAAACAGCAACGTAGACCCAAAGTACGCAGCTACCCCTTGGAAAGACCGCGGTTATGTCGCTTGGCTTATCTGGGGCGGAACAAGTGGTGTGAACTGGGCTATCCGCAAAGCAGAATCTATCCGAAATGGTCGTTTCTCAATTGACTCAATTGATGACAATGATGTCGAGATGGTAGAGGGAATCGTAAACATTATTCGCTCTATTGAAGACCCAAAGAACCGTATGAAGACGGCTATGAAGGAATACCGAAACTTAGTATCTGAAGGCGTTGACATCACCCTTGAAGAATTCCTCACAATGGTGGGAATTGATGCGGCTTCCGTAAAGTAATACGTTAAATTGTATATTAACGAAGTATGAAACCGATTAATCAAGATTTACCTCTTTTTGACATTGTTATGAAAGACAATGGCGAAGCTGGTATGTATCGTATTTCTTTGGTGACCAACCCAGCAATCCAAGAGAACTTTATTTACTTCTCAGAAGAGAAAGATATGTTCTTCGTTGATAATGAAAAGGGAGTTGTTGTTGGGCCAGTCATCATTCCAAACAAACCAATCTACCGTCAAGGAGAAAACGGTGGATACTATGTCCAGTTCTCAGTAGACACCATCGAGAAGATGATGATGGGCTACGCAGAGAAAGGTCTCCACAACTCGTTCAACATCCAGCACCAATATGAGACCGATGAGGTTTATATGCTTGAGATGTGGGTTAAGGAAGGAGAAGAAGACAAGAGTAAGATGTACGGTTTCGATTTACCAGTCGGAACTGTATTTGCTAAAGCGTATGTCAAGTCAGAAGAGATTCGTGATGAGATTAAAGCAAGCGGCCTTAATGGATTTTCTATTGAGGTGAAAAATTTTGATATGGTAGAACATAAATTCGAAAGTGATATGGATTTCAAATTCGCTATTGAGTTAGGAGAGCGCCTCGCGAAAATGGAGGCTACTATCTCTGCTCAAAACGCACAAATTGAAGCTTTGATGGAACTTTGGGCTGAATCTCAGGAGCAGTTCAATGAAGTCGTTGAAGCAACGGAAGAGGCTACTGAAGCCCTTTCAGAAGAGCCTGCTGAAGAAGTTGCTGAAGAAGTAGCCGAAGAGCAAACCGAAGAACTCGCCGAAGAAGCTCAAGAGGAAGTTGTCCTTGAAGAGGTTGTTGAGGAAGTAGTTGAAGAGCCAGTTGTAGAAGTACAACTAGAAGAGGTAGAGGATGCCTCTGTCGAAGAAGCTGAATTGGCATTGTCCGCTGAACAAGAGGGACAAGAAGAGGAAGCTAAGCCTGTTGATAAGACGGTTAAATTCGAACGAATCACCTCTGACAAAATCCAGATGATTGACAAGTTCTTTGGCAAGCGTCTTTACTAATTTGTATATTATTAAAATTTCAAAATAAAATGGCAATTTCAGTTGCAACTTTAGATTGGGGCAACCGCACCCCCGACCTCTTTATCGATACGATGGTAAAGAGCGCCAAAGTGTTGGACCGTTTCCGTCTTATCGACGGTGTTAAGTCAAAAGTACAAGTTCCCATCTTCGATGCTAGCTTGACTTTTGGTAACGACCTGTGTGTATTCGACGCACAATCTTCTGCCTCTATCGATGAGAAGGAGATGACTGTTGAGACCTACAAGTGGGCTTTCTTGAACTGTAAGGATGTCCTCGAGACTACCTACCGTTCTGTATTGCTTAAGCAAGGTCAGCACAACGAAGAGACTATGGACGCTCAGTTCAAAGATTGGGTTTTCGATTACTTCGCTAAGCTTTCTGCTCAAAAGGCTCTCGAGCTTGCTGCTACAGAGCTTGCTACCGAGCTTTCTGCCGACACTGCTGTTCTTGACTACGACACGAACGCTGCTTTGACTTCTGCTAACATCCTTGACAAAATGGAAGGTGCTTACCAAGTTATGAGCGCTAATATGTTGGCTGCCGTTTACGGTGACGCTGACCGTCAGTTGAAGCCTGCTTTCTTTATGGGAACTGCTGCTGTTCAAGCTTACCAAATCGCTATCGCTGGTTTGTACACCACGACTGCTCAAGGTGTTGTTGAAGGAAATATCCCTGCCTACTACGGTATGGAGGTTATCCACTTCCCTTCACTTGCTGCTGGTTCATTCATCATCTCTGCTCCTGAGAACATCGTTATGTTGACTGACAACTACAATGACGTTCGCGCTATCGATATGAAGTACGAATCAGAGCTTTCTAGCGACAAAATCTGGGGTCAGTTCAAGCTGGGCTTCTCTTACCTGAAAGGTGAGGAAATCGTTTACGCCAAGAACTTCGCCTAATAATTAACCGAGGGGGGCGAAAGCCCCCTCTCACTTAAAAACTATATAAAAATGGGATGTGCTGTTGATTTTACTGGTCTTGCAGTTTCTTACGCTTGTGGCTCAATTGCTTCAGGTGGACTGAAGGCCGTATACCTTGCTGACAAGTCAGAACTCGAAGGTCTTGTATCTGTTACTGCTGGTGCTGCTACCTTCACTGTAACTACGACCCTTAAGGCCGCTTTGGTTACTGCTGGTAATGACCTGCTTGAGCTTGGATTTAATAACAAAGACGGATTCTCTAACTTTACCGATGTTAAGACGGTAAACGCTGACGGTTCTGCTTCTGTTGTTCCTACTATTACTATGGAGTTTTTGCGTATGGACCCTGCCAAGCGCAACGCTCTTGAGGAAATCGCCACTCCAGGCGCTGAAATCGTAGCTTTCGTTGAGACTGCTGCTGGAACTAAGCACTTGGTTGGTTTTGACTTTGGTCTTTACGCTGGTACTGTAGATGGTGCTTCTGGTGCTGCTCGTACCGACAAGAACCGCTACCAGTTGACCCTCGTTGGAGAAGAGAACGCACTTGCGTACACTATCTCTGATGCTGAGTGGGCTGACCTCGTATAATTTGATTAACCCCAAACTTGGGGAAAGGGAGGGGTTTCCCCTCCCTTTTTTTATTACCTTTATTCTATGAAACTGATTCTGAACGGACAAACTAACGAGCTATCATTTGTGAAGGCTCCTGCTATGTCAGATATTCCATTTACCATTAAGCTCACCAAGATTGTTGGTGGACAGGAATATGTCTTCGATAACCTGTACGACAAGTACGAGTTTGATATAGCCAAAGACTTTATTGGCATAGACTTGAACATCGAATCTCAAGAGATTGCTGGTGGCGAGTACAAGCTTGAAATTTATGATGACTTCCGCACATATGGCAAGTATGTTTGTTTGGTGGAAGACTACACTTTTGAGAACTCTGATAGTAACGAAGAGTTATTTACCACTACAGTTAAGATAAGTAACTTGTAAATTATTGTAAAAGATGAGCATTTTCAATAAGGTTGTTGACTTCTTTGCTTCCAACACTTTTGTCGTTGCGAAGGATAGCAACATTGCAACCAACCCGCTCGAAAAGTCAATTGAAAATCTTGATAGTCGCTATGCTGTAGGCAATACGTTTGCTGGCGATTACATCAAGTTTGGATACGGAGATGACTTTCCTATTCTTCTTCAGCGACTATACAACCAATCACCTGTTCACGCTGGTATTGTCACCAAGAAAGCTAAGATGGTTGCTGGTAATGGATTGCTCTACAACGTAGATGCAGCATTCAAGGCTCCAATCAAACGAGCTGAGATTAAGGCGTTCTTGGCTAACTGTGCTGGAAAATCACAAGGTTTGTACGAGCAGATTGTACACGCATCATTCCAACAGGAGCTAAACGGAGCATTTGCTTTTTACATCAAGTGGAACAAAGACCACAACAAGCTTATTGAGTTTAAGTCTTTGGATGTAAAAGGTGTACGGATTGCTGAGCCAGATGAGAATGGTCGCATCACTCACTACATTGTGCGCCGTAAGTTCGGTAAGGGCGATGTGTCTATGCAACACAACCAGCCCCGCAAGATTGCTGCTTTTGACAAGTTTGGTAAAGAACAAGAGCAGATTCTTTATGTCAAGAACCCATACAGCAACAATTACTATTATGGTGTGCCGAACTACATTTCAGCGTTCCATTTTATCAGTGCGGATTACGAATTTGGTAAGCATATTCGAAACTCAGCCGCAAACGGCTTTACTCCGAAAGTTCTCGCAACATTCGTTGGACGTAATATGTCGAATGAACAAAAGAAGTTAGAGTTTGATAAATTCAAGGCTTCGTTTGTTGGTGCTGAGGCAGAGACTGTAATCGCCTCTTGGGTTAAGAGCAAAGAAGATGCTCCTATCTTCACTCCGCTTGACATTAGCAACCTTGACAAGACCATTGACATCCTTAGCCGTTTGAACGACGCTAAGATTCTTACTGCTCACAACGTAACCTCACCAACTCTTTTTGGTGTTATGGTGGCTGGTAAGCTTGGAGGCACAGGTAACGAACTTGTTACTGCATACCAGATTTTCCGTGCTACGGAAACACTTCCTAACCGAGCTAACATTATGGATTCGGTAAACCGAGTTATGGCTACGGTTGGCTACGACAAGATTGACTTGTCTATCATTGAAGAGAAGATTGACCTCGAATCAATCAAAGGAGCAAACATTAACGACATACCTGCCGAGCAATGAGCATTGTAAAAGTCATCTTTATTGACGACAACTACGTTTACCAGAACTACCCGCTTCCAAAGAAGCTGGACCGTTCTTCTTTGTTGTCTCTTATTATGCTTGAGCAGGCTACCTCTATTCAGGACTTGCTTGGTACGGACTTGTACGAAGATTTGGAGCAAAAGGTTTACGAAGAGGACTTGACCACAGCTGAAGCTGGATTGTTCAAGCTCGTTAAGTACGGTCTTGCTCTTTACGTTGTCCGTAGCGCTATTGCTACCATTCGCACAGCTATTGGTACGACAAAGGCAGAAGAAAGAAATTTAGACCAATATGCCCTCGATGGAATCTCTAGCGGGCTGGACTCTAAGATTAGTTACATCAATCAACGGATTGTAAATTACATCAAGGGTGATGCAACGCTATTGGCGCTTGCTCAGTCCAGCACTAACGATTTGTTCAACGAGGAGGATTCGCAGCAGTCTTCAGTATACTACCCAGTATACCCAATTGAAGGCGATTGCGATACTAACGCATAAGGTCTATGATAGAGAATCTGTTTACGTTTGTCCGAACGCTGGGCAATCAACGCATTGAAGGCAAAAAGTTCTTCGTTACACAGGTTGGTTTACTTGGTACACTAAGTGACAATAGCGGGTCTATTGGTACTGCTGGAAAGGTTCTCTCATCTACTGGAAGTGGTGTTTCTTGGGTTACTGTTGGAAGCAGTAACGTACAAAACTTAAACGACCTTACGGATGTAGTTATCAGCACTGCCGCTACGGGCAATTTGCTGCGATATGACGGCACTTCGTGGGTTAACTGGGCACCTAACTTCCTCACGAGTTACGGCTCGTTAAATGACCTATCTGATGTCACATTGACCACGCCAGTAAATGGCTCTAGGTTAGTGTATGTTCACAGCACTAGTCAGTGGATTGATGCTGCTCCACTTTCGTTAAATAAGATTTACTACGGAACGGCTCTTGGTGATGCCGAAACATCTACCGTTGTAACGAACGGAACAAGATTAGGTGTTGGTAGTTTGGCAATGCCAACAAATCTTACAGTTGGACAAGTAGACATAACAACTGGTGTTATTGGAGAAGGTTCCATTCACATTGGCGGAGTTGATGATGCTGACATATATCTGTTAGCGTCAAAGAACAAGATTCAAGTAGGAAGTCAGGTAACGGAATTCATTCCAAGTGAAACAGAGGGAGAAGAAGGAACAACTGAGACCACATTTACTCCATCAACGCTAAACATTCAGCCACTCGGTGGGCAAAGTGTTTTTGGTGGATTGGTTACGGCTACTGGATTCAAGACTCCATCTGGAATCAAAAAACAAATACTTCTTGCTGACGGAACTGTTAGTTCTACAAATGCAGCGACAAGCGGTCAGATTCTACGATGGATTGAGTCTGGTGGTGTTGGTCAGTGGGTAGCGGATGATGAGGGCGTTTCAGGAATACCAGGTCTTGAAGAAGTAACTGATGTAGGTAGCACAACTACTAACTCAATTACTGCTGCTAACCTAAATACTGGTGGTACTTTAACTGCTGCTGTTGTAACTACTCCGCTAATCGAGCGTGAAGGTGTTCTCACAATAAACAGCGAACAGCAAGTTGACCAAGGTGAGCCTAATCCAAATTTGTTGTATGTCTCTTGGATGGGAGACAATAAGTTTGTTGTTAATGCAGACGGCTACGCTATTGCAAATGCTGGTTTTAAGGTTGTTGGTGGCACTAGCTCTGGTTTCCTTAAGGCTAACGGAACAGTCGACACAACCACCTACCTGACCTCATACACAGAGACTCAGACCCTTGATGCTGTTACGGACCTAGGAAGCACAACCACAAACAACATAAGCGTTGGTGGACTAACTTCCACTTCAGTATCTACGCCAATCTTGCAGTCAAATGGCGGTGTTCTGACTATTGATGCAGATGTAAATGGAAGCATTCAACCTCAGCAGGGCGAGCCCGCTGAACCTATATTGTCTTTTGACTGGCAAGGAACTACGCAAGGATATATTGACACAGACGGAAAGATTAACTTCCAGGGATTTAAGACTCCAACAGGCACTGCCTCTGGGTTCTTAAAGGCCAATGGGACTGTAGACACAAGTGTTTACCTTACTGCGATGGGTAATCTTGACGACATTGGAGATGTAACTCTTACTAGCGCTGCTGTTGGTGATGTTTTGATGTTTGATGGTGAAGAGTGGGTGAACTCTGCTATTGATAATGCAGACTACGTTTCTAAAGTACAGCACGAGGTAAAGGCTGGCGTAGCAATCACGAAAGGTCAGGCTGTTTACGTTACTTCTGCTGACGGAACAAATATGATTGTTGGTCTTGCTTCTAACGCGAGTGAGGCAACATCTTCTAAGACAATTGGACTTGCTCTTTCAACTGCCGCAATAAACGGACACTTCTTTGTAATCACAGAAGGTCTTATTGATGGACTTAATACAGCAGGGGCAACCGCTGGTCAACCTGTTTGGTTGGGAACAAATGGTAATCTAATCTTTGGATTAACCAACAAGCCAGTTGCTCCAGCTCACCTCGTTTACATTGGTGTAATTACTCGTGCAAACGCCAACAATGGTGAAATCTTTGTAAGCATTCAAAACGGATTTGAACTCAATGAGATTCACGATGCTTTAATAGTTTCTCCAACTGTTGGGCAACTTCTTCGCAGAGACTCTGATGGCCTTTGGAAGAACTGGACTCCAAACTACATCACAGCAGACAGTGTTGATGTATTAACGAACAAGAGAATCAATCTATCTACTGGCCTTACATCCGCGACTCCAGTAGACTCTATAGATGGGTTTTTAGGTCAAAACGACATACTTCTATACCAAGACGGAATAGACAAAGGAGGCACA
>Ga0222712_10002113_pt1 | contig 23314 bp, 21 predicted proteins | sample C33_657DmetaG_FD_165043 | JGI IMG/M metagenome (GOLD analysis project Ga0222712, IMG submission 165043) | Estuarine water microbial communities from San Francisco Bay, California, United States - C33_657D | ecosystem: Environmental > Aquatic > Marine > Unclassified | place: USA: California... | reverse complement strand
GCGAAGGCGTCGACGTGCTCATCACCGAGATCGGCGGCACCACCGGCGACATCGAAGGCCTGCCCTTCCTCGAGGCGCTCCGCCAGTTCCAGCACGACGCCGGCCGCGAGAACGTGGCCTTCCTGCACTGCACGCTGGTGCCCTTCATCAAGGCCGCGGGCGAGCTCAAGACGAAGCCCTCGCAGCAGTCCGTCGCCAAGCTCCGCGAGATCGGCATCCAGCCCGACCTGCTCGTCTGCCGCACCGATCGCCCCATCGGCGAGGACAACCGCCAGAAGCTCTCGCTCTACTGCAACGTCGGCCTCGACGCCGTGTTCGAATGCCGCGACGTCGAACATTCCATCTACGAGCTCCCCATGCAGCTCGCCGAGCAGCGCATGGACGAGGTCGTCGTCAAGCGCCTCGGCCTGCAGTGCAAGCCGATCGACATCACGCCGTGGCGCGAGATCGTGCGCCGGCTCCTCGAACCGAAGCACCGCGTGCGCGTCGGCGTCGTCGGTAAGTACATCGAGCTCCAGGACGCGTACAAGTCCGTCTACGAATCCATCACGCACGGCGGCATCGCCAACGAGACCGCCGTCGAGGTCGTGCGCATCGACGCCGAAGACCTCGAGACCAAGGGCACCGCGCAGCTCGAAGGCCTGGACGGCATCCTCGTCCCCGGAGGCTTCGGCAACCGCGGCATCGAAGGCAAGATCCTCGCCGCGAAGTTCGCCCGCGAGCGCAAGGTGCCGTACTACGGCCTCTGCCTCGGCATGCAGATCACCGTCATCGAATACGCGCGCCACGTGCTCGGCCTCAAGGACGCCCACTCGACCGAGTTCGCCCCGGAGACCAAGAACCCGGTCATCCACCTCATGGAATCCCAGAAGAGCGTGGTGACCAAGGGCGGCACGATGCGCCTGGGCTCCTATGACTGCGCCCTGACCCCGGGGAGCCGCTCCCGCGCCGCCTACGGCGCGGACAACATCAAGGAACGCCACCGCCACCGCTTCGAATACAACGACGCCTACCGCGCCCGGCTCGAGGCCGCCGGCCTGATCGTCGGGGGGACCAATCCCCAGAGCGGCCTGGTCGAGATCGTCGAGGTCAAGGACCACCCCTGGATGGTCGGGGTCCAGTACCACCCGGAATTCAAGTCCCGCCCGGACCGCGCGCACCCCCTGTTCGCCGCTTTTGTGAAGGCTGCGGTTGAGAAGTCCCGGTTGTCCTGCTAAATCAGAGACGAAACCGGCCTCGCCGGACGCTGACAAGTGGGCGGAGAACCGCCGAACGCGCCACCCCGCGCGCCCTTTCCCCACCCCTATGTCCACCACCATCAACGCCGCCGGCACCTGGGTGCCGCGCCTCCGCGAACAGGTCGCCCGTGTCGTCGTCGGCCAGCAGTACCTCGTCGACCGCCTGCTGATCGGCCTCCTCGCCAACGGCCACGTCCTGCTCGAAGGCGTCCCCGGCCTCGCGAAGACGCTCTCGGTGCGCACGCTCGCGCAGACCGTCCACGCGGACTTCTCGCGCATCCAGTTCACGCCCGACCTCCTCCCGGCCGACATCGTCGGCACGCTCATCTACGACCCGAAGACCGGCGCCTACAACGCCAAGCGCGGCCCGATCTTCGCCAACTTCGTCCTCGCGGACGAGATCAATCGCGCCCCCGCGAAGGTGCAGTCGGCGCTCCTCGAGGCGATGCAGGAACGCCAGGTCACCCTCGGCGGCGAGACGCACAAGCTGCCCACGCCTTTCCTCGTGCTCGCGACGCAGAACCCGATCGACCAGGAAGGCACCTACCCGCTCCCCGAGGCCCAGGTCGACCGCTTCATGCTGAAGCTCAACATCGGCTACCCGACGCGTGAGGAAGAACGCAAGATCCTCGACGCGATGGCCACCACCTCGCCGAAGCTCGACGTCGAAGCCGTCATCACCCAGCAGGAGATCCTCGAGGCCCGCAAGGCCGTCGACGCCATCCACGTGGCCGACCCGATCCGCGACTACGTCGTCTCGCTCGTGCTCGCCACCCGCGGCCAGCACCCCGGCGGCCCCGACCTCGCGAAGTTCCTCCAGTTCGGCGCCTCGCCGCGCGCGACCATCAACCTCACCCTCGCCGCCAAGGCCTGGGCCTTCCTGCAGGGCCGCGACCACGTGACCCCGCAGGACGTGAAGGACATCGCCCCCGACGTCCTCCGCCACCGCCTCATCCTCACCTACGAAGCCGACGCCGAAGGGGTCGACGCCGACGCCATCGTGCGCCGCGTGCTCGACGCCGTCAGCGTTCCCTGAGCACCCCGGCGACCGTGGCCCCGCCCGTCCCGACCAACCCGCAGGAGACCCTCCGCCGCGCCCAGCGCGTCGAGATCGTCGCCACGCGCGCGGTCAACGACGCGATGGTCGGCGCCTACCTCTCGCGCTTCAAGGGCCGCGGCACCGACTTCGAGGAGCTGCGCGAATACGTCCCCGGCGACGACGTGCGCTCGATGGACTGGAACGTCACCGCGCGCACGGGCAAGCCGTTCATCCGCCTGCACCGCGAGGAACGGGAGCTCACGATGGTGATCGCGGTCGACGTCTCCGGCTCGGCCGACTTCGGTTCCGGCGAGGCGACGATCCGCGAACGCGCCGCCGACGTCGCCGCCTGCCTCGCGGTCTCCGCGCTCAAGGCCGGCGACAAGGTCGGCCTGCTGCTCTTCACCGACCGCGAGGAGCTCTGGCTGAGCCCGAAGAAAGGGCGGCGCCACGTGCTGCGGATCATCCGCGACGTGCTCGAGTTCCGTCCGGCCTCGCGCCGCACCGCCTTCGCCCAGCCGATGCGCCGCCTGGGCCGCGCGCTCAAACGCCGCGCGATGGTCTTCGTGGTCTCCGATTTCCTCGCCGGCCCCGACGGCGCCGACGCGATGGCCGCCGCGCTCGGCGAGCTCAACGCCCGCCACGACACCGCCTGCGTGCAGCTCATCGACGACCGCGAACGCGAGCTGCCCGACGTGGGCGTGGTCGCCCTGCAGGACGCCGAGACCGGCGAGATCCGCGAGGTCGACACGGGGTCCGCCGCGGTGCGCCGCGCCTTCGCGGCCAACGCCGAAGCCCGCCTCGACGCGACCGCGGCCGGACTGGCGCGCGCCGGCATGGACGTCGCCCGGCTCGACGGCGGCGCCGCCGTGGCGCCGGCCCTGGCCCGCTTCTTCGAACGCCGCCGACGCCGACGCTGATGTTCCTCGCCGCCGAAGAAGCCCCGTTCCTCCTGCAGGGACCCAAGCCGCCGATCGCGCCGCCGGCCTGGGAATCCGCCGCGCTGCTGGCCGCCGTGACGGTCGCCCTCTGCGCGCTGGCCTTCTTCGCCGTCCGCCGCTTCCTCCGCGCCGGGCCGAAGCCGCTCGCGCCGCTCGCGCAGCTCGAGCTCTCCCTGCGCCTCGCCGAGTCGCAGCCCGCCGCGGAAGCCGTCGCCCAGGCGACGCGCGCGTTGCGCGCCTACCTCGCCGCGGTCGAGCCGCGCGCCGCCCCGTCGCTTGCGACCGACGAACTGATCGCCACGCTCGCCGGACTGCCGGTCTTCCTGCCCGCCCGCCAGCCGTTGCTCGCCGCGCTCCGGAGCGCCGACGCCGTGAAGTTCGCGGGCGCGTCGCTCGAGGCTTCCTTGCTCATCGCCGGCATCCGCGAGGCCGCCAAGCGCGTCGAAGACGCCCGCCGCACGTTCGCCCGGCCGGCCGCCGCGCCGATCATCGTCCCGCCCAAGGCCCAGCCGGTCGCGCCTGACGCGCCGCCGCCCCTCCCCGGCCCGCCGCCCCTCCCCGGAAAGGATCCCGCCTGATGGATCTCGGCTTCGAATTCCAGTACCCTTGGGCGCTGCTCCTCCTCGCGCTGCTGCCGCTGTATTCCTGGCTCCGCGGCCGCGTCGGCAAAGCCGCCGCCCTGACCTATCCGGACACGTCGCTGCTCGACGGCATCGGCCGGCCGGTCCGCGAACGGAGCGGACGCCTCCGCCTCTTCCCACGCCTGCTCACCGCCGCCCTCCTCATCATCGCCCTCGCGGGGCCGCGGACGGCGAACAAGGAGGTCGAACGCGAGACCGAAGGCGTCGACATCATGATGGTCATCGACCTTTCGTGGTCGATGATGGCCCTGGACATGAGCACGCCGCGCGCGGAGGTGACGCGCTGGCAGGCCAGCCAGAACGTCATCTACGACTTCCTGTCGAAGCGCCCCGACGATCGCATCGGCGCCGTGGTCTTCTCCGGCAAGCCCTACCTGCTCAGCCCCCTGACGATCAACAAGTCGTGGGTCGAGAAAGGCGTCGACCGCATGCACATCGGCATCATCCAGGAGACCGGCACCGCCATCGGCGAAGGCCTGGCCATGGCCGTCGACCGCATGAAGAACACCAAGGGCAAGGGTTCCAAGGTCATCATCCTCCTCACCGACGGCGATGACAACATGAGCAAGGCCATCCTGCCCGTGCCCGCCGCCGAGCTCGCCGCCGCGCTCGGCATCCGCCTCTACTGCATCGGCCTCGGCAAGGACGAGCCGACCGTCCTGCCGCGCTTCGACACGCGCACCGGCCGCCTCTACCGCGACGTGCTCGGCAAGACGATCCCGATGCAGACGATCAACCCGGCCAACTACGAGATGCTCGGCAAGATGGCGAAGATCGCCAACGGCCGCTTCTACCGCGCGCTCGACCAGAACCAGCTCGGCCGCGTCTACGAGGAGATCGACCGCCTCGAGCGCACCGAGGTCCGCATCCGCGAGACGGTCGTCTACGAGAACTACCGCCTCATCTGGGCCGCCCTCGCGGGCCTGGTCCTCCTCCTCGAAATCGGCCGGGGCCTGCTGCGCCCCCGCTCGCCCTGAGCCATGGAGACCGCCGACTTCCATTTCGAGGAACCCCGCCTCCTGGCCCTCGCCGTCCTCGCGGGCGTGGCGCTGTTCCTCGCGCTGTGCTGGACCGAACGCCGCCGCCGCCAAGGCCTCGCCCGCTTCGCCGCGGGCCATCTGCTCGCGCGCCTCACCGCCGGCTACTCGTCCGCGCGCCGGCGCTCGAAGGACCTCGCGCTCTCGGTCGCCTTGGCCCTGCTCGTCGCCTGCTTCGCCGGACCGCGCTGGGGCGTCGAGGTGACCGCGCAGAAAGGCGCCACCGAGGACGTGGTCTTCGCGCTCGACGTCTCGAAGTCGATGCTCGTCGCCGACATGAGCCCGACGCGTCTCGCACGCGCCAAGGCCGCCGTCGCCAACTTCGTCCGTCGCAAGGGCACCGGCAACGTCGGGCTCGTGGCCTTCTCGGGCCAGGCGTTCCTGCAGTGCCCGCTCACGCGCGACTACGACGCGTTCTTCCGCACGCTGGAGGAGACCGACACGGGCAGCATCCAGGTCCCGGGCACCGACATCGGCCGCGCGGTCGAGGAAGCCGAACTGGCCTTCTACTCCAACCGCAGCCGCAAGCTGCTGATCATCCTCACCGACGGCGAAGACCTCGAGGCGGGGGGCGTCGAGATGGCGAAGAAGCTCAAGCGCAAGGGCCTCGTCGTGCACACCGTCGGCGTCGGCACGCCGTCCGGCGGCCCGATCCGCACCATCGGCAGCACCGGCTCGCTCGACACGCTCAAGGACAAGGACGGCGAGGAGATCCTCAGCCGCCTCGACGAGAAGACCCTCGGTGAGATCGCCGAAGCCGCCGGCGGCCGCTTCGTCCGCCTCGGCCAGGCCGGCGAAGGCATGGAAGCGCTCCGCCTCGCGATCCAGGCCGGCACCGACGAACGAGGCGCCGGGCGCCGCGGCATCCCGCGCGAAGAATGGCTCATCGGCGCCGCCCTCCTCCTGCTCGTCTGCGAATCCCTCCTCTCCACCCGCCGCAAGCCCGTCACGCCATGAGAAACCTGCTCCCGCTCCTCTGCCTCCTGTCGGCCGGCCTCGCGGCCGAGAAGCCCGTCGCCGACGACCTCGCCAAGCTCGACGCGCGCGAACTCCACAACCGCGGCACGCAACGCCTCGCCGAGGGCGATCTCGCCGGCGCCGAGGAAGCGCTCCGCGCCTCGCTCGGCCGCGACGTCGACCCGCTCCGCCCCCCGGCGCTCCATAACCTCGGCCACGTGCGCTTCGGCAAAGGCAAGGCCGCCCTCGGCGGCCGCGCCTCCGGCGACGTGACCGAACTCTCCATCGCCCGCTCCTACCTCGAGGCGGCCGACGCGGACATCTCGGACATGAAGGACCAGATCGAGCTGCTCGACAAGGCCAAGGCGGAAGGCCGCGAGCCCGACTACGTCCCCGCCACGGCCGCCCTCGGCGGCGGCATCAGCACCTTCCGCGCGATCAAGAAGCTCATCCCCAAGGAAGAGGCCATGGTGGCCAAGCGCGTCGGCGTCATCGCGACCTGGACCCGCTCGGTCGGCGACTTCCGCGGCGCCCACGAGCTCGACGCGGCCGACGCCCAGGCCAAGGCCAACGCCGAGGCGATCGAGGAACTGCTCCGCGCCCTCCGGCGCGAGACCAACGCGCTCGAGGAAGCCATCGAAGCCCAGCGCCGGAAGCTCGAGGAGCTGCGCGCGGTGATCCAGGAGCTCGTGAAGCGCATCCCGGACGACAAGCTGCCCCCGAACGCCGAAGGCGAGGAGGAGGACGACGAGAATTTCCTGCCGCCCGAACGCCAGAAGCCGAAGGCCGGCAAGGGCGATCCCAAGAAGGGCGAACCCGGCGAGGAGAAGAAGATGACCGAGCAGGAAGCGCGCGGCTCGCTGGAAGGCCTGAAGAACGAATTCGGCCGCAAGATGCCGGCCGGCGGTCAGGACGGCAAGGGTGGCAACGGCGGGAAACCCAACGACAAGAAGGGCAAGGACTACTGAGATGCGCCGCCTCGCCTCCCTCTGCTTCGCCCTCCTCCTCGGCCTGACCGCCGCGGCGGAGGATCGCGTCAGCTGGGAGATCACGCCGCGCATCACCGCGCCGGGCCAGCCGTTCCGCCTCCAGATCATCGTCGAATCCGACGTCATCCTCGGCGGCGCGCAGCAGGCCGGCAAGGAGATCAGGCCGCCGCGCGGCATGGCGTTGCGTCTTTCCGGCCAGATCGTCCGCTCCGACTCCAACGAAGCCACCATCAACTACTCCGGCGTCGCCCCGGAACAGGCGGGCGAATACGTCATCCCCGCCTTCAACCTGCGCTTCGCCCGCAAGCTGATCGCCGTGCCGGAGATCAAGCTGCTCGTCAGCGACAGCGTCGCGTTCCGCCGCGACGCGCAGGCGCGCGCCGAACTCGTCATCCCCGACCGCACCTTCTACGTCGGCGAACTCATCCGCGGCGCGATCCGCATGCGCGGCGGCGAAGAAGAGGCCGTCGTGGCCAGCTTCGGCCTCGAATCCGTCGCCGAAGGCTTCACGTTCACGGTGACGGCCGACCGTCAACCCCTGCCCGACGAACTCGGCCAAGGCATGCAGACGACCTTCGAGCTCACCCCGATCCGGGAAGGCGTGAGCGAGCTCGCGCTCAACGGCACGATGCTCATCCAGGGCCCGGGGCTCAACGCCTTCGGCAACGGCGGCCGCGACCGGCCGTTCGCCTTCCGCCGCAAGCTCGCCGTCGAACACGTGCCCGAACGGGGCCGGCCGGCCGACTGGTCCGGCGCCATCGGGTCCTTCGCGGCGGAAGCCGTCCAGGTCTCCAAGGACCAGCCGGAGGTCGGCGAACCGATCCGCCTGCGCGCGATCCTCACCGGCTCCGGCAACCTTGACCGGCTGATCACGCCGGAACTGCCCTCGGGCGAGCAATGGGACGTCCTGCCCGCCGTGGAGCGCCGCCGCCACGCCGAAGAGCAGCGCTTCTTCGTCTACACGCTGGTGCCGCGCCTGCCGGGCAAGCTGCTCACCCCGCCGATCCGGTTCTCCACCTTCGACCCGCTGACCAAGCAGTTCAGCCGGATCGAGTTCAAGCCGATCGAGGTGACCGTCACCGGCACCGCGCCGGCGAAGGTCGACCTGATCGCCGCCGACCCGGCCGCGCCGGCCGACGCGAAGCAGCCGAAGCCGGTGACCGGACTCGCCGCGCCCGCACCGCGCCGCCCTTCGGCGTTCGGCTTCGGCGCCCCCGCCGCGCCGCTCGCCGCCTCGCCGGCCTTCTGGTCCGGCAACGGGCTCCTCGTGACGTTGCTGCTCGTGCTGACCGCCGCGACGCTTTACCTCGGCTACCTCGCCGCCCACCCCGAGATCCGCATCCGCCGCCGCGCCCGCGCCGTGATCCGCGCCGCCTTGGTCGCCGCGCCCCGCCAAGCCTCCGGACGCGACTTCGCCGTGACCGTCGTCCGCGCCCTGCAGGTGGGCGCCGCCGCCGTCCTGGGCGCCGAGGAAGAGGCGATGACCCAAAGCGACATCGAGCGCGCGCTGCCCGGCGCTTCGCGGGCGCTGCTCGACGATCTTTTCATCCGCGCGACCGGCGAGCGCTTCGCCGCGCACGCCGCCGCCGGCGGCTCCGGCGACGATGCCGCCGCCCTCGCGCTGCTCCGCCGGCTGCTCTCGCTCCTATGAGGTTCCTCGCCGCCCTCCTGCTCTGCTGGCTGGCGCCGCTCGGCGCCGCCGAGCCCGCGCCCTCCGCCGCCGAGGCCGCCTACGCCAAGGGCGATTATGCGACCGCGGTCGAACGTTGGTCCGAAGAAGCCCGCGCCGACGGCGTGACCGCGGCCCGGCTCGCCGCCTTGGGCAACGCCGAGTGGCGCCTCGGCCGCAAAGGCCGCGCGATGGTCTGCTGGGAACGCGCGTTGCTCCTCGATCCGCGCGATCCCGTGGCCCTGGCCGGCGTCCGCCACGCCCTCAACGCCGGCGGGACCGAACGGCCCGCCCTCACCTGGTCCGAGAACTACGCGATGGTCCTCACGGCCGACCTCTGGCTCATCGTGGCGACGCTCGCCTTCTGGGTCGCCTTCCTCTGCGTCATCGTGCCGCGCCTGCGCCGACGGTCGGCGAGCGAGGCGAACCATCGGGCGCGCCTGGTCGCGCTCACCGTGCTCGCGCTCACCGTGCCGGGACTTTGGGGCAGCCGTTCGCTGACGGACCGGGCGGTGGTGCGTAAGCCCGAGATCTCCCTCCGCCTGACGCCGACCCAGCTCGGCGAACCCCTCGACGGCGTCGCCGAAGGCGACGTGGTGCGGACGGGCCGCCCGTTCAACGGCCACATCCGCGTGACCACCGCCGCCGGCAAGACGGGCTGGCTGCGCGCCGGCGAGATCGAGCCTGTCCGCGGCGCCGGACTGCCGGCCGACCTGGACCAGAAGGCGGCGCCCTGAGCCTTTCGCCTTGGAGAGTCGGGCGCGGTCGGCTTGGATGCTGACGTGCGCCTCCTCGACCGCCACGTCCTGACCGAAACCGCCGTCGCCGGCGGGGCCGCCACGGGCGCGTTCGTGTTCGTGATGGTCGCGGGCAACATCCTCACCCAGGTCTCGAGCGCGATCGCCTCCGGCCGGGTCAGCGGCTGGGAAGGCCTCGAGCTCGTCGCCCTGCTCTTCCCCGGCGTGCTGCCCTACGCCCTGCCGCTCGGGCTCCTGACGGGCGTGCTGATCGCCTTCGGCCGCATGAGCTCGCAGCAGGAACTCACCGCGATGAAGGCCAGCGGGCGCAGCCTCGGCCGGATCGCGCGCCCCGCGCTGGTGCTCGCCGCCGGCCTCGCGCTCCTCTCGGCCTGGCTCAACCTCGAGGTCGCGCCTTACTCGAACACCGAATACCGCCGCCTCCTCGTCGGCTCGGCCAAGGACAATCCCGCCTCCGTCATCGTGCCGGGCAAGCTCAACCGCCAATTCCCGGGCATGGTGATCCGCGCAGGCGAACGCGACGGCGAGGTGCTGCGGGATTTCTGGCTGTGGAGCGTGGATGAGCGCGGCCGCCTCACGCAGACCGTGCACGCCCGCGAGGCCCGCCTCGCCCGCGCCGTGAGCGCCCAGGGCGAAGGCATCCTCCGCGTGACGCTCACCGACGCCCGGCTCGAGAAGCGCCAGCCCGGCGACGAGACCTTCGCCAGCCCCTCCTCGTTCATCCAGGCGGGGACGACCTCCCTCGAGTTCCCGGCCTCGGGCATCTTCAAGGACGGCGACAACTTCCAGCGCAAGCTGCGCTGGCTGACGACGAGCGAGCTCCTCGCCGCCATCGACCAAGGCTGGCAGGTCGCGCCCGGCGCCACCCGCCAGGAACAGGAACGCGGCCGCATGGTCGCGATGACGCAGCTGATGTCGCACCTCGCCGGCGCCGTCTCGGTCTTCTCCCTCGCCTTCCTCGCCGTGCCGCTGGCCGTGCGCGTGGGTCGCTCAGAGACCTTCGTCAACGCCGCCGTCGCCCTGGGCGTCGCGCTCACCTACTATCTGCTGACCTCGATGGCCGCCTACGTGAAGGATCCGGACTATCGTCCCGACCTGCTCATCTGGCTGCCCAACGTCGTCGTGCTGGGCCTGGCGTGGTGGCTCCTGCGCCGCGCCTCGCGGCACTGAGGCCGGTCACTTCTCCCGCTGGTACCAGGCGAAGAAGGCGTAGGCCATGCAGCCGAGGGCGAAGAGCTCGTTGAAGCCCTTCATCACCACCGCGCCCATGATCATGTCGGCGGACGCGCTGGTGGCCTCGAAGACGAAGCTCACCCGCGGGGCCAGGCGATAGGTCTCGTAGATCGGGTGGTCGCCGAAGATCAGCACCGCCCAGATCGGCAGGTCCGCGATCATCAGGGCGAAGCAGTAGAACATCGCCATGCCGTAGCCGATGCGCGGCAGGGCCGCCGACATCGAGAACAGCGGCCAGACCATCAGGAGGGCGGGCAGGAACATCGACCAGTGCTCGGCCACGTGGAGCGGGCGGCTGCGCAACGCGGCTTCGTAGAGCTCCGGGAAATGCCACATCGAGAAGCAGAGCGTGAAGATGAGCCCGCCGGCGACCGGGTGGGTCAGCACGCGGAGGGCGCGCGTCAGGCGCGGCCGGCCCGCCAGGAGATAGCCGTCGAGGAATTCCGGCGGCAGGCCCGTGACGATGAGCGGGGCGGCGACGTAGATGAGCAGCATGTGCTGCGTCATGTGCGCCCAGAAGAGGAAGGACTCGCCCATCTGGTCGAGGGGCGAACCGACGGCGACGTAGGCGACCAGCACGCCGAGGTGGAAGCGCACCGCGTACCAGACGGGGTATGCGGCGCGCCCCGGCAGGAAACGGGCGCGGAACGGACCGCACATCAGCGCGTGCGCCCAGGATGCGCCCACGACCAGGAGCAGCAGCAGCGGCTCCGTGTGCCAGTGGAGAGGGATCGTCATCGCCTTCATATGAAGCCGCCGCCGCCCGCCTCGCAAGCGTGGGCACGAAAAAGGCCTCCGCGGAGCGGAGGCCTTCGTCCGGAGGTCGGCGGCGACCTCAGCTGAACCAACGGGTATCGATGCGCTCGACGGAGAACAGGGCGATCATCGCCGCATAGGTCGCGAACGCGAGGGCCAGGCCGGCGAAGAAGCACCAGAAGAGCAGGCGCTTGTCGTAGATCAGGTGCATGAACCACAGGATGACCGCGAAGAACTTGCCGGCGGACATCAGGGTCAGGATCGTGAGGATCGCGGCGGTCGGGATCGGCAGGTAGATCAGGACGATCTCGGCGCCGGTGACGACGGCCAGCCAGAGGGCCAGCACGATGAAGTGGTGGTAGCGGCGGACTTCCTCGGCGAGGAAATCTGGGCTGGGAGCGGCTTCGTGGGAAGAGGACATGGTCGGGAAAGCGGGTTATTTGACGACGGCGGGCAGGCCCGAGCCCCAGATGCCGTACGGCCCGAGGTACTCGACGAGGTAGACCGCCGTGAAGATGATGATCCAGACGATGTCGACGAAGTGCCAGTAGAGGCCCGCGACTTCGACGTCGAGGGCGCCCATGTGGCCGCGCAGCTTGCCGGTGAAGCTGTAGAAGTACATCAGGATGAGCCAGAGCACGCCGATGGCGACGTGCGTGCCGTGCGTGCCGGTGAGCACGTAGAACGTCGAACCGAGCACGCTGTTCTGGATGGTCAGGCCCTTGTGGTAGAAGTGCGTGAACTCGTAGACCTGGCAGCCCAGGAAGATCAGGCCGAAGAAGATCACGCCGAGGACGTTGCGGCGGAAGGACTTCAGCTGGCCCTTGTGCATCGCGGAGACCGCGAGCGCCATCAGGAACGAGGACATCAGGAGGATGAACGTCGAGAAGGACGTCAGCTCGATGGAGAACAGCTCCTGGATGAAGCGCTGGTGGCCTTCGGCGTCGGTGAAGCCGGCGGGGAAGAGCTTGCGGTAGAGCAGGTGCGTCGAGATCAGGGTCCCGAAGAACATGCAGTCCGAAGCCAGGAAGAGCCACATGATGAGCTTCTTGTGGTCGATCCCGGTGGACGTGGGCGCTTCGTGCGCGGCGGCGGTGTCAGACATTGGAGGGCAGAGTGGGAAGTGAGGAGAAAGAGGCGCTCAGCGGGCGGCGGTCTCGGTCGGCGCGGGCGCGCCGGAGTTGACGGGGGTCTTGAGCATGTAGCCGCCCGGACCTTCGAGGGCCCAGAGCCAGATGCCGATGAACATGACGCCGAGGCCGCCGATGACGACCCAGCCGGCATGGGGGACGCCCATGGCCATCATGGGCATGCCGAAGCCGATGAAGAGGAAGCCCGCGGAAGCCAGCAGCGGCATCCAGGACTGGCTCGGCATGTGGACGCCGGCGTCGCCGCCGTCGTTCTCGGCGCCGATGCGCTTGGCGCCGTGCTTGTCCTCGAAGAAGGCGTCGCGCGCGGCGACGATCGGGGCCTGCGCGAAGTTATACTCCGGCACCGGGGAAGGCAGGGACCACTCGAGGGTGCGGCCATCCCACGGATCGTTGGAGCACTTCTTGCCGCGGAACGCGGTCCAGGCGAGGTTGGCGAAGGCGAGGAAGACGCCGAGACCGAGGATGTAGGCGCCGATGGTGGCGACGTAGTTCCAGGTCTCCCAGCCGTTGCCGGCGTGGTAGGTGTGCGTGCGGCGCGGCATGCCGGCCAGGCCGAGGTAGTGCATCGGGCCGAAGGCGAGGTTGAAGCCGAGGATGACCATGCCCGAGGCAAGATAGGCGATCGGGGCGTTCGGCATGCGGCCGAAGATCTTCGGGAACCAGAAGTAGAGGCCGGCCATCAGGCCGAGGAGCACGCCACCGAGGAGCACGTAGTGGAAGTGCGCGATGACGAAGTAGCTGTCCTGCTGCTGGGAGTCGGCCGGCGCGGCGGAGTGCATGACGCCGGAGAAGCCGCCGCACATGAACATCCAGATGAAGCCGAGGGCGAGGACCATGGGCGGGGTGAAGCGGATGCGGCCGCCCCAGATCGTGCCCAGCCAGTTGAAGATCTTCACTCCCGTCGGGACGGCGATGGCCATCGTGAGGAGCGAGAAGGCCGCGGTCGGCACGGGGCCGAGGCCGGTGGTGAACATGTGGTGGCTCCAGACGGCGAAGCCGAGGAAGCCGATGACGGCGCCGGAGAAGACGATGATCGGGTAGCCGAAGAGCGACTTGCCGGTGAAGGTCGGGAGGACTTCCGAGACGATACCCATCGCGGGGAGCACGAGGATGTACACCTCGGGGTGGCCGAAGATCCAGAAGAGGTGCTGCCACAGGACGGGCTGGCCGCCGGAGGACGGGTTGAAGAAGTTGGCGCCGAAGGCGCGGTCGAACATGAGCTCGATCAGGGCCACGGTGATGGCCGGGAAGGCGAGGATGATGAGCACCGCGGTGACGAGCGTCATCCAGGTGAACACCGGCAGGCGCATCATGGTCATGCCCTTGGCGCGCATGTTGATGATGGTGCAGATGAAGTTGAAGGAGGCCGCGAGCGAGGCGATGCCGAGGACCTGGATGCCGATGATCCAGAAGTCGGTGCCCACGCCGGTGAAGCGCAGGGCCTGGCCGTTCTGGCCGAACGTGCCGGAGAGCGGCGCGTAGCTGAACCAGCCGTTGGCCGGGGCGAAGTCGGTGTAGACGAGCGCCTTGTGCCACTCGAAGGAGTTGAACCAGCCGGCGAGGTGGGCGAACTCGAAGAACCACGAGGCGTTCAGCACGAAGGCGCCGAACACGAAGGTCCAGAGGGAGAACGCGTTGAGGCGCGGGAAGGCGACGTCGCGGGCGCCGATCTGCAGCGGCACGAGGAAGTTGAAGAAGGCCGCGGACAGGGGCATCACGCCGAGGAAGATCATCGTCGTGCCGTGCATGGTGAACAGCTGGTTGTACATGCGCGCCGTGACGAAGTCGTTGTCCGGGCGGGCCAGCTGGGTGCGGATCGCGAGGGCTTCGACGCCGCCCACGAGGAAGTAGAACATCGCGAAGGCGCCGTAGAGGATGCCGATCTTCTTATGGTCGACGGTGGTCAGCCAGTCGGTCCAGCCGGTCGCGCGGTCAGGACGGAGCAGGCCGAGGTCGCTGCGCTCGGGCGCCAGCTCGGTCTTGCAGGCGACCGGAGCGTGATGGGAATCGTGGGACATGGGTGGGAAAGGGCGGGAAGGTTTACTTCAGGGTGAGGAGGTATTCGGCGAGGCAGTCGAGCTCGTCGTCGGTGAACTTCTGGTTGGTCTCGCGGAGGCCGGCCACGTTGAACATCTTGTAGTAGTGCATGCGGTTGCCGGGCTTGACGTCCTTGGTCGGCTGGCCATCCGCGCCGTGCGCGACGCCGGAGGACCCGATCCACTTGATGAGGTTCGCCTTGAGCGTCGCGGGGTCGACCTCGACCGAGGCTTCCGTGTTGCCGGTCTGCCGCTCGAGCGCGCGCTGCTTCGCGGGATCGCGGTTGTCGAGCCAGGCGCCGGCGAGCGACTTGCGCGAGGCGAGGTGCGTGAGGTCCGGGGCGAAGGCGCCGGCGCCGAAGTGGCCGCCGACGTTATGGCACATGACGCAGCTCTTGGCGGCGAAGAGGGCCTTGCCCTTCTCGGCCTTGGAACCGGCGGCGACGGGCGCGGCGTCGGCCTTCTGCCGCTGCACCCACTTGGCGAACTCGGCGGGCTCGACGACTTCGACGCGGAAGAGCATGTAGGCGTGCGAATCGCCGCAGAACTCGGCGCACTGGCCGTAGTAATGGCCGGTGTGGTTGGCCTGGATCCACATGTGGTTCTTGCGACCGGGCATGAGGTCGACCTTGCCCGCGATCTTGGGCACCCAGAAGGAGTGGATGACGTCCTCGGAGCGGAGGTTGATGCGGATGGCGATGCCCTTGGGGATCACGAGCTCGTTCGGGACGGAATGCTTGGCGTCGTTGGTGAGGCCGAGCTGCGGGTATTCGAAACGGAACCACCACTGCTTGCCGATGACGTCGACTTCGAGCACCTGCTCCTCGACGGCCTTGGCGTAGTTCTCGCGGCCGCCTTCGACGCGCGGATACCAGGCGGAAAGCTTCGAGGTCGGGACGGACTCGGCCGGGACGTCGTCGGTGTACCAGATCGCGCTCAGCGTCGGGATGGCGATGATGACGAGGGCGCCGATGGAGGCGGTGATGAGGCCGATCTCGACGAGCGGGTTGCCATGGCCGTCTTCGACGATGGCGGGCTTGTTCTCATCGCCCGGACGGGAGCGGAACTTGATGACGGCGAAGACGAGCAGGCCGCCGACAAGGGCGAAGAGGACGACGACCAGCCAGACGGTGGCCATGAAGACGTCGTACTGGACCTGCGCCACCGGGCCCTTGGGGTCCAAGGTGGACTGACGGACGGTGAGGTCGGCCTTCGAGCAACCGACCATGATGATGGCCAGGAAGGGGGCGGCGAGCAGACCGACCCGATTAAAGAAGCGAGAAAACATAAAGGATGAGTTTCGGACGCCGAAAACTCCGTAAAAAGGTTGTAATTTGCAAGCCCCGGCAGGGCCAAACGGTCATTAAATCACCCCCGCAGGGTCAGGCTGGTGAATTATTTGCCTAACTCATTGTCAATCATGTGTTTAATATCAATTAACCCCCATCAACCTGTCTAATATATAAACAACCACACCCCTACTACCGCTTGGGCGCCTTGGGGGTTGCACCGTCCGGCCGGGTCTTTAACCCCCAAGCCATGTCCTGGACCAGCCCTCATGGCACCCCTCTGCCCGACTGGCGGAAGCGTACCTTGATCATGGGCGTGATGAACCTGACCCCGGATTCCTTTTCCGACGGCGGCCAGCTGGCCGACGAGACCGCCCTCCTCACCCGCGCCGAACAGCTGCTCGCCGACGGCGCCGATGTCCTCGACCTCGGCGCGGAATCAACCCGGCCTGGCGCCACGCCCGTCGACGCCCCGACGGAACTCACCCGCCTCCTCCCTTCCGTGCGGGCGCTCCGCCGGCGCTTCCCGCGCGCGATCCTGTCCGTCGATACCTATAAGGCCGACGTCGCCCGCGCCGCCGTCGAAGCCGGCGCCGACCTGGTCAACGACGTCGAGGGAGGCCGCTTCGAGGCCCGCCCGGACGAGTCGCCGATGGGGTCCGCCTGCGCGCGACTGCGTTGTCCGCTCATCCTGATGCACCGCCGCGCGCAGGCCACCTACGAAGATTTCTGGCCCGAAGTGCTGGGCGACCTCCGCACCTCGCTGCGCTTGGCGCAAGCCGCCGGGATGCCCGCCGAACAACTGTGGACCGACCCAGGTTTCGGCTTCGGCAAGACGCCCGCGCAGAACCTCCGGCTCGTGCGCGACCTTGCGCAGGTCGCCGCGCTCGGCTTCCCGGTGCTGCTCGGCACGAGCCGCAAATCGACGCTGGGTCTCGTGCTCGGCGAACCCGACCCGCTGCGCCGCGGGCCGGGCGACGTCGTCACGGCCGCCTGGGGCATCGCCCAAGGCGCCTCGATGATCCGGGTGCATGACGTCGCCGCCCTGCGCCCGATCGTCCGCATGGCCGACGCCCTTCGTCATGGCCCGAACTGGCCGCCTGCGGCCCAAAGCTGAACCTCAGGGCGTTTAAGCCCAGAAAAGGCGGGGGAATGGAGCCAGCAGTCGGACTTGAACCGACGACCTGCCGCTTACAAGGCGGCTGCTCTACCAACTGAGCTATGCTGGCCAACTTCCCTATTCACAGGGTTGTTCACAGCCCGACGGTGTCAACCCTTAGGGAAATAAGGTGATTAGGGGTTGAAACCGTGTTCGATTTGCACGCAATTCTACCACCCCAAGCCCCGTACCCATGCGTATCCCCGTCTCCCTTCTCGCCCTCTGCGCCGTCTTCACCGGTTGCAAGTCTTCGGTCGATCCGGCCAACGTCGACTCCGTCGTCGTGTCGTCGAATCCGACGGCCGCCGCGGTCCGCCTGAACGGCGAAGCCGTCGGTCGCACGCCGACCACGATCAAGCTCGACCGCACCAAGAATTACGAGCTGCAGGTCGGCAAGGGCGGCTTCCTCACCGAGACCTCCGAACTCAAACCCCGCCTCATCACCACGAGCGAAGGCATCGAGTTCGGCTTCCCCGCCACGGTGAAGGTCAACCTCACGAAGGTTCCGGCCGCCGGCGAAGCGGGCGTGCCGCCCTCCGACAATCCTGAATTCAAGAAGCTCTCCAAGAAGGCCCTCGGCGAAGACGCCGCCGCCAAGGAAGGCCTGAAGGCCGACATCGCCGCCACGAAGGAAGCCGCCGCCAAGATCCAGGCTTCCCTCGCCGTCCGCGAAGCCGCCAGCAAGGCGCGCCTCGCCGAGATCGCCAAGGGCATCGCCGCCGCCAAGGCCGCCAAGGGCAATGACGCCGCCGCCAAGGCCAAGCTCGCCGAAGCCGAACTCGCCCTCGAACAGGCCACCGCCGAAGCCGCCGCGGCCCGCGCCCAGGCCGAGAAGAACCTGAAGTCCGTCGAAGCCCGCCGCGCCGCCCTCGCCGGTTCCGAAGCCAAGGTCGCCGCCGCCAAGACCACCGTCGCCAAGGCCAAGGTCGCCGCGAATTCCTCCGGCGATCGCCTCGTCCAGCTCGAGCAGACCTACTCCGCCGAGATCAAGGCCCTCAACGAATCGCAGGCCAATTCGGCCGCCGCCATCAAGGCCCTGAACGCCCGTGCCGACGAACTCGCCCGCGCCGCCAACACCACCGCCGCCGCCGCCAAGGCCGAAGCCGCCAAGGGCCTCGCCGACCTCCAGAAGGCGCTCGAAGAGCAGAAGGCCGCCGCCGCCAAGGCCAACGAAGCCCTCGCCAAGGCCAAGGCTGACGCCGCCAAGGATTCCTCCGCCGCCGCCGAGAAGGCCGTCGCCAAGGCCAACGCCGAACTGAAGGCCCTCCAGGCCAAGGTCGCCGATGCCGAGAAGGCCGCCGCCGCCGAGAAGGCCGCCGGCGATGCCAAGATCGCCGAAGCGATCAAGAACGCCGAAGCGATGGTCGCCGAAGCCAACAAGAACGCCGAAGCCAAGCTGGCCGAAGCCAACAAGAACGCCGAAGCCAAGCTGGCCGAAGCCAACAAGGTCGCCGAGAAGAGCCTGGCCGACGAACGCCTCGCCGCCGAAGCCAAGCTGGCCGAAGCCAACAAGGTCGCCGAGAAGAGCCTGGGCGACGAACGCCTCGCCGCCGAAGCCAAGCTGGCTGACGCCAACGCCAAGGTCGCCGAAGCCAACAAGGTCGCCGCCGCCGCCAAGGCCAAGGCCGATGAGCTGAAGTACTCCGAGTTCAACGCCCGCTACGCCCTCCTCGAAAGCAAGCGCCGCACGAAGGCGATCTCCGAGGAAGACTACAAGGCCGCCCTCTCCGAGCTCCGCAAGGAACTCGGTCTCTGAGCCGGACCTCGCTCCGCCTCGACAAAGCCCGGCCGCTCGGCCGGGCTTTTTTGTTGGAAGGACCGCCCGGGCAGGCACCTTAACGTGCCTATGTCGGAAACGCTCTCCCGCACGCCTCTCTTCGCCCTGCACGTCGAACTCGGCGGCCGCATCGTCCCCTTCGCGGGCTGGGAGATGCCGGTGCAGTATTCCGGCATCATCGAAGAACACATGGCGGTCCGCCAGGCGGCCGGCCTCTTCGACGTCTCGCACATGGGCGAAGCCCGCGTCCGCGGCCGCGATGCGGCGAAGTTCCTCGACGGCATCATGACCAACGAGATGGCCTCCATCAAGGTGGGGATGGCCCGCTACACGGTGATGTGCCAGCCCGACGGCGGCTGCGTCGACGACCTCATCGTCTACCGCCTCGCGGAAACGGAATTCCTGATCTGCCTCAACGCTTCCAACGCGCCGAAGGACATCGCCTGGATGCGCGCCCACATCGGCTCCCTGCAGGTCGAAGTCCTCGACGAATGCGCCGCCTGGGCCCAGCTCGCGCTCCAAGGCCCGCGCGCCGAGGCGATCCTCGCCCTCGCGACGGCCACCCCGCTCGCTTCGATCAAGCGCTTCGGCTTCGTGTTCGGCGAAGTGGCCGGCGTCGCCGGTTGCCTCATCTCCCGCACGGGCTACACGGGTTCGCCCGGCTTCGAAATCTACCTGCCCGCGGCTTCCGCCGAAAAAGTCGCCCGCGCGCTCCTCGCCGCCGGCAAGCCCCACGGTCTCGTCCCCGCCGGCCTCGGCGCCCGCGACTCGCTCCGCCTCGAGGCGCACTACCCGCTCTACGGCCACGAGATCTCCGAGAAGATCTCGCCCATCCAGGCCGGCCTCGGCTGGACGGTGAAGTTCGCGAAGCCGGACTTCATCGGCCGCGAAGCGCTCCATCGCCAAGCCCAAGGCGGCCCGGTCTCCTCGGTGGTGCTCTTCTCCCTCGATGACCGCCGCATCGCCCGCCAAGGCGCGGTGGTCTACGCCGGCGAGACGCCGGTCGGCGAAGTGCTCTCGGGCACGCAGTCCCCGGTCCTCGGCAAGCCGATCGGCACGGCCCTCGTCGCCGCCGGCCACGCAGCCTCTGCCGCGCTGACGGTCGACATCCGCGGCCACCGTATCCCGCTGCGCCTCGCGACCGAGCCTTTCGTGAAGTGAAGGGTTGAAATAATCCCTGTCCGCTTTACCCAAAACCTATGAGCAACGTCCCTGCCGACCTCCATTACACCAAGGACCACGAGTGGATCAAGGTCACCGCCGACGGCACCGCCGTTATCGGCATCACCGACCACGCTCAGGCCGCCCTCGGCGACGTGACGTTCGTCGACCTCCCGAAGGTCGGCGCGTCGTTCAACCACGGCGACGTCTTCGGCACGGTCGAATCCGTCAAGGCCGCCTCCGACCTCTACAGCCCGGTCTCCTGCGAGATCCTCGAGGCCAACGCGGACCTCAACAATTCCCCCGACCTGGTGAACCGCGAACCGTACGCCGGCGCCTGGATGATCAAGGTGAAGGTGAAGAATCCGGCCGAGCTAGCCTCCCTGCTCGACGCCGCCGGTTACGCCGCGACGCTCTGAGCGCGCGCCCGCCCTTGCCCTGCGCGATTTTTGGCCCACAGTGTCGGGCCTGATGTCGTTCGCCGAAGTCCATGCCGCCCATCCTTGGGACGAGGTCCTCGCCTCGGTCCGGGCGAAGACGGACGCCGACGTGCTCCGCGCCCTCGCCCGCGCCGAGGCCGACTCGGCCGATCTCGAGGACTTCAAGGCGCTGATCTCCCCGGCCGCTGCGCCGCACCTGGAGCGCATGGCCCGCCTGAGCCACGAGCGCACGCTCCGCCGCTACGGCCGGACGATGCAGCTCTTCGCCCCGGCCTATCTTTCCAACGAGTGCCAGAACGTCTGCACCTACTGCGGTTTCTCGGCCGGCAACAAGGTCCCGCGACGCACGCTCAACCCGGCCGAGATCCTCCGCGAGGCGGGCGCCCTGAAGAAGCTGGGCTTCGACCACCTGCTCATCCTGACGGGCGAGTCCAACAAGGTGGAGGTCCCCTACTTCGTCCAAGCCCTCGACCTGCTCCGCCCGCACTTCTCGTCGTTGTCGATGGAAGTGCAGCCGCTCGAGACCGCCGAATACGCCCAGCTCCGCCGCCACGGCCTCAACGCGGTGCTGGTCTACCAGGAGACGTATCACCGCGAGACGTATCACGTCCATCACCCGAAGGGCCGGAAGTCCGACTTCGCCTACCGCCTCGACGCCCCCGACCGCGTCGGCGCCGCCGGCGTCCACAAGATCGGCCTCGGCGCCCTCTTCGGCCTCGAGGACTGGCGCGCGGAATGTTTCTTCACGGCTCTCCACCTCCGCTGGCTCGAACGCAAGCACTGGCAGAGCCGCTACAGCGTCTCGTTCCCGCGCATCCGCCCGCACGAGGGCGAGCTCCAGCCGAAGGTCGAGATGACCGACCGCGACCTGGTCCAGGCGATCTGCGCCTTCCGCCTGCTGAGTTCCGAGGTCGAGCTGACGCTGAGCACCCGCGAGAGCCGCAAGTTCCGCGACCACGCCTGCCGTGTGGGCGTGACGGCGATGAGCGCGGGCTCGCATACGAACCCGGGCGGCTACGCCGAAGGCCGCGAGGCTTCGCTCGAACAGTTCGCCATCGAGGACGATCGTTCGCCCGAAGAAGTCGCCGCGATGCTCCGCGCCCATGGCTATGAGCCGGTCTGGAAAGACTGGGACCCTTCTTACGACCGTCCGGTCGCGCTTTCCCGATGAGCCCCCTCCGCGTCTGGATCGACCACGAACAAGCCCCGGCCTGCAAGCCCGGCGCCCACGTGAAGCTTTCGGCGGACGAATCCGCCCACGTGGTCCGCAGCCTCCGCGCCCGGCGCGGCGACGCGGTCGTGCTCCTCGACGGCGAAGGCCTCGTGGTCGAAGGCAAGCTGGCTTCCGCCGACGGCGATGGCGCGATGGTCGAAGTGGTCCGCGCTCGCGTGGCCGATCCGCTGTCGCCGGCCATTTACGTCGCCCAAGGGATGCCGAAGGGCGGCACGATGGACGACCTGGTCCGCTCGTGCTGCGAAGCCGGCGCCGCCGGCATCATCCCGCTCGAGACCGCGCGCTGCGAACTGAAGCTGGACGCCGACCGCGCCCGCGCCCGGCGCGAACGCTGGCAGCAACAGGCCGTCGAAGCCTGCAAGCAGTCCGGCCACCCGTGGCGCGCCGAGATCGCCGCGCCGGTCCGCTTCCGCGAATGGATCGAACGCCTGCCCGCCGCCGTCGAAGGCGAACTGCGCCTCTCGGGTTCGCTGGAATTCGACGCCGAACCGGTCGCGCACCTGGATTTCACGAAGGCTTCGAAGGTGACGTGGCTCATCGGTCCCGAAGGCGACCTGACGTCGGAAGAATACGCCGCCGCCCGGGCCGCGGGTTTCCGTCCGGTGGTGCTCGGCCCCACGGTCCTGCGCGCCGAGAACGCCGCGCTCGCCTGCGTGGCGATCACGCAGGCCCTCGCGAAGCGCTGAGTCAGGCCTTCCGGCGGCCGGCCTTCTTGGGTTCGACGAGCACGTCGTCGATCGCCAGGTCCGGCCAGGTCTCGCGCGTATAACGCTGCAGCTCGAGGAGGGTGTCGCGCAGGAGCGGCGTGAGGACGCCGGTCCAGCGCAGGCCGATCTCCATCGGCGCGAAGCCTTCGAGCGGCAGCACGCGCACGCCGGGATCGGCGATGGCCTCGGCGATGGCGAGGTTCACGCCGAGTCCGACGCCGGCGGCGACATGCCCGGTGACCATCTCCATCGAAGGGGCTTCGACCGACTGGGCCCACTTGACCCCGCGACGACGCAGGTCCTTGAGGAAACTCCGCGTGACGCTCGAGGCGGCCGGCAGACCGACGAGGGGTTCGTCGATCTTCTTCTGTTTCCAGAGTTCGGCGGCGTTCTTCCAACGCGACTTCTTCGGCACGAGCAGGACGAGCGGCACGCGGGCGAGGCGCAGCTGGCTCTGCCTTCCTTGCGTGCTGGCTTCGAGCGGGACGATCGCGAGGTCGATGACGCCTTCGCGCAACCAGGTCTCGAACTGCACCTGATATCCCGGTGTGAGGCTGAGCTGCAGCTTCGGATGACGGGAACGCAGGCGCTGGGTGACGGTCGGGATGTGCAGGCGAAGGACAAGCTCCGAGGCGCCGAGGCGGAGCTCCGGACGGTCGGCGTCGCGCAGCTGGGCCTCAAGGCCGTCGAGCCCCGAGAAGAACGGTTCGATCTGGGCGAAGAGCTTGCGGCCCGGGGCGGTCAGGCGGAACGGCACGCGCTCGAAGAGGCGCACGCCGAGGTTGGACTCGAGCGCCGACATCTGGCCGCTGACGGCCGGCTGCTGGATGCCGTACGGGATGTGCCGGACCGCCGCGCTGATCCCTTGGTGCTTCGCCACATAGTAGAACAGCTCGAGGTGGTGGACGTTCATGGCCGGGGCGGACACGATGTTCGCCGACCACGGCCCGGAATCAACGCCGAAGCCCCCCCATACCGATACCCCTTATCGATTTTATCGATTAACGGACCAACGCCGAGACGGGGTATCATATCAGCCTTATGATCCTCCCCGCCCTCACCGCCCTCGTGACCGTCCCCGAGCCGATCTACGACCTCGGCC
>Ga0222712_10002111_pt1 | contig 23324 bp, 21 predicted proteins | sample C33_657DmetaG_FD_165043 | JGI IMG/M metagenome (GOLD analysis project Ga0222712, IMG submission 165043) | Estuarine water microbial communities from San Francisco Bay, California, United States - C33_657D | ecosystem: Environmental > Aquatic > Marine > Unclassified | place: USA: California... | reverse complement strand
CTAAATATAATTTGGTAAATTTAAAAAATTTCATTACCTTTACACATAAAACCACATCTACTGGCTTAACAGTGGTGACTAAAAATAAAATATGATAAGATTAGTTACTGTAACGGGTTCACGAACAACAACGTTACCCTATATGATACAACATTACATTGATATCGTTGATGAAATTCATATAGTTGCATATGATACCAAAAACAAACAATATGAAAATGTTCAAAAAGTTTGTAAGCAATTTGGTGATAAAGTTATTTTACATAAACATCCCGATGAGCAAGAATATAATTGGGAAACTGTAACAATGTTGTATAATTCTATAAAAGCATTATATCCAAACGATTGGTGGATAATATCAGATGATGATGAGTTTCACGTATATTCTAAACCGGTAAATGAAATAATAGCAGACTGTGAAAAAAATGGTTGGGAAATTGTAAGAGGTGGGTTCATTGATAGGATTGGTGAAGGTGGTAAATTCAATGAGATTCAGCCGTTTAGTTTAAATCAAAATCTATTCAGCCAATTTCCATATGCGGGATTTTTTAGATATCCTATGAGTGGAGCTTGTCCAAACAAAATATGCATAGTAAAAGGTAATATTGAAGTAACTCCAGGACAACATTATGCAAATGTATATGAACAAACTACTTGGAGATGGCAGGGATGGAATCATCCATTGATTGCGCCCATTGATACGCATTCAGTACAAGTACACCATTTTAAATGGGATTCAACTGTTATAGATAGAATAAAAAAAGTAGCAGATATTAAAGAAGATTATGCGTATTCGAATGAATATTTACAAATGTATTTAGCATTACGTTCTAAATCATTTGAAATGGATTTAAATCATAACGAATATAAATTCGAATATTGTCCAACGGCAACTTTTGAAAATTATAAAAATTGGAATGTTTTATTAAAAGAAATTATATCTATATAAAAGGTTATACTTGGTTATGTCAAAAAAGAAGTTAGGTATTATTGTACCAATAAGAGATAGAAACGAAGAACTATTCAAATTCACTGCACACATGCAGTGGTTCTTAGCTGATAAATTAGATTATACAATCTATTTTATAGAACAACAATCTCCTGAATTTTTTAATTATGGTAGTTTATGTAATGTTGGGTATGAACTGCTTAAAGATGAATGCGATTATTTTATATTTCATGATATAAATCTAATCCCAATAACCGATAATTGCGATTATAGTGATGATTTTTTGAATCCAATTCATATGGCTTCAAATATTTCAGATATTAAAAATGGTAAACCATATCCACATTATATTGGTGGTGTTTTTAAAATATCAAAAGAAGATTTTGAAAAAATAAACGGATTTAGTAACGATTATTGGGATGGTGGATTTGAATATTTAGATTTATTATGGAGAATGAATAAATACAATATAACCTTACCTACTATTAAATTTTTTGATAAAAATATTTACAAACAACATAGATTAATTGATGTAAATGAAAATGAATATGAGATTACAAAAAAGCTTACATCTTTTGAATTTAAAGATGGCGATTCTTTAATGATTAAATCAAATTCAACGATAGATAATTTATTTCAAGATTCGTTTACTATTTCATTTGATGCATTTATAAATGGAAATTTATCACAAGATGGTACAATTATAGCCAAAGAAGGATATGATGTTGGATTGTTTGTAAAAAATAATCAAGCAATAGTTTTTCAGCATTGGTTAGAAGATGGTGAATTGATTCAGATTTGGTGGAATCATACCGATATTAAAAATAAATGGGCACATATTACTTTAAAATTTGATGCAAATGATGGTATAGCATCTTTATTTATAAATGGCAAATTGGTAGATGAAGTATTTTTTGATTCATCAAAACCACTTATGAATTTTTCAAACAAAGATATATGGATGGGTTCTTTATTTTTTAAAAATAAATTAAATGGAAAAATATCTAATCTAATATGCTTTGATTATGCACTAAGTGATACTGAAATTGATATGATATTCAAAGATGATTATAATAATAATCTTACAACATTTGAACCTGTTATTAACATTTCATTTAATAAGATGGTTGGTCAATTTTATGTAGATACGGCTAGTTTAAAAAATAATGCTAGACAAATATTAATATCCAATCAAAAACATATAATTGAAGAAGATTTTCAATATTCTTATAAGTTTAATATGCCAGAAGCAGGATTGGGTAAATTTAAAATTTTGGAAAATTCAGAAAAATTTACTATATTAGACAATTACAATTATAAAAAACCAGACCCTAATTTTACAGAAAATGAAAGTATATTTTTCTATGAATTTGTAAACTCAAATCATAAAAATACACCAAAATTTGGATTATCATCTGTAAAATATAAAGTAACTGGTGAAAGCAAAATAGATAAAAATATAAAAAAGATTTCAGTTAAATTAAATTAAAAATTATGGCAGGTACAAAAAAAGTTGTTACGCAACAAACAGAATCAGCAGAAGCTGTTGAAAATCTAATTTTAGAACAAAGAAAAGTTAAAGCATTAGAAAAGATTGCAAATTCATTAGACGCATTAACTGTTTGGTTCGAAGAAATTGAAAAGCAAGATTGGAGCGATAGAATTCAATATTATTTATATGAATTCCATAATAATGTTGCAAAAATTGCTGATGCAGCAGAAGGAAATGTAAATACTGCTCCAGCAGGCAGACCTAAAAAAGATTCTGAAAGATAATGAAATTAGGAATAATTGTTCCATATAGAAATAGAGAAGCTCATCTAAAGTTATTTAGAGAAAGTATTTCTAATGCGTTAAAAACGCAAGGAATACCATACGAATTGATTGTAGTAGAGCAAGCTGATAATAAACCTTTTAATAGAGGTAAACTTTTAAATATTGGGTTTGAAAGGGCTAAAAAATTAGGATGTAAATACATTGCTTTGCATGATGTAGATATGATACCGATAAAAGTTGATTATTCATTCTCAGAAACTCCAATTCATTTAGCAACGGGATTTGAAAATAATCCAAATATTAAAAGAGTTGTATTTGATGAATATTTTGGAGGTATAACATTATTTCCAATTTCTATATTTGAACAAATTAATGGATATTCAAATGAATATTGGGGATGGGGATTTGAAGATGATGACCTTCTTTATAGATGTAAGGAAGCTGGGATATCTTTGGATAAAAAAATTATAAAAGCAAATAGTTTTTCTAAAATAAAGGGATTATATTTTAATGGTAAAAACTCTTATGTTGAAGTAGATAAATTGCATGATATATTTGATTTCAAAAATTCAAGAACCATTTTAGTTAAATTTAAATCGGATGATATCATATGTAATCCAAATAAAGAATGGGATGATTATACAATATTTTCTATACCAGGATATGATACAAATATAAGTTTTAATTCTTTTAAAAGATACAAAGTTGAAACTTGGGATGCAAATAATAATCCATATTCTATAAATTCTGAAATATCGACTAATGCATATGTTAATATTATTTTTCAAATAGATTTTTTAAATGGAAAAATATTAATGTATAAAGATGGAGAATTTATTGGAGAAGCTACGATAACTAGAACTTATAATAGAGATGGTAATGAAGTTAAAGAGTATTCTAAAATTAAAAATTACAAAGATGAAGCATCTTTTTTCTTAGGATGTGGAGATGCATATAGAAATGAAGATGGTAATTGGTTTAGAGGAATTATAAAGGAATTTGCAATTTTTGATGGCGTATTGACCTCATCCGAAATTAAAGCAATATTTGATAATAAAATGTATCCTCTTACTGAAAATTTTAAACAATATAAATCTTCAGAAAAATTATTATGTTATTACGATACAGCTATTACTAAAAATAAATATTTAATAGATTTAAGTGGTAATGGAAATGATGCATTAACACATCAAACACATTTAGTAGAAATGGATGTAGATGATGAAATAGAAATATATGTACCAAAAAGAAGAAAATCTTTAATAAAATTATTATCTCACAAAGAAAATGGTTATGATGATGGTAAATGGAAAACTAAAAATACAAGACAAAACCAAATTAGATTCTTTAATAATATTTCAAGGAATTTAACTAACATTGAATTGGATGGGTTATCCACTTGCAAATATAAATTATTAAACGAAGCCACTGTAAAAAATTATCACTCTTTATCGGTTTTATTGTAATGAAATTAGGAGTATGTGTACCATATAGAAATAGAGAAGAACACTTAAAAAGATTCGTTCCTCACATTCATAAATTTTTGAATGATAGAGGAATTGAACATTCTATATATTTGGGTCATCAAAATGATGATGAATTATTTAACAGAGGATTAATGAAAAATGTTGCAGCAGTAGCAGCATTTGAAGATGGGTGTGATTATATAGTTTGGCATGATATAGATATGGTGCCAGAGGATGAAAGTTGTGATTATTCATTCCCAACCGATAATCCACAACATATAGCGGTTCGAATTTCCCAATCAGATTATATGCTAAAGTACGAAGAATACTTTGGCGGTGCAGTTTTATTTAGTAAAGAACAGGCGTATAAAACCAATGGTTACTCAAATGATTATTGGGATTGGGGAATGGAGGATGATGACTTATTTTGGAGATGTGTGTTGGAAGGGATGGTTGATAAAAAAATACATCAAACAATTCAAAATAAATCATTTGGTAAATTTAACGGCGTAAATTCTTTATTAGAAATCTTACCATCGAATAATTTAAGAAACGCAATTTCTGATTCACATACGATTTCAGTTTTAGTAAAGGCTGACCAACAAATTGAAAAAGTTCCAATTTGGTTAATTGGTGATACTAAAAGACAATTTATTGAATATCCAATATTTAGAAAACCTGGATACGATTATGGATTATCTTTTAATAATAGTAGAGCATACACAGCTATGTTATGGGATTCAAGAAAGAATCACATATATCAATGGATGAAGCGATATGAAAACCAATGGAGTTGGGTAACTATGGTATTAGATGCAAAAAACCAAAAAATGCATTTATACTTAAATGGAAATGAAAGCGATGCTAGAAGTGGTACTGGTACTAATTCTCCTTTGTATTTTGATTTTCCATTAAAACGTTATGGAGTAGAACCATTTTTTGTGGGACATACGCCATCGCCAGGAACACAAACTCATGCTAAATGGTTCAAAGGTGATATTGCAAAAATAAAAGTATGGAATAAAGCATTTAATACTGATGAAGTTAATTCTAGTATATTTGAAAACGCTTTTGAAAAAACTGCAATATTAAATTTATCGTTTAATGGTATAGCAAAAGATGATTCATATTTAAAGCATAGATTGATAAATCAAAATGTAGAAATTGAATCTGATAATATAGAAATACCATCAACCATATTACCATATAGAAGAGATGGTAAATTTGAATGTTTACCACATCAAACTGAAGGAATAATTGAAGTTGGCGGAATTCAAAAATGGGCTAAAGGTGAAACAACTGCTGCAAATGAAAGAAGATATGTATTAAATATGCAGCAAGGTAGTATTAATCATAAAACGGATGGATTATCAAATGCTAAAGAAAGATATCAATTTATTAGTAAAGAGCAAATAATGGATATTCCAAACGCATTTATGGTTAATGTAAAAACTATAAGAAAATGAGTGATATATTAATGCCAAGAATGACTGATACAATGGAAACCGGTGTATTAGTTGGTTGGTTTGTAAAAGAAGGAGATTATGTTAAATCGGGTGATATAATTGCGGAGATTGAAACTGATAAAGCCATAATGGATTTAGAAGTGTGGGAAAGTGGATATATAACTTATATAGGAATAGAAGAAGGACAAAGAATACCAATTAATAGTATAATAGCTAAAATAGAAAATAATGTCAGATAAATTTAAAGTTGATTTAGAACAACAAAATCCTTTGTATGTAAATACAAAAAAAACATTGGATGCGGTGGGCCCAGGTATGTGTTTAGCAAAATGGACACAGGTAACACTATCTTTACAAGTGGGACATAACCACTCTTGTCACCATCCAAGAACACATGCAATTTCTCCACAAGAGATTGCACGAAATCCATCAGCACTTCACAATACGAGATATAAAAAACTTCGTAGAAAAGAAATGTTAAATGGAGCAAGACCCACAGAATGTGATTATTGTTGGGGAGTAGAAGATAATTCTAGCATATTTTCTGATAGAATTTTTAAATCTTCCGAAAGTTGGTCATTGCCATTTATGGAGCAAATTAAAAATTCTGATTGGAGAGATGATTTTAATCCCAAATATGTTGAAGTAGCATTTAGTAATGCTTGTAACTTCAAATGTTCATATTGTGGACCTGCATATAGTTCTCAATGGGTAGAAGAAATTGAAAAGTTTGGAGCATATCCAACAACCGATAAATTTAATGATACACAATATTTGATTGAAGAGCATAAAATGCCAATTGCTCAAAAAGATTACAATCCATATACCGAAGCATTTTGGAAATGGTGGCCAGATTTGTATAAGGATTTACATACATTTAGAATTACAGGTGGAGAACCACTTTTGGCAAAGGATACTTGGAAAGTATTGGATTATATCATTGAACAACCAAATCCAAATAAAAATCTTAAATTGGCATTTAATTCCAACTTAGGTGCACCGGATGCATTAATTGATAAGTTTATTGAAAAACTTAAAAGAATCGAAGATGAAGAAAGAGCAAGTGAAATTGTAATTTTTACATCATGTGATACTTGGGGTGAGCAAGCCGATTATATTAGAACGGGTATGGAATTTAATCGCTTTTGGGATAATGTTAATAAAATTTTAACAAAATGCCCAAGAGTTATTATTACGTTTATGTCAACTTATAACGCATTAAGTGTATTTAATTACAATAAACTTATTAAAGAAGTTTATAATTTAAAAGATGTATATGGTAGTTATGATAGATATTGGAATTCGGCAGTATTCTTAGATTCATCATATTTAAGATATCCACAACATCAGACTGTACAGGTATTACCTTATGATTTTTCTAAAAAAATATTAGAACAAACTAAGTTAATTACTTATTATGCTATCCCTGTATTTGAGCCAAAGTATATTGGATTCTCCGATATTGAAGTTCAAAAATTAAAAAGAATATATGATTGGATGATTTCACCGCAAGATGCCGGTAAACAAACTAGAAATCGTTATAATTTTTATAAATATTTTTCAGAGCACGATAGAAGAAGAGGAACTGATTTTGTAAAAACATTTCCTGAATTAGAAGAATTTTATAACTTTTGCGGAACTATACAAATTTAAAATATGAGTTTATTAATACAAAAAGAAGAACCTTGGGTTATTTTACCTGAAAGTAGATATGATATTACGGATAGAAAAATCGATACATTTATGGATGATGATTTTTCATTATATCTTAGAGTAAAGATATTTCCAGAAACAATGGGATATAATGAAGAAGGATTTGCTTTTGCTAGAAGTGGAAAACATTCCGGACTATCATTTTATAAAGTTAAAGCCAATGATGGGTTTGATATCGTTACATTAATGTGGACATATTGGTTTAATGATGATTCATTTGTTCAATTTCATTATAATTTAGAACAATCGGAAATAAATGAATTCGTTGAAGTTGTTGTATTAAATGATGATACTAATTCAAAAACATTTACGTTATATGTAAATTCTAAATTAGTTGATACAAAAGAATATGTTGAAAAGGATAAGCAATCATATAAATTTGGTGAAATGGGAGGTGGAGGATTCTACCAATTTGGAAATGGTAATTTTCAAGTACCAGATATTGCAATGCATTTAGAGTGTGAGTTTGATATGTGTTTTTTAATTAAAGGATTGCGTTCTTTAAATGAAATGCAACATATATCGAATACATATGAGGAAAATTTAGTTGAATTTTTAGAAGAACTTAGAGTGTTTACTGATGCAACTCCTTACAAAAAAGATTTAGCATTCTTTTTAGATTTTAAACAACAAAATAGATATAAAGTGTGGGAATTAACTCACAATGGAAATTATTTATCAAAAGCAACTTTAGAAAACATTTACTTTTAATGAAAATATTAATCACAGGAGGCGCAGGTTACTTAGGTTCGGTTATCGTAGATAAAATGCTTAAAGCCGGATATGAAGTTATAGTATTGGATAAATTATTATTCAATCAAACTTCGTTATTACAATATACATCTAATTCAAATTTTAAATTTATTTATGGAGATGTTCGTAATGAAGAACTATTGGAAAAACTTTGTAATGAAGCAGATGTAATTATACCATTAGCTGCAATTGTAGGATTTCCCGCATGTGCCGCTGACCCTCAATTAGCAAATGAAGTAAATTTTAAACAAATTTTTAATATTGTTAAATTTGCAAAAGATAAAAAGATATTATATCCTAACACAAATAGCGGATATGGAATTGGAGTTGGGCAAACCGAATGTACGGAAGAATCTCCATTAAATCCAATTTCAGTTTATGGTAATACTAAGTGTGCAGCAGAAAACTTTTTAAGAGCAAATACAAATGCAATTACATTTAGATTAGCAACTGTATTCGGCGTATCACCAAGAATGAGAACCGATTTGTTAGTAAATGATTTTACTTACAAAGCAATTACCGATAAATATATTGTAATATTTGAGAAGAATTTTAAAAGAAACTTTATTCACGTCGAAGATGTAGCATCTGCTTTTCTTTTTATGTTAGAAAACTACGAAACATATAGAGGTGAAATATTTAATGTTGGGCTAAGTTCTGCAAATCTTTCAAAGCAAGAATTATTAGAAAAAATACAATCTCATGTAAAGGATTTTGCGGTATCATACAACGATTTTTATGAGGACCCCGATAAGAGAGATTATATTGTATCAAACGCTAAAATAGAAGCGACTGGATGGATGCCCGAATGGGATTTAGATAGAGGTATTAAACAATTAATTCAAGGGTATCAAATGATAGTTCCCAAAATGGGAGCAGAATTCAGAAATGGATTTCCATTAGGATACGCAAACCAAACATAGTATGAGTAACAAATGGGACGAGTTTATAGAAACTCCATCAAACGTTTTTGGGTATGAAGTGCCTGTATTTACTCCATCGATTTATAGAGAATATAGAGGTGAAATATTTACGACATTTCATTCAGAAGAACATCCTGTAATGAAGTATATTCATTATGAAAAATCTGATATTAGTATTCATGGTAGATTCTCAAAATCATATAAAGGTGTATTAAGAGGATTGCACTATGATAATAAGACTTGGAAATTGGTTCAAGCAGCAGTTGGAGATATTTATCTAATTGTTTTGGATATGAGAAAAAATAGTTCTACCTTTGGTGAGTGGGAAAGTTTTATTTTATCTGAAAGAAATAGAAATCAAGTATTAGTTCCACCAGGTTTTGCAAACGGACATTACGCATTAACAGATTGCATGTTTCATTATAACTTATTTTACAAAGATGGCTATGTTGATGCGGATGAGCAAGGAGTTGTTAAATGGAATGACCCGGAATATCAAATGGAATGGCCAACAATAAATCCAACATTACAAAAAAGAGACAGATGATAAAAAATTTAGAACAATACCCAATAGTAAGAAATGAAACTGAAATTGGATGGACAGCAGAAAAATTAATTCGATTTGAAGATAGAATAGTAGAACATTGGGAAGCTGGAAAGATTAGAGGACCAATACACTTATCAAATGGAAATGAAGAGCAATTGATAGAAGTATTCAAACGAGTTAAAGAAACCGATTGGGTATTTAGTACATGGCGTTCTCATTATCATTGGTTATTAAAAGGAAATTCAGCCGATTATGCGGAAGCACTTATATTGGATGGTAAATCTATTACATTATGCGACATAGATAATAAATTTTATGCATCAGCAATTGTGGGAGGTACTCTATCAATTGCATTGGGTGTAGCAATGGGAATTAAAGCTAAAGGTAGTGATGAAAAAGTTTGGTGTTTTATTGGTGATATGAGTTTTGAAAGTGGTATATTCTATGAGGTTCACAAATATGCAAGAAACTTCGATTTACCAATATATTTCGTTGTTGAAGATAATGATGTTTCGACTTATACTCCAACTGAAGCAACTTGGAATACAAAAAGAGAAATTCCTTCCGATGTAATATATTACAAATATAAATCAAAATTTCCACATTACGGTACAGGTAAATGGATTGCATTTTAATATGTTAAAATTTATATACGATAGATACGATTTTAAAAGAAGAAAACCATATCCAAATTTATTTGATAAGGCAATAATTTCGTATTATAATCAGCATTCGGATGAATATAATTATGATATAAATAATCAAAAATTTGTATTAGTAACATGTCATTCTGAATTATATGGCAATGTAATTGCTAAATCAAAAAATTATATAATAGCACAAGATGGCGTACCCTCCAATGATGAAAAATATTTTTATCCAATAGAAGTTTTTGGAAATCATAGAAGATTATTGGATGGCAATGATTATAAAAATTTAAATGATGTAAAATATTCAACATCATTTAGAACCGGCGTATCTCAAAAAATAATTGATTTAGCAAAGAAAGATAGAATTAAATTTATTATCAATTATTCACATGAACCATTTTCCGATAAATGGTTTATTGATGAGTTTGAAAAAATGATAGTGAATATGGGATTGAATATGGATATGTTTTACTTTTTTGTAGGAACATCCAATTTATATGATTTAATACCGGATACTAAAAAATATAATTTTTATTTTGAAGATGCAATTATAACAAGCACAGCAATTAAAATTAAAAATTTAAAATCACAACCAAACTTTACATTAGGATATAAAACTGAATGGATTGATGATGTAGAAATTGATAAAATACGAAATAAACATTTTATTTGTTTAAATAGAAATTCGCAAAAACCATTTAGATATACGTTTGGTTGTTTTTTAGAATCAAATAATATGTGGGATAAAATTTATGCGAGTTTTTTAAAAAAATCAGAAAATAGAGCAATTTATTTAACGGGCATTGAAGAATTTGATTTAGCTATAAAAAATTCAGAAGAATCTTTTATGAATAAACTTCCAATAGAAGTTGATACTCAAAATTCAGAAGATAAAGAATCATTTGAAGTGGCAAAGGCATTTAAAAAAGAAATATATTTAGATTCTTACATATACATTGTAACTGAAACTAATTTTGAAAATGATATTTTTTTAACAGAAAAGATTTGTAATCCAATGGCTGTATTACAACCATTTATTATTTTTGGAGCATATGGCTATTTAAAATATTTACAATCATTAGGATTTAAAACATTTGATGGATTTATAAATGAAAGTTATGATGCGATTGAAAATAATGAGCAAAGATATTTTAAAGTATGTTCTGAAATAGAAAGAATTTCGAATCTACCAATAGAAGATTTACATAATTGGTATAATTCTATAAAAGAAATTTTAATTTATAATAGAAACCATTTATTGGGATTTGCAGATAAAATAATGTTTAAAGATAATTTAGAAAAAATAGAAAAAAAATGGATAAAGCCTACAATAAAATTCTTATAACCGGATGTAGTGGTTTGGTTGGAATTCACTTAGTAAAAAAATGTTTAGAAAAAGGATATGATGTAATTGGTGTAGATTTGAAATATTCGGATAGTTTACCAAAATCAGATAGATTTACTTTTTATGAATTGGATTTAACCAATGAAGAAAATGTAAAAAATTTATTTTTTTATGAAATGCCAGATGCAGTATTAAATTGCTTTGGTATTAAAGGTTCTCCATTGAGAGCAAAAACCAAACCAGTAGATTTTTTATATCCATCATTTAAAATCAATACGGAAATTATAAATCAATGTGCTAAGCATAATATTTGGTTAGTATTTGTAAGTTCGGTTGGAGTGTATGCGCCGGCTGAAAAGTTTGTAGAAGATTCGGTATGGAAAACATTACCATCCGAAGCAGATTGGTTTCCATCGTGGAGTAAAAGAATGGGTGAAATATTATTGGAATCATATAAGGTTCAATATGGATATGATAAATGGTCAATAATCAGACCTGCAAACATTTTTGGTGAATACGATGATTTTAGTGGAAATGGAACTGTGATTGGTACTCAATGTAAAAAAGTATTTGAAGCAACAAATGAAATTGAAGCGTGGGGAGATGGGACACCTATTAGAGATTTTGTATATGGTGGCGATGTAGCTGATGCGATATTAGATTTATATGAAAAAGAAATTCACACTACAATTAACTTTGGAGCGGGTGAAGAAATTACAATCAAATCTATGATTGAACAACTAATAGAAATTAGTGGAAAGAATATATCTATAAAATGGGATACATCTAAACCAAACGGAGATATGCGTAGGCAGATGGATACCACAAAGCAAACTGAAATTGGATTATTGCCAAAATTAGGTTTTAAAGAAGCATTGAGAAAAACGTACAATCATTATATTAATGGAAAATAAGTTACATATTGTTACATCGGGTTGTTCATTCACTCACAATTATAGAATGAATATATCTTTACCAGAAATGGAAGATAGGTGGAAAAACGACCCAAAGCAAGATTACACTTGGTTTCATTGGTTATGGAGAAAGTTAGATAAAGATGCTGAATTTCACAATTATGGAACTATTACAAACGATAATAAAACCATTTGTCGTTCTATCTTTTATAAGGTAAATGATTTGATTTTCAATCAGAAGGTTAATCCGAAAGATATTATTGTAATCGCACAATGGACTACGTTGACTCGTAATTCATTTTTTATTTCGCCATCCAAATATAAAGAAAATCCAAAAAATGATTTAACAAAATTATGGTTAGAAAAAAATGATTCACATCCTCACACAAATGATTTTATTAAATTTGGGGAAAAGGAACATTGTTATCAGCATGGATATTATTATTTAACGGGTGGTTATAATTTAACAGACCATCCTGGTAAAGTAGATGAATTTTGTGCACACTACTTAGATAGTATAATGTCTAAAGAAGAAAGGTACATTGATTGGTTTGATTCTCTAATTGGATTATTGAGTTGGTTGGAGAAAGTTGGAGTTACCAAATTTCATTCATTTAATATGAATAATAACTTCTCTAAACCGGCATTAGAAGCAAGAACGCCACCATTTCATATTTGGGATAATCCAAAGTTTGGAACTCCATATCAACAAATGATAGAGCAGAAGAAAGTAGAAAATACTTGGGATAGTGGTTTGATGATATATGATAATCCATATGTAAAAATGTATTCGGATAGAATAGATTTTGATAAATATTTTTGGTTTTTTGAAGAAAATTCCGTACATTCGTATGGAGGAATTATAGAATGGAGTATTAGAAACTTTGACTATAATTTATCCGATGGTAATTACGATTTACCAAAAGTATTGTGGAGAGAGATGAACGGATTGGATATAGAAGGACAAAAAAAATACTTAGAAAAAAGTTGGTATGGACACACATCATCCATATTAACCAAAAAATTTGTAGAAGATGTGGTATTAAATTGGGATATTTTAAAATAAATTATAATGAAAAAAACAGACAAGATTTTAGTTACCGGAGCAAGTGGATTTATTGGTTCACGTTTATTAAAAATGCTATATGAAAATGGTTATACTAATTTAAGAGCAACTACATTTGCAAGAGATTTAAGAAATGATTTTACAGGAACTCAATTTGTAGAACATATTAAAGGTGATTTACAAACCGCTGAATTTTGTGAAAAAATTGTACAAAACATAGATGTAGTTTTTCATTGTGCAGCCAATACATCAAATGCATTGGATACTAAAGTTAATCCACTTATACACGTTACAGCAAACGTTGAAATGAATGTAAATTTGATGGAGCAAGCTTGGAAAAATAAAGTTCGTAAGTTTATGTATATTTCATCGAATACAGTATATCCAAATATTGGTAGTGAATATTGCACTGAAGATATCGAAGTACAATCGCCAAATATATATCCTGCATATAAAGCAGTTGGTAATATGAAACGATATGGTGAAACTCTTTGCGATTTCTTATCAAATCATATTCACAATCCAATGCAATGCGTAATCATTAGACCTTCAAATGCATTTGGACCAAACGATAAATATGATTATGAAAAATGCCACGTTACTCCTGCAAACATTCGTAAAGTAGCAGATGGATTAAATCCAATTCCTGTGTGGGGTGATGGTACGGAGGTAAGAGATGTAATTCACGTTGATGATATGGTTAGTGGCTTTATATGTGTAGCTGAAAATGTAGATAAGTATGATGTTTATAATGTATGTTACGGAAGTGGGTACACTGTTAATGAGGTTTTAGATACTATTAAATCGATTGAAAATAATGATAACCCAATTGAGTATGTAAGTAATAAAGCTCCAATGATTCCAGTCAGATTACTATCTAATAGAAGATTAAAATCATTGGGATGGAAGCCTAAATATGATTTAAGAAGTGGATTAGAAGATGCATTAAAATGGTATAAAGAACATAAGAATGAATTCAATCCAAACTCTAAACCTTAATGGATAGTAAAGAAGAGATACTTAAAAAATATGTTTGTGAGATGCCGTTTATGTATAGCGATGTACAATGGTCATCTCAATTCATATGCTGTCCTTCTTGGGCACCTCAAAGTATTAGAGTAGATGCTAATGGGAATGAAAGTTGGTTTCCGGTAAACGAAACCGATGATGTAATGCGAAATTGGACATCAAAGCAAGCTCAAAATATTCGTAAATCGGTATTAGATGGTACTTACAAATATTGTGACCATAAGATATGTCCGAGATTAAACGAATTAATAAATACGGGCAGAAAGCCTTACCTTTTTAGAGAAATAGATGAGTTTAGAGAAGTTTACAATATACACACAGAAGAAGATATATTAAATTATTCAACTCCGCCTGAAGAAATTCTATTTGGATTTGATAGAAGTTGTAATTTAAGATGCCCATCGTGTAGAGTATCATTGATACCAAATGATGATTTAGAATCTCCACAACACAAATCAAAATTACATTTGCTAAAATCAATCGAAGATAATTTTGCTAGTAATTTAAAAAGAATTATGGTAACCGGTAGTGGTGACCCATTTTATTCAAAAATTTATAGAGATTATTTAATAAATTTTGATATAGAAAAATATCCCAATTTAGAACAATTACAAATAATTACAAATGGTAATTTGTTAGATGAAAAGTTGTGGAATCAAATGAAAGCAAGTCCATATATAAAAACAATTGAAATCAGTATTGATGCTGGTACAAAAGATACTTACGAAAATAAAACGAGATTAAATGGAAATTGGGATAGATTAATAACCAATTTGAAATTTTTATCAACACAAAGTACAATAAATGAATTTATATGTTCAATGGTTGTTAGTAAACATAACTACAAAGAAATGTATATGTTTTATGAAACAATAACAGATATATTCAAAGATTCAACATTTGATTTAGTTATAAATTATAGACAATTGGTAGATTGGGGAACATATTCGCCGGATACTTTAAAAGAATTGCAAGTATTTAATGAAGAGCATATATTCTTTAATGAATTTTTAGAAGAAGTAAATAAAATAGATAATAAGAAATTTGTAAATCACAATTTTCATCATTTAAAAAAATAATATGAGTACACCACAATATTCTCCGTATAAAGATGCATTAACAAATGCAATGACTGAGTTGGCAAAATTAGAAGATACAATTTTTATTGGGCAGCAAATAGTTTACGCCGGAAATCCTATGAGTACAACGTTAGGAAATGTTCCAAAAGAAAAAATGATTGAAGTACCCGTTATGGAGGAAACTCAAATGGGAATGAGTTTAGGATTAGCAATGACTGGGAAGCGAGTAATTACATTTTATCCTCGATGGGATTTTATAGTTTCAGCTACCAATCAGTTAGTTAACCATATAGATAAATTTGAATTAATGACGGGTAAAAAATTAAATATAATTATCCGATTAGGCAAAGGTTCTGATAAACCATTAGACCCTGGTCACCAACATAAAGGAAATTATGTAGAAGAATTTAAATCTATTTGTAAAAATATTGAATTTCACGATTTAAAATCTCCAATCGATATTGAGTTAGCATATACTTATGCTATGAAAGAGGGTGGAATTCATTGTTTAGTAGAATACCCTGAACTTTACTATCAAAACTAATATTATGAAAAAATTACTTAAAAAAATTCCAATTATTTCTTTTTTTATAAAAAAATATGAGGAAAGACAATCCAAAAAAAGGATTCAAAAAAAATTAGAAGAACTTAAAAAAAGAGACCCATTCATCTATAAATCATTTTAACTATGAAGAAGTTATGCTTCGTTCATTATAGAAAAGATTCCGAAGGAAATTATTACTTTAAGAATGCAGAACCAAAATCGGATTTTAACGAATTAATTGGTTCTTTTTCTTTATTTACTATATTTGATTTAATTAAATTAGATTCAATAGATTCGGACACTTCCTTATTTATATCATTTCAATCTGTAGATTTTTCCACTCCTTTATTTTGGAAAACTTTAGAAAATAAATTAAAAAATATTAAATTTAAAAAGGTATTTTATGATTTAGCTACATATGATAATCAGGAAATAGCAGAATCAAATATGGATTCTCTTTCAAATATTGTAGATGTAGAAAATTATATAATAAGTAAAAATATAATTTCAAAAAGAGATAATCATCTTTGGTTTGAAGAATTATTTTTCCATTATGTAAAACCGGATAGTTTAATTCCATTAAATATATTAGCATTTAAACGTGTTGAAGATACCACATATAGAATATTAAGAAAATTCAAAGGTATGTTTTACGCCGGTCACAATAGAATTCATAAATTAGAATTTTTAAATCATTTACATAAAAATGATTATCTAAAAGAATTCATATGGTCAGCAACTGGACCTGATTATGAGCCAGATTTGTTTAATGAATTTGTTCCTTTGCGATTTCAAAACTATTATAAAACATTAGATGTAGTTAAACTACTACCACATTTAAATGATTATGAAACATATGAAGATTATAGAGATAGAGCAAATGCATATAATTTTGTATCTTATTTAGATTCATATTTTGATGTAGCAGCTGAAACTAGATTTTATCATATACAACGTTCATCAGGTGCTACCGATACTCAAATAAGTTGGAATAATATATCTGAAAAAATAATGAAGCCAACATTAATGGGACATCCATTTATTTTGTTATCAAAACCAAATACGATATCTACATTGGAATCGATGGGATTAAAATATAATTTTGATTTTTGGAAATATGAATATGATTCTATATTGAATGATGAAAGTAGAATGGCATCTATATTATCATTTACCGATACAATTATGAAATTAAGTAAAAAGGAGTTAAAACAATTTAAAACTGAATATAATCACTATACTGCCGGAAATTTCAATCAAATGGTTAAAGAAATATATCCACAAAGTATTTTAAATATTTACAATAAAGCTTAATGAAACATATTGTAGCAAGTGGTTGTTCGTTTACTAGGCAAGCCAAACGGATAAATTTAGAAGGAAATGATACGGAATTTTTATCAGATTGGATAGAAATGTGGCGTTGGCCTCATTGGATTAAAAAAGATTATGAAGTTGAGGTATATAATATGGGTAGTGCTACTCACGATAATTGGACAATAGCTAGAACAACAATTTATAAAATTGAAAAACTAATACAAAGTGGTGTAAACATAAAAGATATATACGCCATAATCCAATGGTCAGCTTGGACTAGAGAATCTTTTTATGTATCACCATCTAAAATGAAAGATTTAGATATTGTAATAGAAAATAAAACACAACATTCTCATGCACATTTAACTGATTGGATTGATGCAAAAGAATTTAATGGACAATATGGATATTGGATGTTGACTGGTGGATTTAATTTAGACCATGTGGAAAATAAAGTAAAAAACTTTTTACCAGATTATTTCGAATATATAAAATCACCCGAACAATCATTTTTAAATCATTTAGAAGCAAAATTATATTTACAAAATTATTTAACAAATAAAGGAATTGATTGGTTTTCATTTGATATTCAAAATAATTTTTCAAAATCATATACAATGGATTCTAATTTTGGATTTCCAAGTTATAGAGAAACGAATGATGATAAATTTTCAGAAGCAATATTTGATAAAAAATATATTCCAAACACTTGGGTTGATGATACCAACTATGATTATTCTAATAATCCTTATATAAAACATTTACTTCCATTAGTAAATAAAAATCATTGGGTTTATGAGGAAGAAGGATTAACAAAATATGGTGGACAAATTGAATGGGCTATACGAAATTTTGATTTAAAATCTGAATTTTATTTAGTAGAAGATATACAAGATAGAGGAAACCAAATGAGTAATTTATTATTTATGGAACATTGCGATTCAACCAAATCCTTAGATGATATAAAAGAATATATGGATAATAAATGGTATTTAGGACACGTTTCATCATATATGAATAGGCGTTTTGTAAAAGAAATACTATCAAAGTTTTTAAATAAAAATAAAATAAATAGAAAATTAATATGAACTTAATTTTTGGATATGATGTAATGACTTATAATGGAGAACAACCAAATTGTTTAAATCCAAAGTTTTTACCAACAATACATAAAGCATCTGATTTCAAATTTGACCAATCGGATGCATATTTTAAACAAAGATGGCAATCGGATTGGTCTGTATATAATAGTAATTATCTATGGGAATTTATAGAAAGAAAGTCTGTATATGAAATTATTTGGGATAGAGAAAAGAAAGGTGAAGGATATGAATGGTTTTATGTAATAGAACCATTTGGTAATATAGAGCAATTCTTTGGAGATTATAGCGATGTTCATTATCAATTTGCATTAGAATTTATGTCTAAAAAAGCAATTGATGAAATTAAAAATTGGAATGGAAATGTATTAATTAGTTATATTATAGATGGTGGATTGGGAATAACTAAAAAGAATTTTGAAAAAATATTTGATTTCTTTAAAAAGCATGAAATACCCGAAGAAAAGATATTCTTAGTATTTCAGGATTTTAAATTGGGTAAAAATATTAAAAAATTAGGATATAACTACAATGTATTAGATTATAATCAGGCATTAATAGCTAAATCGCAAGAATTTTTTAACACATTAAACAATCCCGATTTTTCATATTGGGGAGAAGATAATCACGAACCGCAAGTTGGAAAAATACAACCACGTAAAAACACTGTTGTAACTTATGATGAATTTGAAAAATCAATAGGTTCTGAAAAGAAAGATTTTTTATTCTTATGCAGACATTGGAAAATTCATAGATTGGTCATATTATATAAATTATATCAATTAGGATTGGACAATTCTTTAGTATCTTGGGATAATAAGTTTTATAATGAAAGATTTATTCAGCAAAACTTAAATTATCTGAATGATGGTGATTTTATAAATCTTATTAAAAATGAATCCAGACATTTGGATATAGATGATTTAACAAAAATTGCTGGATATGGATTTGAAGATAAAAATATCTATTTAAATTCGTATTTAAGTATTGTTACCGAATCTATATTTTTTCAAATTAGAGAAAATGGTAGTACTGAATTTGAAGCAGAATTTCCAACCGGATATTTAAGTGAGAAGATATGGAAACCGATAGGACATTGCCAACCATTTATATTAGCCGGACCTGCTAAATCATTGCAATATATAAAATCTTTAGGATTTAAAACATTTTCACCATTTATAGATGAAAGTTATGATGATTGTATTGATGATGATAAAAGGCTTCATTTAATTTCACATGAAATTGGTAAATTTGCAGAAAAAACAAAAGAACAAAAGGATACGTTTTTAAATAGTGTAAAAGAAATTTGCGAACATAATCAACGTTTATTCTTAGATTTTTCAGTAAATCATAAAAAAATGCAGAGCGGTATAGTAAGTTTTTTACTAAAAAATACCAATAACCTTATTTAAGAATATTTATATATAAAAATAGGATAGTGGATAAACCAGTAATTAAAAAAACAATAGTTGTATATTCGGGTCGTTTTCAACCTTTTCATAAAGGGCATTATGCGGCTTACAAAAATTTAGTATCAAAATTTGGTGCTGATAATGTTTATATTGGTACATCCGATAAAACCGATGGTGGTAAATCTCCATTTAATTTTAAAGAAAAGGTTGTTATAATGGGTACAATGTTTGGAATACCTCCAAGCAAAATCGTTAATGTTAAAAACCCATACGCTCCAAAAGAAATTCTTGCAAAGTATGATGGTAAAACTACTGCATACATTGCAGCAGTTGGAGAAAAAGATGCAAGTAGATTAGCCGGAAAGTATTTTAAACCATACAAAGGGAAAACGGGTTATGGTTATGAGGAGATTGGTTATACTTATATTATACCACCTGAATCAAATCCAATTAGTGGAACTGATGTTAGAAATTGGTTAAGTTCGGATAAAGCTGAAAAATTATTTTTAAAAGCATATCCAAAATTCGATAAAGAAATTTATAAAATGATAACTAAAAAATTAATTAAAGAAGAAGGATTTCCAGGCGGAATAGGAACGGGATTAAACCTTCCAGGTGGATACATAAATGGCGCCCCAACAGGTTCTGCAAATGAATCCAATAATACACACCCATCTTCTGCATTAAGACCCGAACCACATCCAACTAGACACGAAACCGAACATCCAACCGATGAACCGAATTGGCATAAAAAGAATGACCCGTATGACCCAATAGCTGAACAAATTGCAAAATTAGTATTTGAAGCTGATAGTTTTATAGATGAATATTTTTTAGAAGAAGAACCAAATCCTATAATGGATAAGGAATTCGATTATACAGCGGCTAATGGTAAAAAGAAAAAGATTACTGTTAGAGGTGCGTTAAGATTACCAAAAGAACATCCAGCTCACGTTCAAGCTAATAAAATGATTGGACCTGATGATGCTCCGGCAAATCAACCAACGAATACAAAAGGAAAAGCTGCAACTCAAGCAGCTAAACCTGCTCAACCAGGTCAGCCTGTAAAAAAAGACCAAACAGCACAAGGTAAGATAGATAAAGAAAAAGGTGGAAATGATAATCAACCGGAAGCACCAAATCCTCAAAAATTAAGTGGAGTAGAATTAAAATCATCGGCAGAAGATAGAGTATCAAAAGAAAAGAAAGCTGAAGAAGTAAAATCTGCATTAGATAATGAGATTAAAAGTTTAAATAAAGATGAGCAAGATTTCATAGATAAAGGTGAACATAAGCAAGGTTCTAAATTTATGAATTCTTTAAAAGATGGTATAAAAAAATTAGCAAATACTAAAGTTGTTAAGGCAATTGGACATACCCTTCAACACAAAGCAGAAATGGTTAGTGGTGCATATGATGGTGTTAAAGCATTAGCAAGTGGACAGAAAGTAGGTTCTACTAAAAATAAAGAAACAGGCGAATGGGAATACTCCGATGAAAATCGTAAGAAGCAAATACATCATATGAAGCATTTTGCTAAAGATGTAGCTTTATTAGTTGGTAGTGTTGCATTGGGTGGTGGATTAGCCGCAGGAGCCAAAGCATTAGCAGGAGGCGCCGGATTGGGAGGAACTGCATCTGCAACGGCACATGGTGCTATTAGTGCATTTACTCACGGAGCAGGTGGGTTTGCCGCTCACTTAGGTAAAGATGCTATTAAACACGTTGCATTGGAATCTATGGGAATGGGTGGTACGCAAGCGGCATTTGGTGGAGCTGGATTAGCAGGCGCTACTATGGGATTATTAGAGATTCGTTCTCTTATTAAAGAAGAAGAAATGAATAATGATAAATTTATTCAGAACTTCCTTAATAAGATGTCTGAAAAAATGGAAACATTTGAAATGAACGATGAACAATTATTACAATCCATTAAATCATATAAGCAAGGTAAAAACTTTGGCGATTTGGTTAAAGAAGATGTTAACGTAGATGTGGATGATGGGGATACCATCTTAATGGGTAAATTCAAAAATAAGAAAGTACAAGTTAAAGATATAGGAAAAGATGACCACGGAATGCCAACGATTAATGGCAAACAAGCTACAACATTTAGAACTCTAAGTGAAATTCAAAAAGGATTTTTCAAAGGTAAAATTAAAATTGGTGGGCAACCCGTTGAAGTAGAAGTTGAATTGATTGGAGCAGATAATAAAAATAGAGATTTTATTACTAAGGTAATTGGTATAGATAAAAAGTATCAGAGTAAATTACCAATGGGTTCTACTTTACCAATACCAGCTAGAGTATTCAGACATGGTGGTTGGTTAAAAATAAAAACCCCATCTGCATTTAATGAATCGCATCAATCATCTACATATAGAGCAGATAATGATGCAGAAATGGATTTTATGAAACATCATAAAAATTCATTGGGTGCACCTGATATGGGATACGATGCGGAATTAGATACATACGATAACGATGATAATAGAAAATTAGTTCCAGGATATCAAACTAATACAAAAGATAGTGAAGATTTTGGATACGAAAAAGTAAAAGATATCGATGAAGTAGGGCATGGGGATTGGCATTATAAAGCAATTATGCAAATGTGGGACAGAGCCGGTTCATTTGGTAGAAAGAAAATAGCAGGAGCAGTATCAGCAAATCCAAATGCTAACAGAAGACAAGTTGAAAGAGATTTACGAGATACCGATTACGAAGAAATAACTGATATATCTGTTAAGTTGGGTTTATTAAAAGAAGAAGTTCCAGCTACCCCTGAAAAAAAAACTAAAGGTAGAATCATAGGTGAATTTGTTAAATTTGCTATGGATAGATTAAAATTGGATACTAAAACAATTCCATTTAGTATTAAATTAGTAAAAGATAATGAATTTGCTACAACATTCAAATCATTTGGTGGGTTTGACCCGGTTAGTAACGATGTATATGTTTACGTTTCAAATAGAAGTGTTCCTGATATTTTAAGAACATTGGCACATGAATTAGTTCATCTTAAACAAAGACAAGGTGGATATATTGGTGGACCAGAAGATGGAGCAACTGGCTCCGATGTTGAAAATGAAGCAAATGCAGCAGCCGGAATTCTTTTAAGAGATTTTGGTAGAAGAAATGAACACATTTATGAATCAATTATAAATGAAGTTAAATGGCAAGAATCTACATTTAATATTTGTATGAGAGGGGAAATACCTCTTTCACTTCCTATTGTAAAACAATTGGTTGACCCGATAAAAACAACTTCATTGCAT
>Ga0222712_10002110_pt1 | contig 23329 bp, 16 predicted proteins | sample C33_657DmetaG_FD_165043 | JGI IMG/M metagenome (GOLD analysis project Ga0222712, IMG submission 165043) | Estuarine water microbial communities from San Francisco Bay, California, United States - C33_657D | ecosystem: Environmental > Aquatic > Marine > Unclassified | place: USA: California... | reverse complement strand
AACACTGAAGCCGGCAAAGTATTTAAAAAGTTAATTGCTACAGCATACAGCACTAAAGTTAAACCAATTAAACCAGATCAAGTACCAAATAGCGTATCAGGAAAATCTATAGCTAATTTCTTTAACCCGTTTATTATCAGAGTTCCTGCTCGAGTAGCACTAACGCAACAGGCATTTTTAGAAGCTTACAAAGTAATTTTTAAACAACAAGCAGATAATGACGAATTCTTTATGGGAATTTATTCAGCAATAACTGTAGACGGTATTGATACTGATCAACTAACAAAAGTTATTAGAGGTATGGAGTTTGATTACTACAAATCTGTAATCAAACACGATGCTATTTTGTTTATCAACGGATCTACAGGTACATATCGATACATTGATAGCGGTGCATCTTTATACGATCAATTGTCCACAAGCAAAACAGGCGCCAATTTATATAGCACTGGCATTATTGATTTTACTGGATCATATGGCAACGGATTTGGTAAAATATTCACAGTATAATTAATAGCTACACATAAATCATCTCCCTCTAGTTGTAAATATTTTGCAACAACAGGGAGATTTCTTATGAGTTGGTTCAAACATAAGCCTAGACTTAAAACACCCCCAAAGCCGCACCCACATCACTCTAGTCCTATTGCAGACAAGATACTAAAAGAATCCAAAGAACGGGTTAGAGCAACTGATAAAAAATCTAAGAAAGATTAACTGCTAGTAAATCTTTAACTGCTAGCCTAGTAAATATAGTAAGGGGCGTTTAGCCTCCTAGGAGCGCGAAAATGAAAATAAAAATCTTGATAGCCATCGTGGCTACAATCATTGCCACGACTGTAACAGCACAGACAACTACTACAGGTACATCAGGTACTACAGGCGGTACAACAACTGGTACGACTACAGTTATCAATCAAGGTAGTTACGATTCTAAAAGCCTAGTAGACACTAATAGTACCAGCAATAGTGTAAGCACGATTAACACTAACAATGTTAACAGCGGCACTACTACTGTTAACAATAATACTAATTTAACTGGCGGTACAACTAATACTAACAACAATAATAACGTTAACAGTGGTACAGTGACCAACAACAATAACAACAACAATGTTATGAGCGGATCAGTGACCTACACTAATAACAACAACAATACCAACGTTAATAGCGGTACACAAACGTTTAACAACAATAACGTAAACACCGGCACAATGACCAATAACAACAATAACGTCAATGCCAGCACAAGTACTAGCACTAATGTTAACACTAACAATAATATTAATAGTGGTACACAGACATTTAACAATAATAATAACAGTACATCAGCAAGCACAAGTACCAACGTTAATACTAACAATAACGTCAATACTGGTACGATGACATATAACAATAACAACGTCAATACATCAAGTAGCACTAATGTTAATACAAACAACAATATTCAAAGCGGTACATTAACTAACATTAATCAAAATACCAATGCCAGCACAAGTACTAATGTTAATACAAACAACAATATTAACAGCGGTACAATGACCTATAATAATAATAATGTGAATACTAGCACCAGTGTTAATACTAATAACAATAATAATGTCAGCACAAGTACAAACACAAATTATCAGTATGGTACAATGACTAATAACAATAATAATGTTAATACCAGCACAAGTACTAACACTAACAACAATATTAATACAGGTGATATGACCAATCGTAATATCAACACTTCTACTTCTACTGCTACTACAAGTAATACAAACAATAATATCAACAGTGGCACAATGACTAACATTAATCAAAATACCAATAACGGTACAATGACTAATAACAATAACAACGTCAACACAAATACCAATGCCAACATTAATCAAAACATCAACAGTGGTGAAGTAACTAACATTAATAAAAACGAAACTCTTATCACACAACGAGTAATTCAACCACCGCCAACTGCTGTAGCACCTGCTATGATGTCAGGAGGCAATGCTGACCTATGTACAACAGGTACAAGTGGTTCAATACAAACACAGATTTTTGGTGTTGGTGCAGGCAGTACAGCTCGTGATTTAAATTGCGAACGCTTAAAGTTAAGTAAAACTCTATACGACATGGGCATGAAAGTTGCGGCGGTTGCTACCATGTGTCAAGACCGACGTGTGTTTGATGCCATGTTGGCTGCAGGCACACCTTGCCCGTACGAAGGTAAGATTGGAGAGCAGGCTAAGACAGCGTGGGAAGCTAACGTAGATAAAATACCAAAAGCACAAAAGGAAGAAATAGATGACACTTACAAGAAAGTTGGCATTGGCGCTTTGCTTGGCATCCTTGTTCATAACGCCTTCAAGTAATAGTCAAACAACTAGCACTAGTACTACTGGTAATTTAATAAATTACGGTACTAGCCCCACGGATACGACCAGCACATGGAATAACGGTGTCTATGTTAATTCCTTGACATGTTGGCAGGGTGGAGACCCGGGAAACTGCGGTCCTAACCCGAGTGTGCGCCCAGGTGGATTTATTAACTACTCTTATGGTACTGTAGATTTAAATCAAATCGTTAACATAAACAAGGCATTATCCATCAGCGGAAGTGTTGTACAACTTAGCGGATTCAACTTTGGCTTCACTGCTAAAAACGGCAACGGTTGGGATGATGGCAGGCAAGACTATTTGAGTGCTTATGTGAAGTTGTACGGAAGCACTGGTAGTCAAGTTGCAAGTTACGATTATACAGCACAGACTAATCAACGATATAATTGGACACAATTTAATTTTAGTGAAACATTTGCTACACCGTATGTTGCATCAACTTTGGGTAACGCACAAGTGGGCTTTGTAGGCCGTGATAATAATTTCTGGGCTGGCACATATGGTCCAGAAATTTATAATGTTAGTTTTAGTTTAAAATATTCAACTAGTCCTAATCCTTGTATTGCTGATCCGTTATCGAGTCCTACTTGTCCGGGGTATGCACTGGCCACTGTTAAGAATTCAATATTGGGATCCACAGTATCAAATGCATCAGTGACTTCGTTTGTGCCTACAATCAACTATACATTAGCATCTCCAGGACCAGCACTAGGTCCAGCGATAACAGGCACTGACTTTACTAACCCAGCCGCTGGACCACAAGGACCAATGGGACCAGCAGCTGGACCACAAGGACCAATGGGACCACAAGGACCAATGGGACCAGCAGCTGGACCGCAGGGACAAGATCCAAATCAAAATCCTAGCGGACCGCAGGACAGTCCGTCACAGCCTGGACCACAACAAGGCCCTGCTGCTGGACCGCAACCTGCAGGCGGCCCTCCGCAAGCTACCCAAACAGCAAGTGCTCCGCCTCCTAGTGCAGGGCCACAATCTGCAGGGCCACAACAGGGCGGTGGAGGAGGCGCTGGTCCTAGCAAGTTAGCAATGAGTGTGGTTAGAACTGCACAGGCAAATGATCGAGCAACACAAGCACAGGCTGTACAAAATGCAGCTAAGGCTTTTGAAAATATTCAACAAAGCGCACAAGCCACTAGTAATGCCGCAGTTAGCATGAATCAAGATATGAGTGCTAACAGTGCTACCGCAGCCGCACAATTCTCCAGCCAGACAACACAGGCTAGCCAACAGGCCGTAGTACAAGCAAGTCAGGGCCCACAACAAACTACACAAGTCAGCACACAAGCACAAGCACAACAATCAACTAGAGCAGGCGCTCAAGTACAACAACAACAAGAAGTAGAGAAAGTGCAAATTCAAGCATCTAGTGTTGCCCCAGTACAGGCACCGCAGCAACAAGAAACACAACAGGCACAGGCACAAACATCTACTAGTGTGGTAAAATTATTGCCTCCACCACCGCAAGAAACACAACAAGCATCAAGCCAATTGACTGCCAGCCAGATGACAACACCTATACCCGTGTATGTGCAACCAGCGCAACCACAACAAGATACACAATCCACACAGGTTGCTATATTAAAAGCACCTAGTCCAATGGTCATTGAAACACAACAGCAATCCAGTAATGGTACAGGGCTAACCGTTAGTCGTAATTTGTTTGCGTACAATCCGTTATTGCCGTCTAATACACCTAACATGTCAGCGCCATTGCCTGCACCTCAACCAACATATCAGCCTAGACTAGACACAAGATCAAGTGAAGTTGAAACACCGCAAACGCAAGTTGCTGCTTTTGGTAGTCGTGCAGGTAATCCATTGAGTGAAATAATACTACAGCAACAATTTGAAATGATGCAGACCAGTATAGCACAACCTACAAGTTCTGTTAATAGAAATGTATTGCCAAATGAACTAGCAGGTAGTATTGATATTGCTTCAATGGCTAGTATTCCTACAGGATTCAATGCCTACTCTGTTGTATTAAAAGACGCGGCATTTTATGAACCAAAAGAAGTTTATAAAAATCAACGTACAGTTGATAATGCTAGAGTGCTTAGAGGGTTAACTGGTGGCAGTGATGCACTACATCAGCGAATGATTGACCTACAATACAAGTAAGGAGAGTAATATGGACTATGTTGCTTATTTTATGTTAGGGGTTGGATTTGGTATACCATTTTACTATATCTTTTATTATGATAATTCTATGGATCAACTAGATCGTATGAAACATGACCTTGCTGTGCGTAAAGAATGGATTAGAATGTTAGCTGAACAAAAAGCAAACAATTCAAAATGGCCGCAAGGCTGGAATTAAATTAGGAGACTAAAATGACAGAAGAAATCAAAAACGTTAATGTAAAGATTGACGAAGCAGAAGCAGCAGTAAAGAAGTATGCCAGCAAGGATACTGTTATCAGCATTGGCGGCTATGAATTTACTCCTGCTAAACTAATGGTAGCGTTTACACTAGTATCATCTATACTAGGTGGACTTTATGGTACATTTGAAGTGTATAAAGACTATCAAAACATGAAGAAAAAGATTGCTGATTACTCTGCACCTGATCTAAGTGAATTTGACAAACGTTTGGCTGTAATTGAAGAGAATTCTAGCAAGACTAGTGACTATACTCGTGATATTAAGACTGATTTAAAGAACGATATCCGTCGTAATGAAACAGTTACAGAGCAGGTAGAGCGTAGTGTTAAAACAGCACAGCGTGAAACTGAGTCAGAAATGCGTGATATGCGTAAAGCAGTACGTGAAGATCTAGAACGAGCCAGAACTGAGGCTGCTGCAATCCGTAAAGACATGGAAACAACTCGAAAGGAAATTAACAGTGAATTCACCTCAGCTCGCAGAGAAATTAACCGTGAAGTAGAAACTCTAAAGAAAGAAGTAGATAGCAAAATCCAAAAAGCCATTGATAATCCGCTGGCAAACAAGTAATCTTTTTGTAACTAAGCTATTGATTTCTTAGTATAAATAACTTACTATGAAAAAACTACTCACATTACTCTTTGTACTAGTTACCAGCTTTACGTCAGCACATGCTGTTGCACAAATGGCTGGTTCTACAGTACCACTACCCGCAGATATTGCTGCAATTAAGAAAGCCAACGTGCTTGTTGTAGCAATGACCAAAAAAGATGTTCCTCCTTTCTTCAGTGGAGAAGGTGATAACATTAGAGGTCTTGACGTTGAGATTGCTCGACGAATTGGTGTCCTACTTGGAGTGCCAGTACAGTTCAGACGCGATGCTGAAAGTTTTGCAGAAGTTGTTGAACAGGTCAGAGACGGTAAAGCAGATATTGCAGTTAGTAAATTATCTGTAACTGGCCCACGTTTACAAGTTGTTAAGTTCAGCGCACCTTATGTTAAACTAAGACAAAGTTTAGTTATTAATCGTTTATGGTTAAGTCAAAACAGTCAAGGTAAAGAAGTTTATCAAGTTATCCGTGATTTTAACGGTAAGATAAGTTTTATCCGTAATTCAAGTTATGATACCTTTGCTCGCATTAACTTCCCCAATGCCACATTCCTTCCTGAAGACAAGTGGGATGTAATCATTGACAAGGTCACACGTGGCGACATCGCTGCTGCTTATCGTGACGAATTTGAAATTAAGAAAATTGCTTTTGAAAAACCAGATGCGGCTATTACTACAAAATCAATTACAATCAGTGACAGCGTAGATAACATTGCAGTTGCAGTGAATCCTAAAGCAGTTCAGCTATTAAGCATTGTTGATTATGTGATTAAGAATGAATACAGTAACATTGACACTAAGAAGTTAATGGACAGATATAAAGCTGAAAAGAAATAAGGACACATTATGACAACAGCACATTTAAAAAGTTTTCTGATTAGTCCTTGGACTATTCTCGGATCAATCATTGTGGGCATTCTAGCCGGTGTGTATGCGCCGGCTCAGAGTATAGGGCTTGACAGCATTGGCAGTATCTACATCAGCTTACTTAAAGTTGTAGTATTACCATTCTTGTTGGCCACTATTCTAGTTGGTATCATTGGCCTCCTACAAAAAGAAGGTAGCCAACAATTGATACGTAAGATTATCGTTGGCTTTGTGGGCAGTATGTTTCTTGCCGCAGTTATTGGCGTAGGCACAGTGATGGTTACAGGTACTGAAATGACGCCTGAGAAGAAAACACAGCTGGGTGTACTGGTTAATGACAAAGACAGTGGCACTGACTTAAACATTACTCTTAAAGAGCCAATGCCAGCAGCACCAGAAGTTAGTGCAGGTAAAATGGCAGAGAAGTTTATTCCAGAAAATATCTTTAACACGCTGAACAATGGTGAGAGTTTGAAGATTGTTATCTTCTGTTTAATATTTGGTGTTGCACTGGGGCACTTGAAAACTGAAGGTCAACGCATGTTAGTTGAAGTTTTAAAGAGCGTTCAACAGGCCAGTATCAGTATCTTTAAGTTCTTAAACTACTTCTTACCAATTGCCTTATTAGCAATGATTTCATCACAAGTTGGTAAGGTTGGCGTGGGAATCTTTATGACCATGTTTGACTTTGTGTTCCAGCAGTTTATTGGCGGAATGCTAGTTATTGCCGCAGGTACTGCTGTAATTTGGATGCGTAGTGGATTGAGTCTTGCTACAGTTATCCGTGAAACTAAAGAAACATTGATTGTTGCCGTTAGCTCACGTAGCAGTTTAGCATGTATCCCATATGCACAAGAAGCCCTACATAGACTACACTTTGATAAAGGCGGCGTTGAACTAACTGTTCCACTAAGTTTCACTGTTAATCGTATTGGTAGTATTGTTTACTATGCTATTGCTACAGTGTTTATTGCTAACATCTACGATGCTCCACTAGGTCTTACTGGGCTAGCAGTTGTGCTATTTGGTAGTATTCTAGCTGGTCTAGCATCAGCAGGGACAACAGGTATTCTTACAGTTGCCACAGTGGCAGTTGTTTGTGACTTGTTAAAACTTCCAAGTGAAGCTGTGTTGGTTTTATTAATTGCAGTTGATCCATTAATGGATATGATTCGCACAGCAAGTCATGTACACGGCAATGTTGCAGTAACAGCGTTTGTCTGTGACAAAGAGGTAACTGCGGATGGACAAACTTAAAGATTTTCTTTTAAGTTTATTGACATATATAGGCGAAAGTCCATTTCGCCTATTCACTGTTGTATTCCTCTGTATATTAGGCTTTGGCGGCTGGATTGTCTACACAGAAAAAGATAACTTCATGGCAAGTTATCGTGCTCAGCAGGCCATGCCAAAAATGAACGGTCGCTACGAAGAAGCATATAATTTCCTATTAAAAAACACAGACATAGAACTTGTGTCTATTATGGAAGTTAACACACTGATAAACACAAGAAAAATTGTGTTCTTGGCCACACGCAATGGTGGGAAGATTAAAGAACACAATGGCTTAGATGTTGGCTTGTTTAGTAAAAACTATGACAACAACAATGATGTTATTGGTCTAATGTCTGGGAAGATTCCTTGTAGTCCGTATCTCAAGCCTCAAAGTCTAATTGGCTTTACTTACAAAGAACACGGTGTTAACTATATGTGTAGAATTAGTGTACCAGCAGAGCCTGGTGTATTTATTGGACAAATTAGTGTAGGTTGGAAAGAACAACCCAGTGATGTAGAAGCCGCACAAACAGCACTAGTTATTGCTTCAGCATTGTTATTTAAAAAATGAGACTCCCTGCTGTCATAGCTATTGGTATTTTAATAATCATATTGATTGCATTATGACTAAACGATTAGGCATACTAGGTGGAATGGGTCCAGCAGCTAGTGCAGAATTTGTAACTAGACTAGTTGCTCAAACACCTGCCACATGCGACCAAGAACACATACCCTTTGTTCTATGGAACAATCCACAAGTTCCAGATCGTAGTACAAGTCTACGCAACGAAGATGATCGTCCTTTACCTTTCCTACTACAAGGTGTACAGGTATTAAAAGCTGTGGGCTGTGACTTAATTGTTATACCATGCAATACTGCACACTTCTGGTATGACGAAATGATAAAACTAAAAGTTCCTATTGTACACATTGTAGACAGTGTAGCTGATGCAATACGTGATGCAGGTGTTGATAGTGGAACTATTGGTGTAATGGGTACACAGGCTACTGTAGAGTTAGGATTGTACCAATACAAATTAAACAAGGGCGGTTGGTCGTGTATTGTGCCTACTAAAGAAGAAATGGATACTCTAGTACAGCCTGCTATTGATCTAATTAAAGCTGGCAAAGTTCTAGAAGCACAATTACCAATTATGAAAGTAGTACACAGTCTAATAGATCGCGGAGCACAAGCAGTAGTATTAGGCTGTACAGAATTACCACTGGCTATACAAATCTCCACTGAAAACGGTATACCCTTAATCAACAGCATTGATAGTCTAGTCAAATCAGCAATAAAACACTTTAAATGAAAAAAACTATTGCTCTGTTTTTGTATGATCCTAAGTGTTCAATACAATCAGGCAATGGCATCATTAAAGCATTACAAAACAATTACAATTTTAAAATCTTTGGCATTAACAAATTAGAAGATAACTTCTTTGATGATGTAGATATTGTAGCTGTACCTGGAGGATTTGGCGATGCTGATAGTTTTGATCAAGCATTCAAATACAATGGCAGTCGCATTAAACAGTTTATAGCTGACGGTGGCTACTATCTTGGCATATGTATGGGCGCATATTGGGCTGGTCAACACTACTTTGATATATTAGAAGGTGTAGATGCAGTACAGTATATTACACAACCAAATACAGATACTCGCAGACCACATGCAAAGAACATTCAAATAGAATGGTTAGGCAAACCAATGACCATGTTCTGGTATGACGGTTGTGCTTTTACAGGCGCATGCTATTGCGATACCATTGCCAAGTACGCCAATGACGACCCAATGGCTATTATACAGAACCGTATAGGCTTAATAGGTGCTCATCCTGAAAGCGAACAGTTTTGGTATGACAACTACTCATGGATGCAGGGCAAATATCACAACGGTCTACACCATCAACTGTTATTAGACTTTGTTCGTCTTTTGACAAAACAATAACTTGACACGCTAAATACAATGCGCTATAATAAGCGTATAGTTGTAATTCCTTCAAAGAGGATGTGTTCAAGACGCGAGTTCGAATCTCGCCAGGTCCACCTAAGTGGTTTCGGGTATATCGTCCAAGTAGGACATATGGGCTCCGAACCTATAAAATGCGAGGTCGATTCTCGCTATATCCACCAGTTGGTGCGAAACTACTTAGTTGGGCCTGCTCCGGTAATCGATTGGGCAAATAGTTAGAGACGGCAACTGAGTAGGCGATGACTCTAAATCAAGCAAATCAAAGTAAATGCAAAAGCAAATACATTCGAGTATTTCCAAGTTGACTTCGACATTACAGCAATGAATGACGAGCAATTTGAAATGGCAGCCTAAGAAACTGCAACTCCGGGGTAGGACTTACCTTGTAAAATAAACAACCAAATAGGACCTTCGGGTCCTATTTTTATGCCTGCGCTTCACCCCAACGTAGAATAACGTTAGCAGGTGTTGCAACCCCACTAACCTTATACACATTAATAGCCAGTACGTCTGGACCATTAGGGAATGTGCCTCGACCACCTAGTGCTGTGGCAGTTAATTCTTTCAACTCAGATAAGTCTAACGAATTAGTTTCGCCAGGGTTAGCAATAAAGGAGAATACTTGCTCACCAGGTAGTGCATAAAACGCACCAAACTGGAATTTCAAAGTACCTGCTGCATTTTGAACAGCGTTCAACGTCTGAGTAAACGTTACACGATAGACAGTGGTAGCACCAAATGTTCTAGTACTAATACCAGTAACAGTTGTACCAGCTGGAAACTGTGTCTGATCACTCGCAACTTTAGTACCAATGACTGCTCCACTAGCTAGCCAACTAGCACTGGTAAAGAACAAAAAGTTTGTATTATTATAACTAGACGCTGATCCGCTGGCAGTTACGGTCACTGTTTGATTGTTACCTCCGCCTGAGGTTGATGTAGAGTTTGCATTTGCACTCATTACAATACGTGTATAGGTTGTTGCACTAATAGTAATAAAACTAGTAGTAATGCTACTAACAGTCTGCCCACCTGTAATAAAAGTTGCAAGACTTAACGTGTCTCCTGCAAGTATACCAGCTGTTGCTGCCTGGGTGTTTGTGATCAAAAAGTCATTTCTTGCAGTGCTTAATGCTGATCCATACCTAGCAGTTGCAGCCGACGTCACTGTGATAGTAACGTTATTACCGCCACCGCTGGTACTTGACACGTTGGCAGCAGAACTCATCACTACTCTAGCATATGCTACTCCACCAATAGTAACATAATTTTGAGTAATGCTAGAAATTGTTTGACTACCTACTAAGAATGTAGTTGCACTTAATACGTCTGTAGTAGTAGCAGTTGTTGATCCTGCTTGACTTTGAGGAATTAAAAAGTCTGTTCTAGCATTGCTCAATGCATTACCGTACGCTTGAGTTAATGCGCTGGTAAATGTTACAGTTTGATTCTGTCCGGCTCCACTAGGAGATGTATTAGTAGCAGCCGCACTCATTATGATTCTAGTATAAGATATACTATTAAGAGTAATATAATTTCTAGTAATACCGGTAACAGTTCTTGCCGGATTAATGTATGTTACTTGACTTACGCTATCACCAACTAATAATGGAGTAGTAAATGCATCGTAAGTCGATGTTGGAATTAAAAAGTCAGTTCTACTAGTGCTTAACGCATTAAAATAAGTTGCACTAGTGCCAAAGGCAAATGATGTTGCTGCGGCAGTTTGTGTAACTGTAGTAAATGATGTGGCAGTTAATGTAGTAGTAATTGGTGCAAAACTAACTGCTGATATTGTGGTAGTAAATGCTCCCTGAATAATGGCAGTACTAGTTGAAACGTTTCCGCCCCAAGTTACAGAACCACCTGATGCAATCTGTGCAAAACTAGGCTGACCACCAGCAGCTTGACTGCTCAGCCCAGTCCAAGTAATCTTTGTCGGATCGTCTGGATAATTACTGGGATTTAATACTCCCTCAACAACAATGGCGCCAGTGACAGCTGTAGGGCTCGCGCCAGTAGTAGTACCGTCACTAGATATCGACAACGAACTTAATAATAATTGTGCTCGATTTAATAGTTCTCTGTCACCTAAATCTCCAATCTGTGCATTACTTACACTAGGTGCTAATCTAATTAAGAAAGCAGTGACTTTATCAACACTGACACTAAAACCTGTAGCGGCATAGTTGAAAATATAACCACGATCACTGTCGAATTGACCGTCGATCATAAACGCACTACCCCAGTGGCTAATAATTGGAGAAATAGTATTAGATATTAACACAACACCGTTGCCCTCAGAGTGACTTGCAGCCACTCCACCAGTGAAAGTTCTTTGGGCACCAGATACAAACTGAGTTAATGTTGCACCACGTGTACATCCCGTTAACGTTGTTCCAGTGTTACCGGTAAATCTAATCATTTCGGAATCTACTAGCACAGTTCCAGAACTAGGGAAGTAATAGGCACTCTCTAAAGGTATTGAAGTTTGTGAGCTGTCGATGGTGCTTAGTAGTTTAGTCCTTGCACCTTCATTGATAACTTCATATCGAACAGGTTGATTACCAGTGCGCATATAAGCTTCACTATTGAAGTTGCTGTTTCTAAATCTGTGAGCAAATACATAGTTACCATCTGGACCACGCAGCATAAAGTCAATAAAACCAGCACCGTACCAAGTGTGTTGGATACCAATCATCTGCATTTTGCCAATGTCAATATTATACCCGCTAGGCCCTGATCCGTTGCAAGGATCTAAATTCCAATTTTCTTGAGGAACAATAAGATCAACAGTTTTACAAATTTTTACATTAGTTGCATTACTAACACCTCGATAATCAGGAGCCACAGTCATCTGTGTATCTGAAATAATTTCAGTAACAATATGAGTCATACCTCTAATGACAATTTTATCACCGCTGGCCAGTTGTTGAGTGAATCTAGTATTAGTGCCGTTCATTAGGTTAGAATTTGCATCAATAGCTATCACTCCTGCAATTTGGAATGTGCTTGAACGTTTTACTACTGCTAGACGTTGCCCATCGTATTGATAGAACATGCCGTTTTGATCGTCAAAAATACCAGCACGTACTGTGGCACCATGCCATTTTCTAATGGTCATTTGGCACGGGCTATCTAATACAGCAGGTGCTGCGCCTAATGTTTGATAGGCAATAATTGAAAATTGACGCTCATCAATAACGTCAGTAACTGTATAAATTCCATTATATCCACTGGTTCTAACACCGGTAATAGTAACTTGTGCGCCAACCTGACATCCGTGATCTGTGTCATCACACCTAACAGTAATAACACTACCTATAGAAGTTCCGGTAGCAGTTACTGACAATATGTCGTAACTAGGGGCAAATAATGCACCAGTATTATACATAACACCTTTACCGGACTGATAACGAATGTATTTCTTACTCATACGGATTGCAGTAGCACCGTGTGCAGACCCGCCTGTACCTAATTGTACACCGCCATCAAACGGTCTATGTAAGAAATAACTGTCTGGACGAGCATAAACTACACCAGTTAATGTATTGGCAATTGTACCAGATGCCCTTGCAACGTAACGTAGGCTTGTAGAAGTTGGCACTTGTTCAACAAAGTATGCTCCAGCGGCATATTGAGCATTAGTGCCCGTGCTAGTGATTTGTACCGTGATGGTATTTCCAGGTACAAATCCGTGCGCAGTAGTAAAGTCTACTTGTATGGTTGCAATAGAAGTATAGGTTAATCCAGTGTTACCACTGGCTATTTGAGTAATAGTAGGGGCATTAATTGTAAATGCACTGATAAAATTTTGACTAGATGCAGTTATTGGAGTTCCAGAAGTGCTTACTGATTGTATAACACCGCCTGGACTAACTGTTGCTACTCGGATTGTAGCTTGTTCTGTAATACTAGCAACGGTGAATGTGGCATTGTTGTTCCCACCTACAATAGTAAGTGTATTTCCTACAGTATATAACTGACCACCGTTATTTAAAGTAATTGCAGTTACTTGACCATTTGTTGCTTGAGTAACTTGTACAATACCTCCAGTACCACCAGCTACACTAACAGTATTGCCAGCTACGTAGCCGCTTCCTCCTGAAGTAATGAATACTTGGGTAATACTCCCTGTGGTGGTAATGACAGCTAGTTGTAGTCCAGTGCCAGTGCCAGTGATTGCAGTAGTGGCTTTATTACCGTCTGTATAACCACTACCGCCATTGTTAATAGCAGCAACAGTTACAGTTCCGGCTGAATCATTTGCCGTGATATCAACAGTTAGTCCAGTACCACTACCTCCTGTAGTAGATTTACCACCTTCGGTAAAATATCCGGTACCCGGAGTTAGTACTCCACTTATTGTCAACACTTTCCCGTCAACTACTCCAGAAATGCTAATTAAATCAGAGGCAGTATAATTATTACCTGGATTATCAATAGTTACAGTTTGTACTTGACCGCCACTTAATGTAACATTAACAGTTAGTCCAGTACCAGTGCCGCCTGTAGTAGGAAGACTGCTGAAGTTAGTATAACCACTACCCGGAGTTAGTGTAGTATTATTTAACGTTGCTACTGTGTCTTTTAAACTTGCAGAAGTAACAGTTATAGTAGCATTGTTTGCAGGAGTTGCGCCACCTAGATTTGCACCATTTATTGTGATAGTGTCATTAGTTGAATATCTACTGCCTGGAGTAGTAATGTTAGTTGTGTAAGTAGGGCCGGCTCTACTAACTGAAAATACTGCTCCAGTACCAGTGCCACTAGTAGTGTTTTGTACAATCCCATCATATGCTTCGTTTGTTCCAAGTATTTGAGCAGTTAGTGCGCCACTCAGTGATACAACATTTCCATTAATATCTGTAACTGCTACTGATTGCCCGTCACCTCTATTAAAAACTAATCCCGGGCCAAGACCAGTAAGACTGTTAACCTGTATAGTTGTATCACCAATGTTGCCATTTACAGCTAGTGTGGTAGTTGCGGCTACACCGCCAGACCCAGTAACTGCTGTTACCTGAGTACCACTAACAACCTGTGTACCTAATGGCGTACCAGTTAATGGCGATCCGATTGGTGGCGCAGTGCCAGTAAAACCAATAATATCTGCACCTAATGGTGTTATTAATTGTGTAGTGACAGTACCACTAGAACCTGCGGAGAACACGTTAAATGATGGGTTACCAACAGCACTTCCAGTATAGTATCCTGCTTTTCTTAACTGAGTGTATGTAGAGCTTAACTGTTCACCGTTAGTTGTTCCTACTTTTGATTTAGCATAGTAGGTAAATGAATTAAGTGAAGGAACTGATGATACTAGAAAACTACCTTCAGATCTGCTGAAACCACTAACAGAGTTGGCTAGAGCTTTAATAGTAAACGGACTATTTACACTAAGCCCATGAGACACTGCTGTTGTTACAGTGATAAGACTTGATCCACTTCCGCCAGTTCCTGTAGAGGCATCAGTTTGTACATTAGTCACTGCAATATCCGAACCTGGTATTTCGTAAACTGATGGATAATTACGCATCAACCCAATGGCTTGCCACTTAGTAGGTTGTAGTCCATATTCAAAGTCAGCGTCCAACATACTTTGCGGAATACCAACTTTCTGACGTTCCATTGCATCAGTAGCAATAGAATTGAGTCTTACTGTTTGTTCTTTTGCTTCAACGAAAACTTGTATAGCATCAGTGACCATCATGCCACTGGTGTCAGTATCTAAAACTATAGTGGTAATTTTTTCATTACCGAATAAAGCTCCTGGAAAATCACTGTCAAAATTTTCGCTGTAGGTTAAATCAGCTGCTAGACTAGGCTCAGCAAAGTTATATAAGATTTCATTTCTAGTGGTGTTTGTAATTAATAAAATATCTTTTAATTTGAAATACCCAGGAAACTTGATAATACCTCTATTAGTCTCAGCTGTAGGTAATGCACTACGTCCAGAAGTAATTACATTTACTATAATTGTATTAAGAGTTGCTAATTTAGTTTTGCCACCTACTTCTACACTGTAGGCAAAGTCAATTACCTGTGTTAATACAAACTGTTTTGGAGTAAATGCAATATTTTCTAAAATATAATTTTGTACCAGTGTATTAATAAACGTATGCGCTGAAATTTCTGGTTCACGATCGCCGTCAATTTGAGGTATATCATTTTCAAAATACTTACTTGCATTGTTAACTGTCTGCCAGTTACCGCCTTTTCTTAAATCGCTAATATAACCTTCTAATACATAGCTAACATCTCTACGACACTTTTCAGCATTGTATGAATAAAAGATAAACGGAGGAATGTTGTTAACTACATTATATTGGATAAAGGCAATAGTTTCTTCTATTATAAATTTTTTATTTGCATCTAATAACGCATATGCATTAGGGTATTGATTAGTATCTGGAAGTACTACTCCAGGACTAAATTTGTAGTTTAAAATCTGCTTCTTTGCCATTATATTTCCTTTAGCTTAACGCTATTGACATAGCGATAGCTCGTGTATCGACGTATCTTTTGTTTGTGACATGATTAATGTTACTAGGGGGAGTTGCTGCTGTAACATTTCCGGCTACTGTTAAATTAGTTAGCGTCCCAACCGATGTTATACTAGTGTTTCCGGTCCATGTTGATAATGCAGTATTTTCTACATTACCTAATCCAACCATAGATTTACTAATTCCGTTAACAGTACCAGTAAACGTGGGATTGTTAATATCTGCTTTAACACTTAATCCGTCATCGACATAACTTTTAACTGCGGCTTCTGTAGGAATATTTGAGTTACTGTTTCCTGCTAAAGCTGAATCATCTGTAAATGCTGTAACTGCAACACCAGTACTAAATTCAAGAGATGCAAGATTAACGATTGTGCCGTTATTTGACGCATCGAATTGCCCTGTCATATTTAAATTGAATATGCTAACAGTGTCAGTTAATGAGTCATAATTTAATGATGCTACACCACCGAATGTACCATTATTATTAAATTGAATGTCGCCTATACTTCCGCCTGGTGGATTAGAGCTACCGCCACCACCACCACCACCTGATTGTGCTACCCAAGCTAACGCACCCGCTCCATTTGTTGATAACACATAACCCGATGTTCCATCAGTTGCTGGAAATTGATATACGGTGTTTGCTGTTAAATTTGCAGGTGATTTAAGTGCAATATAGTTGTCATTTGCTGTGTCGTTTAGTCTTAGCTCACTTGCTGATCTCAATGTAATAGTACTAGAAAATGAACTAGTAGAAGTTACTGAAAGTGTTCCAGTAACTGTGCTGTTGCCAGTTATTGCAGCACCACCTGCTGAAACAGTTAGTCCATTTTCAGCAGTCAATGTACTGGCAAAATTACCAGTGCTACCTGCATGTAGAGCACCTCCTATACCTACGCCACCTAGTACAATTAATGCACCATTTCCACTGGTTGAACTAGAAGTGCTGTTTTGTATGTTTAGAATACCGCTAATTGAGCCGCCGTTAAATGAGCTTGATAATGACAGCGGACGCCATGTACTGCTCGATGCATCATAGTATAACACCTGGCCATCTATTGCACTAATGACATCGACATCAGATAGAGTGTCAAGTGTACTGCCCGGAGGTTGCAAATTCCATGAAATACCGTCCCACACCCAGGTATTAGCACCTACGGTATGGGTATTACCTATAACAGGGGAATTAGGAAAATTAATGGCCATTTTTAATCTCTTTTTGTATTTATTACATATTAACTAGCTGTAATAGTAAGAGGCTTATCGTTAGTAAATGGCCATCTTAAATACCTATTAGGACTGCCCTGCAGACTAGTTTGATCAGTGTATCCACCGCCAGTATCAGTAATTCTATTAGGAGTAGACCCTGTAGTAGATAACCAACGTATACAGTCAGCTGCATCATAGTGTCTTCTACTGCCAACAAGACAGGCTAATACACCAGCAACTTGAGGACTGGCCATACTGGTTCCTTGTATCTTTTTTATATAGAACGCAGCATTATCTGGATGAGCAACTGATCCGCTACCTAACGTAGCGGTTAAGGGCATAGCACTTTGTACAGCTTCACCGGGAGCATAAACAGTGATACCAGGACCACATGTACTAAATGCAGATTTATTTTCTGTAAGAGCAGCTCGAATAGCACCTACTGAGATTACACCAGTAGGACCGTTGGGGGTTGAACCTCTATGGTAATATCTAGTCGATGCTCCAGATGTTGTATAATAATTATCATAGTCTAACCCACCTGGCACATCTTGTTTGTGCGTATCATTCCCTGCTGCTGCAACCAGTATCATGCCTGCATCTATACACGCAGTGATATCTGCATCTACACTGCTGACTCGAATAGGATGAGCGTACACCCCTCCACCAATATCATTATAGCTCATCATCCCATATATACTTTGTGCAGTAGAGGCAGTCCATGCAGTGCCTCTATAATTACCACTTACTATATTTTGATAAGTTTGATAATAGCCCCAGCTCATGTTTACCACTGTAGGATTATTATTGGTTTTTAGATTGTGCCAAGCTCTCATCATGTTAAAACTTGCGCTAACTCCGAATGCGTCAGTGTCAAAAATTTTGATAGCAAAAATGTTTGCAGCTCTTGCCCATCCATATCTCCGGCCTGCAGTGGTCCCAGCGCAATGGGTGCCGTGGCCATATGTATCCGTATAATGAGCCGGACCTTGAGTATAACTACCAGCAAGGTCAGCAGCTATTGGCCAATTAATTAGTTGTAGTCTTGAAGTGGAACCATTCTGGGCTAGCCATTCTGGGTGCCCGACTTCTATACCCGAGTCTTGAATAACTGCATCAACATTTTCACCTATAGCAGTGTAGGCGTGTTGATAGTTGAGATTTAAAGTTGAAAAAGGATTAACAGTATTTGTACATGAAGGTATTGCCCATGCATAATGGCTGTTATTTTGTGCAGTGGATCTGCTGTAATTTTTACTAGTGTCTAGAACGTTTCTTTGAAGTAAAATACCATTCTCTTCTTTAGACCCATATCGAACGTCGATAATTCTTGGATCTTGTTTTAATGTCTCAGCTTCTGACCGTGTTAAAACAACATCAAAGTTATAAAGACTATCTTGTTTTTCATTCCACATTTCAACAGTTCTTTGTGGAACATGGGGTGTTGTTCCACCTAATGAAGTTATTTCCGCCATCAAGGCATCAACATCAACACCTTTGTGAACTGTAACTACGCAACGATTTTGATCTTCTGTACTCATAAATTTAAATACTCTGGTTAGCAATTAACGGTGTAACATCATGTTTAGTTAACAACACAGTACCTTGTGGTACCAATCCAATCTGCATCAATACTTCTAAGGTTTGTGGATTACTCATAGCGTTAAGCAACTTAGCAGGACTTGGTCTACCGTTGGCAATAATTTCAGATTGTAGTTCACGTCCTACAGTTACTGTGAATTCATAATTAGCATTAGCTTCGAACATTTCATCATCTGTGTAGGCAGTGCCATCTGAATGTTTGAGTCTAGTGGGTTCTACTTCAACATAGAGTTCGGCAAGAAGTTTTTCTAATATCTTAATCTCTTTACGATTAAGTTCAAAAGCATGTTTCTGGTCATCTAAGTGTGACTCTGCCTCGATGATCTCTGCTTGAAGATTAAGCAAAATGTGTGGCAATGCTGGAACTGTTTTTAGATGTTTTAGTTCTTCTAACTTGGCTTGATATTTTAAGTCAGCAACTTCTTCTAACACTGCGGCACGTTTACGGCCAACTAAAAAGCCCTGAAGTGTTTTGATTTTTTCCCATGGGGTACTACCGATAACCTGGTAACGGTAGTTGAATTCTGAGTTTAGATTTGAAGCCATTTATATTTTTATTTTATAGTTAACCGAAGGATGCGGCTGCAAGACCCGATCTTACAAAACCAACACCTGTTGTATTGGTAGCAACAACACCCATGTTCGACACTAAATTAGTTGTTGATACGGTACCGAAAGGACCCGTATTTGGATCTCCAAATCCGAAGATAGCTTTATTAGTCCCGTAACTTGCGGCTGCTACTCCATATCTTCCAGTACCAACTCCTGTGGTGTCGGATGCCACTACACCGGTATTTGATACTAGGTTAGTTACGGCTGTTACTACAGGAGTATTTTTAGTTCCAGTATTCCCGAATCCAAATATAGCTTTATCAACGCCATAACCTGCGGCTGCAAGTTGACGCTTGGCAGTACTTGGGGCACCATAAACATCATTAGCTACTACACCGGTGTTTGATACTAGATTGGTATTGTTAATAGTGCTGTTGTCACCTCCGAATCCAAAGATGGCTTTGTCACCTCCGTACCCTGCGGCAGCAAGATCATCTCTGGTTTGACCAGACGTTGCAACGTCATCAGATACTACTCCGGTGTTTGATACTCTGTTAACCATTGATCGATAAAGGCCACTCACACCGAATCCAACTGCACCAAATCCAAAAATAGCTTTATCACCTCCGTACCCTGCGGCTGCTAGGCTAAGCCTAGCAGTACCGACTCCGGCGGTATCATCAGATACTACTCCGGTGTTTGATACTTTGTTGGTTATTGATTGAAAACTGGAGTTGCCGCCATATCCATAACCAAAGATGGCTTTATCAGTACCATAACCTGCGGCTGCTAAACCAACTCTTGCCGTACCAACTCCAGTAGTATCAGTAGCAACAACACCGGTGTTTGATACTAGATTAGTTATTGATCGCCAAGCATTACCATCACTTCCATATCCAAAAATAGCTTTTTTAGACGGTAGACCGCTGTCAAGGTCAATGCCTTGATTGTTAAATGAACGCGAACTCATTGCAGATAGTCGTGGCATATAATTAACCGTATGAAGTTAGTGATCCTAACACGGTCCACGCTGGTCCAGCTTCTGATCGAATTAGTGTGAAACTTACAATTTCTTTTTTGTTTGCACCAACGGCTGGTGCTGAACCACCTAGCCAGTTTATAGTCTGACCAGCACCGTCTATTTGTACCGCAGTAGGAATATATGGTGTAGCACCCTGGAGTAATATTAATGTCATCACTATAGTTCGATTAACTGTAGTAGGCACATTTGTAAAGTTAGCAGTAAAGTTTGCTGATATAGACGCATGTGTCCAGATTGCTCCAGTTGAAAAATCATGTGTAACTGTTCCAGTTGCTGATGTTTTAGCATTATATACTTCAGTACTCTGTTGTAACGTCATCAATCCGGTAAATGTTGGACTTGTTGGGCTTTGAATTGCAATAACACCAACCATAGCTGGATGAAAAGAACAAATGTATTGATAATTACCAGTAGTAGCTGCAGGAATTTGCCAGTATAGTGTTCCTGCAACTTTACCTTGAGCATTTGATCCTGTAGACACTGTACCATCAACATCTACGTGAATTAATCCAGTATTGTAATTTGTGCCGCCGCTAGTTCGTATTAAGAATGGGTGTCCGCTAACATTTAAATTAAAAGCAATAGTTGTTCCACTTATTGCATTTACTGTTGGATTATTTCCACTGTAATGATTGTTAAACAAGTATGCAGTAAACCCACTATTTGTAACATCTAATGCAGTAATAGCAGGATATGCAAATTGATGGAACAATCTGCTGGTGTAGTTAACAAAATTACTACCGGTGTATACTAACATTTGTCCGGAAGCAGCACTAGATATTGCGACATCGCTGAGTCCATCTAAACTAGTAGCACCTCCACTGCTTGTAGCGTTAATAGTGATTGTATCTGTAGTGGCGTCTGTAGTGATAGTTACATTAGTGCCGGCTACTAATGTTAGAGTGTCAGTGGTTGTGTCAGCTGCTACTGAGGTCTGACCAGCTACGGCAATCGTGGTAAATGTATTTGAACTACTACCACTAGATTGTGCTACCCAACTTAATACACCTGAACCATTAGTGCTTAATACATAACCAGTAGTTCCGCCGGTAATTGACACATTACCCACAGCCCCTAATGTAACCGTTCCGCTAAATGTTGGACTGGCAAACATAGTGGCCTTTGATTCATTAGTCACATTACCTAACCCTACTTTGCTTGCAGCTAGACTTGTTATCCAACTTGGATCGCTATAAGTTCCATTAGTATAAACACCGTTAGTCACTGTGCCTGCATTTCCTGTGATGCTACCTGTTATTGTGTTAGTGACTGTTAAATTAAGCAGTGTACCTACACTGGTTAAACTACTTGAAAGTACATTGCTTGCTAAAGTAGCACCAGTCAACGTACCTGCGGCCGCTACTGTACTTGATGGAATTCTTTGCCAAATTGTTCCATTATAAATTACACTATCACCGGCAACAAATGTAATACTACCCGAACCTAAATTCCTAGTGCCGCCAACACTAACTGCATACTGCCATCCTGCTAAACCTGATCCGTCTGCTAGAGTTGGAGTGTTAGTGCTGGCATCCCATGTACCCTTAAATACAACAGCACCTGTTAGACTCGACGGAATTTGACTTGCTGTTAATTTTCCATCTGCTCCTAAACTAGCAATTCCATTAGCTGTGCCTAGATTGCCTAATGTAGCAACACCTGTTACTTCTAAATCTCCATTTAACACCAACGCACCAACACTGTTGCCTGTGTTAAAAACAAAATCACCAGCACTGGTATATGTAGGAGTTCCTACGCCATTGCTAGTTAATGTTGTTGCGGTTACTGTGTCAAATACTACATCATCAGTAGTATTCAACGATTGATTAAATCCAGAAGCTACTGTGATAGTATCTGTTGTTGCGTTTGTTGTTAAGGTAATACCTGTACCCGCTACTAAAGTTAGTGTGTCAGTACTACTATCTGCAACAACACTAGATTGTCCTGCAACAGAAATAGTTGCAAACGAATTAGGAATTCCACTGTTAGTAAAAGTAATTGTATCTGAACCAGGTGTAGTTGTTATGGTGATACCAGTACCCGCTGACAATGTTAAAATGTCAGTAGTAGAATCTGCAACCACATCTGATTGACCGGCTACGGTTATTGTTGAAAAAGAATTACTGCTAACACCGCCACCACTTACGGTGCCTGGACGCCAATTGCTAGCTACGCTATTCCATACTAATACTTGTCCGTTTGTCGGAGCGGCTGTTACAGTATCAACATCTGAAAGCTCATTAATTGATGTTGCGCCACCACCTCCAATAGCTATACCGCCTACTGTCGAACCTGCAGGAAGATTAACTACACTACCTGTAGAAGTAATAGTAGCACCATTTAGATAAACACTACCATTTAGATATAAGTCTTTCCATTTTTTACTCGATGTGCCTAGATCAACCGTATTATCTAGACTAGGTATCAATGATGCATTAATTGATGTTGTTCCTAAATTGTTAAGAGTGGTACTAGCACCGCTGGTCCCACCGCCTGACCCAATAAGTCCTGCAGGTACAATAGGAGTTATCCACTGTTGACTGTTGATGTCTTGGTAGTAAATGTAAAGACTACCGTTTGATGAATTAAGCCAAAGACTGCCCTGTGTAGGAGTGTCTGGAGGGGTATCTGATACAGATACGCTGGCATTTAGTAGTGTACCACCTAATATAGAACCATCAAATACTCGTAGAGATTTTGAAGTACTATCGTAGAAGATTTCCCCCTTGTTTCCACTGATTCTATCTAGTTCTGCTTTCGATTTTGGTAATAATCGTAGTGATCTTACTGGTATTGATGACATAGTTTTAGCTCTCTATGCTATATTTAGCTGACCTATTAAATCGGATAAATTTGCGATCTTAACAGGATTTTGGTGTTATTTCCAATGTTTCGTATCG
>Ga0222712_10002109_pt1 | contig 23331 bp, 3 predicted proteins | sample C33_657DmetaG_FD_165043 | JGI IMG/M metagenome (GOLD analysis project Ga0222712, IMG submission 165043) | Estuarine water microbial communities from San Francisco Bay, California, United States - C33_657D | ecosystem: Environmental > Aquatic > Marine > Unclassified | place: USA: California... | reverse complement strand
CCTTATGGTTCAGGTACAAACTACCTAGGTAGGAATGGTACAATGATAGGTGGCAATCCTACAGAGATTCAGAATATGTATAATCCTGGTGATATGTACACTGACCTTGGCTTTGAGCCAATGGGTGAGACATTGAAACAATACAAACATGGTGGTGGTTTACCACATGCAGAGTTTGGAGACTATTTTCAAAACTCAGGACAAGCACAAATTGGTAGTGCTGTAGGATCTGCTATTGGTTCTGCATTTGGTCCTGCAGGAGCTGCTGTTGGTAAGCTATTGGGCACTGTTGGTGGTAACCTACTTGGTGGTGCTAAACAAGCTCAAGAACTAAGAGAGGAAAAGAAAAAGTCTGAATTAAATGCACAACAGGCTGCATTTTCTAGTGTTATGCAAAATCAGTTTGGTTCGTTCCTAGAAGATGGTGGAAAGGTGGGAAATGAGTATAAGTGGGTGAGCCATACATGGCAGCCACAGGTGATTGCTAAGTTTGGTGAATACAATGTTAAAGACTTGTTAAAGCCTCCACATGATGCAGATATGCTTAGAAGTGGTGGTCATTTGAAAGAAGACTATGTACAGCCAAGTGCAGCAGCACTATTCACTGGCAGACCTCCTATGCCTTATCAAGCTGAATATGGTGTACAGATGGCAATGGGTGGTGACTTGAAGGTTATTGATGGTGGTAAGTTTGAAACCCTCTCTTACAATCCTAATCTTCCTGGTGGAGAAATAGGAATGTTCAGAGGAGCATCTCATGACAATGGTGGTATTCCTGTTAAATTTGGTGACAATGAGGTGGAAGTAGAAGGTGGTGAACCAGCTGTTAAGCTGCAAGATGGTGGTTCTAGTGACAACCTTGTTGTATTTGGCAACATGAAAATTAATAAAAACATAGCAGGTCTTATGGGAGATCCAAAAGCAAAAGGTAAGAAGTTTAAAACTTACATAGCTGATATAGCTAAGAATGACAAAAAACAATTAGGCAGAGTTGATAAGGCTCTTGACATAATTCAGAATGCTGATGAGAACAGTGCATATGATCATTTGGCTTTGAACACAGGAAACATAATGTTAGAAGGTGCCAAAGCTTGGCAGAAGATCAATGCCAACAAAATCAAAGAAGCAGGCATTGTACAAAATGCCATTCATCAGACAGCTAAACAACTAGGTTCTAAAAGTGACAAGTTGGCTGAGGGTAAGATTGAAAAAGAAACAGATCCTAGAATGATGGCCAAGTTTGGTAAAAATCTACCTAAAGCTAAAGTTGGTAAGGATGTAGTTTCACAAATGTGGGAAGATAGAATGAGTAAATATTTTCCTCAAACTATAGAAGTTCCTTATGCTAGAGAAAAAAGAGAAGTTGCATTAGGTAACAAAAAGCTTCCTACAGATCTATTTAAAAGTTATACAGAAGCCCCAGCCACTAAAATGGCACCTTCATATAATGAAGCAATAACAAATCTTCCTGAACGTAAAACATTTGCTGGAAGAGCACTAGAAACATTAGGAGCAGAGTTTGAGAAATATGGACCTGCAATCATGTCTCAAATAGAACCCTTCCTTAGACCTTCTGATGCTAATGAAGAACTGCCTACAGATCAACTCTATCCTGAATACTTTGCATTGGCTACCAATCAGTTACAACCTGTACAAGCTCAGTTCCTTCAACCAATGTTAGACACCCCTTATGACATCTCTTATGATGACCAGCTAAATGCTATTGATGCTCAGTCTAGAGCTGCCATTAGAGCTGCAGGTCAAGATGCTGGTGCTCAGGCTATGATTATGGCTGCAACACTAGACGCAAAGAATAAAGTTAAGGGAGATGAAATCAGAGCTAATCAAACAAACAAAATGGAAACCTATGCTAGAAACAGAGCTTTAATCAATGCAGTTAACGAGAAGAATTTACAAATTTCTGATAATCAATATGTTAGACAGGCCCAAGCTGCATCTAACACAAAAGAACAAGCTCTTGCTGCCCTAAGTTCCATAGCTGCTAAGACAGCACAGCAAAGAGCTACAAACAGAAAACTTGCTGTTCTTGAGAACATGTATGGATTCAGATTCTCTCCAAGTGGTAGAGCCATCAATTACAATCTTCCTGCTCAATTCAATTTGTTAGGAGATCCATTTACCAGGGCAACAGCTAGTGGAGAATTAGCACCAGGTTATGAAGATATTTACGATGCAGCAGGACGTAGAGTTGGTAGTAGAAGAACACCTAAATCTGCATCTTCTATAGATAATGTAGATGATTTGATACAAAAGAATGGTGGAAAGACATCTAAGAAAAGTGCTAGAAACAGCTCAATTGTAAAAGCTCTAAAAAATCTCTAACTAATTCAGTTATAGCAAATTACCAAATTCTGTTATAGCTCTTGGTAATTCTAATATTTTAAATTAATTTTGTACTATGGCATCTTTTACAGACAGAATATTACAGTTTAACCCTTACATCCAGGAACTGCCTGTTCAGGAAATGGTGCAAGTTGGCATGTACAAACAGGCCAAGTATGACCAGGGTGTGCAAAAGGTCCAGAACTATATTGATAGAATAGCTGGATTAGATGTATCCAAGCCTGGACATAAAGAATATCTTCAGTCAAAGTTAAACGAGTTAGGTAGCAAATTGAGAACAGTTGCTGCTGGTGATTTTTCTAATCAACAGTTAGTAAATTCTGTTTCTGGTATGACAGGTCAGATTGTTAAAGATCCTATAGTTCAAAATGCTGTATACTCTACACAACTTATTAAGAGAGGATATTCTGAAATAGAAGCTGCTAGAAAAGCAGGAAAATCATCTAGGAATAATGAAAGGGATTATCAAGATAGTGTAAATGACTTTATGGCCAATCCAGATTTAAAGGCTTCTTTTTCTGGACGCTACACCCCATATAAAGATGTAAATAAGGTGGCTATGGAAGCCATCAAAGCTCTTCATCCAAAGTTAAAATCTCTTGATATTCCTTTTGTCATAAAAGATGGAAAGATTTCCAGAGAAGTGGCAGATGCTATTAGAAGAGAAAAGATCACAGGTATAGATGAAGGACAAATTGAAACTGCTATTAGAGCAGCATTCACTGCAGATGATTATAATCAATTAGCAATTGATTCTAAATACAGTCTTGAGAGTTTTGGTGCAGAAGATCTTATAGGTAGAGTAAATAGTGATTTGGAGGTTGGTAAAGAAAATGCTAGAAAACAAATAAACTTTATTAATAATCAAATACCAAAATACGCAACAGATCCTAATCAGTTGAGTGAATTAAATAAAAGGCTTAAATACTATAAAGAACAACTTGGTGAACCAGGAAAACCTGGAAAACTAGACCAGCAAGCTGTAGATGATATTAAACAAATTAGAGAGGGAAATTTAAACTCTGCCAAATACTCTATGTATAAAGATGGTTTCTTCAAACAGTTTGCAAATGCGTTTGCTTACGATGAAGAAGAAATATCTTATGTAGACAATCCAATGATGCAGATTCAGCTTAGAAAAGATGAGATAGCAATATCTAGAGCTAGAGAACAAAGGCAAGCCAAAGAGTTTGAGATAACAACAGCACTTAAGAAAAAAGAAATTGATCAAAAAGATCAAGAGCTCTATCTCAAAGGAGTTGAGTTAGGAACAATAAATCCTAATGAACCATATCAATTAGGCAGTGAAACTGATAAGAAGTTAAAGTCTGGAGAAAGATTAAATGGTCAAATAGATAATACAATAAAATCTATAGATGATGATGTAAATGACTTAAAAGCTAGAGGACTAACAGATGATCAGATAACAGGATTAGTTGATGACTATGCAAAGAATGGTAATAAATCTAATGTCAACCCAGCATACATTGCAACTATTCAAAGCATATTAAAAAACAAGAAAAACTTAGAAGCATTAACACAATTAAAAGAGAACACCATAGACGAGGCTAAAAAAGCAGTTTATAATAATCCAGTTAATGTTGCTAAATTAAAAGAAGAGAATGACTATATCAACAAGAACTTTGATGGTACACAGAAGGTTACAATCAAAGCTAATGATGGAACTAGTATTAGAATAAGTGAGAAGGACATGGTCAGCCTTTTCAAGTCAGGCAATTTGCAATTTAATGCTCCTAAAGGACTACAGGGAGGCACAATGACACTTAACTTAAATGGTAAGAATTATAATGTTGAAAGTGAAAGATTTGGAGTTGGTTCTCAAGAAACTGTAAATAACGTTACTAAAAAGTTGAAAAATTACTATGATAAGTTTAATAAAGTTACATCTAGCTTAGACAAACAAGTTGAAGATCAGTATTTAGAAAGACTGGCTCCTAGAGTTTCTGAACTTGTTCCAACTATTAGAGCAGTGAATTATGGTAAGGAACAGAAGCTGCCAGTTAATCTTGCAAACAATCTAAGTGCACTTATTACATCTGCTGATGTAAAAGATATTGCTGCTGATTCAAAGTATGACAGAGACACAGCATCTAAGTTTCTTACAGATGAATATATCAAGAACACAAGAGTGTTTGTCCAAGCTAATCCAGATGGAACTTATTTGATTTCAATTAAGAATGATGGAGATCCAACTAACATACAGAACCTAAAGGTTACAGCTAATCAAGTGGCTGGCACACTAGGTGCTCAGTATTTGATGCAAAATCCAAGTGAGGCTTTATTGCTTAGACTAGGAAGAGGGACAACAAACATAAATAATGTTCCTGAACAAGCTCAATTCCAAACTCAATTTGGAAACTTCCCTAATATAAATAGATATCAGGTGTTAGCAGACTTGGATGAAGATACTAAAAATCCTAATTTGTTTGTTCCTAAATTTCATCTATTAAAGAATGATGGGAGTTACGAAACGTTTGTAATTGCTGGTAGGAACAAAGCACAAAGACTTGGACTTGAGCAATCTAAGAAAAGTTTTAATGAATTAACAGATGATGATCTTATCAAGCTGTTAAAGACTGAGTATCCTACATATGATTTTTCTAACTTATATGAAAAATAACTATGCCAGATTTTGATAAAGATCTCAAACCTGTCCTCAAGAATCAACAAGAATCTCTTCCAAGACTGGATAACCCAGCTTCTACAGGGAGATTTGCTTATGAACAAAGCTTAGCAGGACAACCTAATATACTAGACAAGTTCTTTGGAAAAGGACCTGTTGAGTCTCCTATTGCTCCAACAGTTACTTCTGAAGAATTGTATGAAAATAGAAGGTATGGTATATTTAGTCCAGACATTGTAGACATAGAAGACCAAAAAGCTTATGCTCAGACATTTGGAGAAAAGGCAGCCAATGGCATTCTAAAAGGACTAAACCTCACAGCTACAACTTTTGCTGGAGGATTTGGCATGCTATATGGATTAGGATCATCAGCATTTACAGGAAGACTTGCTGACATTTGGGATAACCCTTCACTCAGAGCTTTAGATAACTGGAACAATGAAGTTGATCAGGTATATCTTCCAAATTATTATACAAACATTGAGAAAGATGCCAAGTGGTATTCTTCAGATAACTGGTTCAAAGCCAACTTTTTATTTGACAAACTCATTAAGAATAGTGGGTATGCAGTGGGTGCTATGGTTAGTGGTAATGTTGCCAATGCAGGAATTAAACTTTTAGGTAAGGGTATAGGTGCTGCAGCTACAGCTCTTGAATCAGCTAACTCATTTAAGTTATTTACGCCTTTGCTAAGAAATACAGCAAGGGCTTTTAGTGTTGGTAAGAATCTTGAGGCTGCTGCTGTTTTGGAAAAAGAAATATCTTCAATAGCAGATCTTACAGCTAAGTCATCTAGACTTGGAGAGATTGCAGCAGAAACAAGTCAGTTTGCTAAAATTAATGCTCTTGGAAGAAGAACAGCAATTGCTGCCTATTCTTCTGCAGGGGAAGCTTCGTTTGAGGCTTTGCAAACAGCTAAAGAATATAAAGAAAATCTAATAAATGAATACACCAGACTGAATGGTTATGAACCATCTGGTGAGGATTTAAAAGATATAGAGAGACAAGCAGAAAGCGTAGGTAAGGCTTCTTTCTTTGGAAACCTAGCCATATTAGGTGCTACAGAGTATGTACAACTTCCTAGACTATTAGGTTCATCTTATGCTGCTGACAAACAAGCTGCAAACAGTTTGTTGGGTCAAGTGGATGATGTTGTTTTAAAAGATGGTAAATATGTAAGAGTAGAGCCTACCACTAAGTTTGGCAAGCTATATGATAAGGTGACAGGTGTAGGTAAATATGTAGCTGATCCAAAGGAAGGGTTACAAGAAGGTTTACAGTATGCTCTACAAGTGGGTGTACAAAACTACTACAACAAAGCATATCAAACAGATGCAGCTAATGTATGGAGTGATGGTTTCTTATATGGCCTAGTAGGTGAGAAAGGTGCACTAATGACTAAAGAAGGTGCTGAAAGTATTTTACTTGGTACAATCACTGGTGGCTTAATGCAAGCTAGAGGTAATTACCAAGAAGGTAGAGCTCTTACAGACAATACTAATAGATTTTTAGATACACTTAATGGTGCTCCTACATTTAAAGAAGCTTATGTAGACAGACTCAACTCTGTAAACAGAGCTGTTATATTACAACAGCAGCAACAACAAGCTGTAGCACAAGGAGATAAATTAGAGGTTAAAGACTTAGATGCTGACTTGATGCATAACTATTTAGTTGGTCGCATTAAGTATGGCAGAATTGACATGGTGTTGGATGAGATTAAAGATCTGAAAAGAGAAGGAATAACTGAGGGTGGTCTAAGCCAACTTAAAGAAGAAGGACTAGCTAATATTAATGACACTGTTGAATCCTTCCAACAAAGACTAACAACTCTTGAACAGGTAGCTAATAGTACATCTGATATTTATAAAGCTCTTGACTTGAGATATTCTGGATTAGTGGATAGACAGGGTAATAGAACCTATCCACCAATGGTAATTGATAAGATGGCATATGCAGCAGCTAAGATTGCTGACTATGATGTTCGTATACCTAAGATGAATAGCTCACTTCTAAATGCAGGTATATTAACTGGTGATGTATTAGAAGGAATTATTAAAGAAAACAAACCTAACAAAGAAGCTACAAAGATAGCACTTGATCAAATCAATGGCTTAGATGTAACTTCTGAAACTAAGGATGAATTAAAGACAGCTCTTTCTGATGTTATAGAACTTTCTATGCGTAGAAAACTATTCATGGAGGAGTATGATGATATTAAAGAAAATCCAAGTAGTTACTTAGGTACACCTGAGTTTGGTTTTGGTGATGCTGAAGAGCTTCCTGTTAGTGTAGATCAAGAGGTAGTTGAAAAGAAAAAGAAAAAGATTGTAGCTAAGGAACTAGAAGTAGGTAAAGAATACTCCATAGAGCAACCTGTTTACAGACAAGGTAACGAACTTGTTATTGCACCAAAGCTAACTGTGGTATCACAAACTTTAGGAGGAGAACTAGAAGTGAGACTTCCAAATGGCAGTATATCTTTCTTCACTCCTGAACAATTTAAGCAGTTTAAAATCACAGATCAAGCCAGCACTGGTGAGGAGATAGAATACCTCATGGACAATGCTATTGATAATGTATTCAAAAAAGCAGAGTTTAAAGAAATTACTAAACCTGAATCAGACAAACTGGCTTACGTTAACTCTCTCCAAAACCCTGAATTAACAGATGCTGTATTTAATGAGTTTGAGAAACTGTCAAAAGACTATTTCAAGAAAAGAGCTAATGTTAAAAAGGCTGAGAAGAGTAATAAAGATTTAAAGAAAACCTTAGATGAGGGAGGATCACAACAGGTTCCTGGTTATGGTAAATTTGCAGAATCAAGAAGAAAGCCTAAGAATGTACTTCCTAGAGCTACAGTAGCTACAAAGAAACTTCCTGGCTATGAGAACTCACAAGTGTTTGGAGCAAACCTATACAACTTCCCTAATAGAAAGAACATTCGTGGTGTATATATTACACAAAAGAATGAGGCAGCTTTAGGACTAGGTGGCCTGATGAATCATATCAAGGGAACAAGTGATGTGGATCCAAGCAAAACTATTGCCTTTGTAATGGTAGAGCAAGTGGGTAATAAACTTACACCTGTTGACAAAGATGGTAAACCTTTAAGTGTTCCAAGCTTTGATACAGCTATCTATCAGGTAATGCCTGACCCTAGTTTCAAGTGGAGTGAAGAGTTTGGTGGAGAAGACATGTTCCCAGAAGGAACTCCTGATAATGTAAAGACAGCTATTAAAAATGAGTATACTACGTGGGTTAATGAAACACTAGAAACCACAGAGCTCATTCCTCATACAATGGAGGCATCGTTTGGCATGCCTCAGAAGGTAAAAGACACTGAAGGTAAAGATGTAGAAGGTGTAAGAACTTCTGTAACAGATGCTGGACTTATTAATAAAAACAAACTTGCCACTGATCCTGTAATATATGTACCTACTATTGGTGATGGTACAATCCAAAGAGGATCTACCATTTTTACAAATGCCATAGGAAAGATATTCCTTATTGCTCCAAATGGTTATGTTCCTTTGGAGAACAAACTGCATAGTGAAAAAGAAGCCAAGCTGATATATGATGTGCTTTACAAACTGGCAGGTATTAAATATACAGATGGTACAGTTACAACTCCTGAAGCTGAACGTCTTATCAACTGGTTAAGAAGCACTGTATACTGGGGAAGTCCTAAGAACGCTCCTGGTATAAATAGTGTATGGTTTGAAGACAAAGGTGTGTTTGATGGAAGACTGAACCTGTCTAACAAAGGATTGAGTGTTCCATTTAATCCAATAGGCTTGGAAGCAAACAAGGATAATATTATTGCACAGTTACAGCAGATGTATAACAACGTAAGATCTGCTTATGTTGCTAAAGACTTGTCTAACTGGAACAAGCCATACGAACAAATCACATCTATTGATTCTAAAGGAAACATTAAGTCTAAGATATGGCCTAACTACCAAACCTACTTATTGTCTTCAGAAGGAAGAGAAGGAAGTGAAATTCCTTTGACAGTTCCATATAAACCACTTAAGGGAATAGGTGATATAAATAGAGATGGTATCTATTTTGTAGCTACAGACACAGCAGATAGATTTGCTGGTGTATCAGAAAAAGCTACAGCTAAATCAGCTATTATTGTTCCTAAGACAGCTCCCACCACTACGTACAACTTGGAGGGTCAACCAAATGTTATTGACAGTCCTCAGTTTGGTAGGGTGACATTTATTGCAAATGGTAAAGAACTTAGAGAGTCTAATGGTAAGAGAGGTATCAGCTTAATAGAAAATGATGAGAATAAAGAAGCTATTAAAAAAATAGCTGATGCTAGAAAAATTGACAATGCCAAAGCTGCAAGTTTATTAGCAGCTTCTATATACAACAAAGTAGTTCCACAAGTAGAAGCTACATCTGCTCCTGTAGAAGAGAGAAAGGCTGCACAAACAGTTGCAACCACTCCTTCAGAAGAGGATTTGATTAGACAGCAGATGAACAAGATGGAGGACGATACACCTTTTCGTGTTAAGATAAATGAACAAGTTAGTAAGTTTGAAAAAGAAGACTGGCCTAAGATAGAAGCTTTCTTCAAAGCTAACTTCCCAATGATTCCTTTGTATAGAGTGAAGAACATTATTAGAGGAACTAATGGTTTAGAAGCTTGGGGAATGTTGAAGAGAGGTGGTATATATATTTATGAGAACGCTGAGGTGGGCACAGCCTACCATGAGGTGTTTGAGGCAGTATGGAAAATGTTCTCTTCTCCTGAGGAAAGACAAAACATTATAAATGAATTCAAGGGTAGAAGTGGAAGCTTTGTAGATAGGATGACAGGTCAAGAGGTTAAATACTCTGAAGCCACTCCTTTCCAAATAAAAGAACAATTAGCTGAAGAATTTAGAGACTTTGTTAAAGATGGCAAGGTTCCTGTTAAACCAGCAAAGGGTACACCATTTATTGTAAAGCTATTTAATGATTTGGTTAATTTCATTAAGAGCTTCTTCTATGGCCCACAAGCTGCAAGAAACACAGAGGAATTATTTAATAGAATGACCACTGGTTTCTACAGAGAATACTCTCCATACAATCCTAAGCTGGCCTACGCAAAAGCTGGTGTAATAGATATTACAGATGCCTTTGGAGACAGTGAAAGTGAGTTTCGTGTAAAAGACATGCCAGGTCAAATTGTGCATGACACTATGCAAGAGATGACCTATCAGTTAATGAAGGATGCTATTAAGGATAACAAAAGTTTGTTTGATATTACATTAAACATAGACTACACTGGTCTTAAAGAGAAGATCCAAATGACAGCTCTTAAGTCTAGGAAAGCTGCTGAAGAATTAATTGAAATTGCTAAGGACAAAAGTGAAGAAGAAGCAAAAGCAACTGCAGAGAAGTATGCTCCTACTATAGAGAAGTCTACAGCTCTTTGGAAAACTATTACAGACAACTGGGATGAACTGATTGTTAAACACAAAGAATACCTAGCTATATACAATATACAGTTTGATGAGAATGATGAAGCTGCATTTGTAGAGGAAAAGGGTAAAGAAGATCCTTATGGACAGGCTCATCAAATAGACAACTTCAAGAAAGCTAATGCATCAATCAAGTTGTTGCTATCAACTCTTCCTACAATGAGGGATGGTAAACTTGTCTATTCAAGCATCAATGGTGTAACGCTTGTTCCAGCTAGCCAAGCATATATGGCTATAATTAATAGAACACACAACTCACGCACACCAGATGAGATGATTGAAAATCTTCGTAAGTTGGCTGAGGATGATGAGAACTATCGTTCACTATACTATCGTATTACACGTAGTGACTATACAAACGAGGATATTAATTTTGACAATCTGAACAACAACTATGATGTTAGGTTGGTCAACTTGATGTGGAGATTGTTCAAGAAACAAAATCCTATTGTTAAGAACCTATTTATATTGGAGAATGGAGAGGTGCAAGTAGGAGAGTCAAACTTTACCACTGCCACCAGACAACTTGCTTCTGACTTCTCTAATGCAATTGTAGAAACTGTAAAGAATAGTAAAACTTATTTTGAATATAGTGGACTTAGAAAGGGATATGCACCTGTTGTAGACAAGAATGGTAAAGCTTTAATATCTAGAGAACCTGTAAACACTGTTCCTGAACAGATTAGGTTCTTGAACAAGTTGGGTATTGAGTTTGATGAGAAGGAAGTTAACAAGCTTTCTACAGATGATAGCGACAAGTTCTCTAATGCAGTGAAGGGAATCAAGAAGAGCTTTGTAGATTTAAAGGTGGTGGCAACACTTACTGGAAGAACATTATCTATAACTGGAAGACTATTAGACTTGGCTGAGATACAAGCTAAGATAGAAAACCCTGAGTTTGATAGTGTGTTCTATAATGTAAATGGAGATCCTACACAGACATTCTTAGGTGTAAATGCTTTGAGCAACTTATATGACTACTTGTCTAAAGCAAAGAATATCAATGAGTTAGCTAGTACACCATATGCATATTTGCTTACAGATGTGTTTGCTCAGAACTCTGTGATGCTGAATAAGATGTTCAATATTGCAGGAGATGGTGCACGTATTTCTGGTTCAGAAGAACTTATGAGTTCTTCCTGGGCAGATGGTACAATAGATTCAACCAAGGGTAAGAAGAAACAATCTTCTAGACTCACCTACCAAGAACGTCTTATACAGGAGATTAATATGAACCTTGAGGGTTTCTATTATAACCTTGTACCTGGAGATGCTTCTCTTGAGCACATGGTATACATGGGTAATACTATTACTAAAGAATCTTTGTCTGCTGGATATGAACAAGAGGGTGGCGTATATGACATATTCAAGGGCTACTTCATATCTGAACTTGGATTAGCTAGAGATGAACGTAGTGTTAGAAATAACAAAGAGATGCGTTTCTTTAAGGATATTCTTGGAGACTCTTTACATGATGATGTTATTTCAGAAGAGGGAGCTCCTGGTGCTATATATGAAGCCTACAAAGAAGAGATAAACAAAGCTGTCAAAAACTACATACAGTCTAAAAAGAATACATTTAAGAGAGTGCTCACTGCTTATGAGATCATCTCTAAATCTGAAGAAGCAGATAATATGTGGGATATCAACAAGCTTGCTATTGGAAACCAGGAAACTATTTCCACTGAAGCTTTAGATAGAGAACTGGAGATGTTGCAGATCAACTTCATGATAAACAACATTGAGCTACACAAGATTCTCTACTCAGACCCATACCAATACAAGGAAGAACTGAAACGTATCAAGAGCTTCTTGTCTCCACGTCAAGCCATTGTATCTAATTCTAGTAGTTTAAACGCTGCTATGGATAGAGCATACAATGAAGGATTTGATAAGGAGGATATAGGCTACACTGACTTCACACAAGACTATTTCAGAACAACAACCCTAGAGGACATCATAGCAATAGGTGACCTACCTGGATATGAAGAAGGTTGGGAAGAACCAGATGGTAGTGGTATCATCTCTTTCAAAGCTAATCGTAACTTCAGGATACGTGCTGGTGAGTGGAATGATGCTGAAGAACGTCAGTACAAATTTGACATCAACTTTGAAAAGCTGGTAAAGTCTGGAGCAAATAAAGAACAGATTGCTAAGTTCTTAAAAGGAAACCCTGGTGTAACCAGTGCATACACACCTATTAAACCTATTGTAGCTGGTAACAAGCTTACTGACAAAGGTTACAATGATATAGTGCTAGATAAGTTTGCCCTCTATCCTTTGTCTTTTAGAGTGGTATATGAGCTCAATCCAGACTCAAATGCTGTTAGACTCTATGACAAAATGCAGAGAGAAAAACTTGACTATGTTATTTTTAAGAGTGGTAGAAAGGTGGGAGCTGAGAAGGTGGATGCTCCATATGGAGAAGATGGATCAATAACAGATGCTCCATTTGAGGGCATAGTGAATGTACCATTCAGTATTATGTCTATACAGTCTGAGGTGCCTTCTAAGGAAGAAGAGGAATACATAACAAGAGGTAGCCAGATCACTAAGCTTGTCACTCTTGACTTCATGGCATCTGGTGTACCTGTAGACTTTGAAAAGGATAATGCAGACTTCAACAAACGCTTTGAGAACTGGAATAAACTTTCCCAAGAACAGAAGAAAAAGAACTCTAAGCTATACACTGAGATACAAAAGAATCAGGATCTTCTAGAGGAAATGATTAATGTAGGTTATGAAAACCTACTTAAAGAGATGGGTATTGTAGAGAACACTGATGGAACATTCTCAATTCCTCCAGACAATATATCTAAATCAGCAAACACATTGCGTAGAGAGATATTGAAAAGAGAGGTAAATGATAATATAGCTGACGCACTGGCTGGTTTCTTAGAAGGAGAAGTGGTACTTGAAGCCACCCCTGCCTACCAGCAGGTGAGAAACATTCTCTATTCAATAGCTGATAGGAATGTTATTTCTCAGAAGATACGTGGTGCACAGAAGGTACAGATTCCTTCTACCTTCTTTGAAGAGAACAGAATTAAGAAGGAAGGAAAGGGATATACATCTGATGTTCTTAAGTTTTACACAAACAAAGAAGGTCTGCGTGTAGCTGAGGTGATGCTTCCTAGATGGTTTGAAGGTGTAGACATGAGTGATGATGAACTTATTGACTATTTGAATAATACACCAGAAGGCCAGGAAGTGTTAAAGGGTATAGGATTTCGTATTCCTACACAGAAGCAAAACTCAATTGATGCTATTGTTGTCAAGAAGTTTCTTCCTAAAGGATTTGGTGACAGTGTGGTGATACCTTCTGCCTTGGTTAAGAAAGCAGGATCTGACTTTGACATTGATAAACTATTCATCTATCTAAAACATATCTACCAGAACAAAGCTGGGGAGATTAGACCTATTCCATATTTTGGTATTGGTGAAGAGGCAAGAAAGAAGTTTGCTGACATGAAGATAGATGTTAGTCCAGAATATATGTATAGAGCTTCTCTAGAGAATGAATATATTAAGTCTCTTGAGAACTTGGTATCTAGTGAGGAAAACTTTGAACCTCTCACCACCCCTAACTCAGCTGATCAGTTAAAAGATTTGGCTGACAAGGTGAATAGAAAGCTTGGATTCCAACCAATTGATTATAACAATCCAGGGAACATGCTAGACAGATACTTCATGTCTAGACTAAGACAGGCATTTGTAAATGGTAAATATGCAATTGGTATTGCTGCAGTTAACCAGACAAACCATTCTTTGAACCAGAGAGGTGCAATATATGTTGACTTTGATGGTAGAAAAGATCTTTTGAGTGAGCAGGATAAACAATGGTTGGGTGATGGTAAGATTAAGTTTGACAAATACAACACCATAAAGATAGATGGTAAAGAACTACCTTCTCTATCCATGGTATATAATGCTGAGAGAAGTAAGAAGTTTCCTAATGGACAAAGAATATCAGATATCCTTTCACAGTTTATTGATGGATATGTGGATATCTCTAAAGGTCCATGGATTATAGAACTTGGAGCTACACCTAACACAGCCAGCACATGGATGTTCCTGGCTAAGATTGGGGTTCCTATTGATACCATATCTTATTTCATGAACCAGCCAATCATTCGTGACTATCTACGTAAGATTGAAAACTCTGGCTATTCATGGTTATTTATAGAAGACTTTGTAAAAGAACTTAAGTCAAGTGAGAAATATGCTGTAGCTGAGAACTACAAATTTGATAAGGTAACTAAAATCCCTAATACCACTACACTGTTTAAAACAGTAGGTGTGTCTAAGATGGACCAAGACCAAAGAGCACAACAGCAGTTTATGCTGGATGAGTTCTTGAAGTATGCTAAGATGGCTCAGCAGATGTTCACTGTAACCCAGGGTAGTAACTTTGATACAGCTACATTCAATGACCCATATCTGGTGTTCAAGAAACAAGAGCAGCTTATCAAAGCACAGAATACAATCATATCTTCTGTAGATGACATATTAAATAATTCATTCTTAAATATTCTAGCAAAGAGAATACAGGACATTAGAAATGCATATGCCACCATTCTTAAATCTGATACAAAGGAAATAAGAGAAGTGATGGAGAATGTATTACGTCCTTATACAGACATGTCTGATGGAGACTTTGTAAAGACTGCTCAGAAGGCTGTGGCAGATCTATTTGACTGGGCTGTACAAACAGATGAGGGTAAAAAACTTAATGAGCAAATAACTAAAATACTACTTTCTAAAAAGAACGCTGCACGTGAGATTGCACAATTTGTAAAGAAAGCTAAGAAAGACAGTAAGTTAAAAGATAACCAGGTGATCAATTTGTTGGAAAACCTACCTTCTCCAACTGAGGGTGGTGTTAACAACATGAAGATAAAGAACAAGATAAATAAGGTGTATGACCAGAACCAAATAATCTATGGTTTCAAACAGCTTAAAGAATACCTAGGAGATGACCCTCTGTATAATAAGATTGTGACACTTGCTGTCCTTCAGTCAGGATTGTCTAAGAGTCCTATATCATTTACAAGTCTTCTTCCATATGAGGATTTTGTAGATATGTATAATGGAACTTTGTCTACGTTAGAAAAAATGTCTAACTTGAAGGACTTTTATGAACTAGGTGTGTTCCAAAGAAACAACTGGACTGACAATGATATTGTACCATATAGAAAAGCACAGTGGAAAACAGATGGTTATGGTATGTATTACTATAACAATGCTACTGTCTTTGGGATGAGTGATGAGTTGTCTGTTGCTATAGAGACAGGAAAAATACCAAAGCTGCTTCAGATTTCTTCTCTAGCACGTGGTGCAGACAAAGACTACATGGTATATTCTTGGGAAGAGGGTACATCCAAAGAAAAGAAAGAGATGAGAAAGAATGGTGACTATTCATACATCAAGAAGGGACTGTTCAAGAAGGTGTATGATGGAACCAGTCCACTCACTATGGTAGGAAAGTATAGTGATAAGTTTATATACAAAATGATCAATGCTTGGGGAGATGGGTTCAAAGCTAATGAGTTCTACAAGGAGAGTAGAAAGTCTGTAATTAGTAATGGTTTCCTACCAGTGCTTGAAGTGGAAGATGCTGACATCAGAGCTTATTTTGAGAAAGGACCTGCTGTATCTAAAGAGGAATCAGTGGTGGCTGACACAGCTCCAGAGAATAAGGTGGAAAGTAAATTAGCTACACCTTCTGGGAAGATAGAACTTAAAGATGGTAAGGAATATCTAATATCAGATATAAACGCTGAATTGTTAAAGAGTATAGGATATAAACCTAGAGAAATTGGTAAACTTTTAAAATCAATCTGTTAATGGCAACTTGTCCAAATACAAATCTTGACTCTTGGAAAGAACTAGTGAACGCTAGAGGTGAGGATATGGCCTACTACCTGTGGGACACCTATGAAGGAAATGTTCCCTCCTCTGAGCTTGTAGCTCCTGTTGAGGTTCCTGTAGAGGTTATAAATAAGGTGAAAGAAGTGGCAGCTAAGATGGGCGTGTCTATTGTAGACCTTAATACATATTCTAAAGAAGCAGGACTAGATGTTGAGGGTGTGAATGGTGTGGCTGACCTTGTAAGAGGTGTCATAGCTGTTGCTGAAGGTAAACAAGATGCTGTTGTAGAAGAACTTGTTCACATTGCCACAGCAATGATAGAACAAACCAATCCACAGATGGTTACACAAATGATCTCTAAGATAGATCAGTTTGGTATATACAAGAGAACATTTGAACAATACAAAGACAATCCTGCCTATCAGCTTCCTAATGGCAAGCCTAACATTCGTAAGATAAAGAAAGAGGCTGTAGACAAGCTGATTACAGAAGTGATTGTAAACCAGAACAAAGGATCTGAAGAGTTTCCTGAACTTGCATCTGATGAGAACCAGTCCTTGATTAGGAGATGGTGGAATGCAATTAAAGACTTCATTCACAGTATATATAGAAAAGCAGACATTAACATTTTTGTTGAGGCAGGTGAAATGATTCTATCTGGAAGGGTACCAGGATTCTCAGCTATAAATGGAGAAGGGCCTTATTACCAAATAGTTAGTCCTCAACAGAAGGCTATACAGGATAGGATTGCTAAAACCAAACAAGAGGTTAGACCAATTAAACTTGATGAGAAAGAAACAGACCCATTACTTTTAGACTCTGAGGAAGCTAACAGTGGCTATGAAGCATTACAAGAAGATGGTACATGGAAACGCATCCTTAAGAGGGTGACCAACAGAGTGAAGGCTTGGTACAAAGAAAGGTTTGGTAACAAGAAGTTCACTGAAGCAGAGAAGAAGTTTAATGAACTGAAGAGAACATATGGTATTGCAGGTCACGCTGATCTGCAAGAGATACATGGTAGATACTTTAATCCTGATGGTACCAAAAGAGAGTATCCACTGGATAGACCTACAAAGTTCAATTTGGACAACTATGCTATGTATAAGAAGCTAGAGGACTACTATGTAGAACTAATAGGCACATTTGACAAGGATACATTGATATTCTCTGAGGTGATTATATATGATGATAAGAACAAAGAGGCAGGCACTGTAGACTTCTTAGCTGTAGAACCAGATGGTAAAGGTCACATCTTAGACTGGAAGTTTATGTACATACCTGGAAATGATGTTGCTTGGTTTAAACAAGGAGCATTCAATATTCAGATTGGAACATACAAAAACATCCTACGTGACACATATGGTATAAAAGAATTTGGAATGCTCAGAGCTATTCCTATTTCCTTGGAGTTTGGTTTAAAGAATAAGAAAGATCCTAAAGAAGGATATATGCTTAGTGGCATAGCTATTGGTTCTGTAGACAAATCTAAGATTGATCCACTCACTGATCTAAAGCTCATTCCTCTATCTGAAGAAACAGAAACCACTGGTAATGAAGCACTTGATAAAGTGTTGGCTAGCCTAAATGCTCTTGTACGTGAGTATGCTAAAGAAGAGGTCACTACAGAAGAGGAACGTCAGTTTAAGATAGAACGTATGAATACGCTTAGAAGAGCTATTCGTATTGTACAAGGAACCAATAACTTACAGCCTCTTATTGATGTAATTGAGGTGATGAGAAAAGATGGTCAAAGAATTCTTAATGACTATAATGCCATTTACAAAGATAGACCTGCAACCTCTGAAGACTCTAACAATAGTGAACTGTCAGACTTTGCAGATGATATGAATAACTACATCAGGTTCTCTGAAGTGTTCTCAACTATCAGTGATGACATAGGTGATCTCATCTACACAGCTGACATGGAAGGAGAAGGTTTAACAGAAGAAGAAACTGATAATATTGAATATAGAAAGGAAACTCTAAAGAACTTGGAACAAGAATCCAAGATGATCAGAAAGTCCATCAAAGAGATTACAAAGGTGGCTCAGGACTTTGCTACCAAACATATAGGAGAAAGAAACCTTGTAGCAGGACTCACCAAGTCTGAGGCTGTTGTAAAGGGACTTGCATCCTTGTTTAGAGGTGTATCAGAATTGCCTCTGCGTTCATTAAAAATCTTGTACAGACTTACCAGTGCTGCCAAGAATCAAGCTGCTGCTGATGCTTTTGAAGAGGTGAAGAAGCTTATGGAAATCAGAGATAAGCTGGTTGCTAGAGGAGGAGATACAAGAGCTCTTGTGCAAAAGATATACCAGAAAGATACAGAGGGTGGACTTGTAAATAAGCTCATCTATAAATACAAAAAGGAATTCTTTGAAGAAGTTGATGAAAGAGCAAAGGCTGCAGACAAAGAATGGTTACTTCAGAATATTGATGTAGAAGCTTACAAAAAAGAAGCTAGTGCAATTCTAGAAAGACAAATCAGGAACATTGAGAGAAACAACTATCCTGGTACAGAGCAAGAAGTGGAAGCAATTAAACAGAAAAACATCAATGATGCAAAACGTCTTTGGGATATAGATAGAGAAGACTTTAATGGCTTTGATAACTATGTAGTGAAAAGACATCCTCTAGATAAATGGTTTTCTAATGAATATCTGGAGATTCAGAAGGATCCTGACTTGCTCAACCTGTTCAACTTCATCTCAAACTACAATGAGAGGGCTAAGGACATTGGTTACATCAATAACATGGTGTACAAAAACTTCCTTCCTTTTGTAAGAAAGAGCATGGCTGAACAACTTGTTTGGGATAATAAGCTATCTGTTATGCAGAATTTCTATGATAGCTTACAGATTAAAACAGATGATGTAGGACTTGGTAATATAAATCAGGTAACAGGAGAACTACAAAATAGTATTCCTAAATACTACACATCTGACTTCACCAAGGATGGCGAAGGACAAGGAGTAAATGACTACTCTCAAGTGAGTGAAGATTTATTCAAGAACATGATATTGTACATCCAACAAGTTGAGAAGTACAAATATCTTTCTGAAATAGAAGGACAGCTTAATCTTGTTAAGACCATTGAAACATTTAAAGGACATCTTAACACCAACAGAGTTAGTGATGTTGTTAAAAAGGATGGTAAGATAGAACCTCTTCCAGGTAATGAAGAAAATACAAAGCTATATGATCAGTTCCTTAGAGTGTTACTATATGATCAGAAGTATGTACTCTCTGATGCAGACCTTCCTTTGAATATAGATAAGGTGCTCAACTTTGTTAAGAAAGGAGTTAACAGAGTGGCTGGTAAAGAAGTGTGGAAAGAAAGTGAAAAGCCTACAGCTACATCTTTAATTAAAACCATGGATGCTGCCAACAGAGCATTCCAATTCAAAGCTCTTGGATTTGAGTTTATATCTGGTGCTGCCAACATGTTTGGTGGTAACATCCAGATGGCCACACAAGCTGGTAACTACTTCAAAGCTAGAGAGTTTCTAAAAAATGAGACAAAGCTTATAGGTCAAAGATTTGATAACAATGAAGAAAGAGAGATATTTAAAGAGCTTATAAATACATTCATGCCTTTAAAGGATGACCCTTCTTATGATGAGTTCCAAAGAGCAGGCATGAGCAAACTTACAAGAGGTAACTTAGGTGATTTTCTAATGGTGTTCATGAGAAAACCTGAACAGCTTTTAGAGAAGGCTACATTCTTAACCCTACTTCAGAATATGATGGTAGATAATGGTAAGATTGTAAGTATTAGAGAGTATGTTAAAAACAAGTACCCAGACAGAAATGAAAGTGCTGCTAAGTTTAAAGAGATTAAACGTAAAATAGAAGATGAAATTTCTGACCTTAAGAAAACTAGATCTATTGCTGTCACAAGAAAACTTGAAGATGGTAAGTTGGTTATCCCTGGTTTAGACTTGACTAATAAGAATGAAATTCAAAGACTTACCTCTCTTACTAGACGTATTTCTAGAAATGCAACAGGTAACCTATCAGATGGAGATATTAACAAAATGTCTATGTCCATTTGGACAAAGTCCATGATGTTATTCAAGAACTGGATTCCAAAGCTTACAGATACACGTTTCTCTGAGTTTAGAAAGGTGAGTGATGACTTCTCTATTGAAATTAATGAAGATGGTATTCCTATTGGTGAGAAATATGATATTGGTAGGCTACGTCTATTGTGGTCTGTTCTTGGTACATCTGTACAGGACAAGTCTAACAACATCATAAACATTCTAAAAATGAATGAGAAGGGCATTGAAGCTCTTGACAAGATGTATGAAAAGTATAGAGTGGAATATGAAAACAGTACAGGAGAAACTCTAAATATGACCAAGGCAGACTTTATAGATATGGTTAGAAATAACCTACATAATCAGATGAAAGAATTAGCTGTGCTTGGAGCATTGGTAGCAATGATGCTATCTATGGGCTTCATGGCTCCTGATGATGATGAAGATAAAGCTGCTAAGAACTTTCATAGATTTAGTATTAAGGTAATGGATAAGTTTGTAAGTGAGCTATCATTCTTCTATAATCCAGCGAACTATGAGTCATTACTTAGTGGCAGTATATTCCCAGCAGTGGGTATCATATCTGACATGGGTAGATTTGTGAAACATCTTGTCATGGAAACAACAGGCTTGGATATGGATATTACCACCTCTCAGGAAGATGTTAGGGAGAAAGCCCAGCCAATTAAGTATGGAATGAAGATGCTCCCATTCACCAAGTCACTAGTAACCTATTTGGCAATTATGGACTCAGATTTTGCCAAGGAGTATGATGTAACCATACAAAAAGAAAGCAGGTAATTATTGCTATATTATGTAGGAATAATTTTCCTAACTCATTGAAAATGAATTAAATTAACTATTTTTGCTAACCCAGGCACATACTTCACCAAAGCTATGTGCCTTTCTGTATATCAACAGATTATATATTTGATTTTTTATCATGGATGTAATAGCCTGTTCAGCCAAACCCTGTCCTATTGTACTAAGTTCCCAGTGCGTGTTCTACGAGGGACCCAACTTGGTATACACTGGTATCAACACCAATGATAACCTAGAAATTGCTCTACAAAAAATAGATGCAAAGTTTGGGGATGCTTTTATTGGCTACATCTTTAACAATGGTATTACACAGGATAATCCTGGTGACCCTGTTCAACTAGGTGGTCCTCTTGTTGAGAACACCACCATAACCAGTGGAGGGTTTAATCTTCTTGTCACTGGCTCTCTAGAGGCAGGTGCTCACGTAACAACTGGAGGAACATCCAATGATTTTGTCAAGGGAGATGGCTCTCTAGACGCTGGACCTTACCAACCAGCTGGTTCATACATATCAGCTCTTACAGGGGATGGTACAGCTACAGGACCTGGCTCAGCACCATTTACACTTGCTACAGTGAACGCAGCACCAGGTGTATATGGAAGTGGCTCACAGGTACCTAAGATTACAGTGAATTCAAAAGGACTGGTGACAAATATCACACCAGTGAACATAAGCTATCCTGCTCAAAGCCTCTCCTTTGTAGGGGATGTAACAGGCATTGGTTTTACAGGATCTGCTGTAACGTTGACATTGGCTACAGTTAATACCAATGTTTATGGAGTTAATACATTTCTAAAGTTTGCAGTGAATGGCAAAGGGTTAGTCACCTCAGCCACTCCTGTAACAGCTCTTGATATAGTAGGTGTACTTGGACTTATTCCAGTGCCTTCAACACGCACCATTTCAATCAATGGTGTTACACAAAACCTTAGTGCAAATAGAAGCTGGTCAGTGGGTACAGTGACCTCTGTTGGTCTTTCAATGCCACCAGCATTCACTGTTAGTAATTCTCCTGTCACTGGAAGTGGTACGTTAAATGTAACAGCTGCAGGTAATGCTTCTCAATATATTAGAGGAGATGGACAGTTAGGTAATTTTTATGGTACAGCTGGTACAGCTGGTACGTCTGGTACAGCAGGTTTGTCTGGTGATAGATATAGAACAACCTCTACAGACACCTTCACATTAGGAAACGCTGGCTCACTCACTGTGGGTACAGGATTAGCCTATTCACCAGCACAGTCCATCATAGTAGTGTATAACACCACAAACTTCCAAGAGTGCGAGGTGATTTCTTATAACTCTGTTACAGGGCTTTTAACATTTGGTGCTCCTACAAGAACAGTGGGATCTGGAACATATAGCTCCTGGACTGTCAACCTAGATGGTGCATCAGGTGGAGATGGTAGCTCTGGTTCTAGTGGCTCTAGTGGATCTAGTGGATCTAGTGGATCTAGTGGATCCAGTGGTTCTAGTGGCACCAGTGGTTCTAGTGGATCCAGTGGATCTAGTGGCACCAGTGGTTCTAGTGGATCCAGTGGATCTAGTGGTTCTAGTGGTTCAGCTGGTACAAGTGGTGAAAGTGGTACAAGTGGATCTAGTGGATCCAGTGGTTCTAGTGGCACCAGTGGTTCTAGTGGATCCAGTGGATCTAGTGGCACTAGTGGTTCTAGTGGTACAAGTGGTACAGCTGGATCTAGTGGATCAAGTGGTACAAGTGGATCTAGTGGAACCAGTGGATCTAGTGGTTCTAGTGGTTCAGCTGGTACAAGTGCTATTGATGGTACCAGTGGAACCAGTGGTATTGATGGTACCAGTGGTTCTAGTGGATCCAGTGGATCTAGTGGTTCTAGTGGTACATCTGGATCTAGTGGCACAAGTGGTTCTAGTGGATCCAGTGGTTCTAGTGGTACATCTGGATCTAGTGGTACAAGTGGTATTGATGGTACCAGTGGTACAAGTGGTTCTAGTGGATCTAGTGGATCTAGTGGTTCTAGTGGTACATCTGGATCTAGTGGCACAAGTGGTTCTAGTGGATCCAGTGGTTCTAGTGGTACATCTGGATCTAGTGGTACAAGTGGTATTGATGGTACCAGTGGTACA
>Ga0222712_10002108_pt1 | contig 23342 bp, 19 predicted proteins | sample C33_657DmetaG_FD_165043 | JGI IMG/M metagenome (GOLD analysis project Ga0222712, IMG submission 165043) | Estuarine water microbial communities from San Francisco Bay, California, United States - C33_657D | ecosystem: Environmental > Aquatic > Marine > Unclassified | place: USA: California... | reverse complement strand
ATGGAATCCAATGACATGCAATGCAAATCATTCGAACGCGAAGTGGTTTCTTTTTATGCTGACTTTTTCAATGCGCCAGCCAACAACCACTGGGGTTATGTAACCAATGGCGGCTCGGAGGGAAACCTTTACGCCCTCTATCTTGCCAGGGAACTCTATCCCAATGGGATTGTCTATTACAGTGAAGCCACCCACTACAGTGTTCAGAAAAACCTTCACTTGTTGAACATGAAAAGCATTGTGATCCGTTCTCAACCCAATGGAGAGATGGACTATGAAGACCTTGCCCAAATGATCCAGCTGAACCGGCAGCAATCTGTGATCATCATGGCCAACATTGGCACCACCATGACAGAGGCCAAAGACAGTGTTCCCACCATCAAGGACACCCTGAACAAATACGCCATCAAAAGCTCCTATATCCATTGCGATGCAGCCCTTGCCGGATCATATCTTCCCTTGCTGGGTGCCAGCGATTTCGATTTTGCGCACGGGGCAGACAGCATTGCCATCAGTGGCCACAAATTCTTCGGATCCCCCATCACCAATGGGGTTGTACTGGTGAAAAAATCCTACAAAGACAGGATTGGCCGCTCCATCAACTATATCGGATCGCTGGACACCACCATCACCGGATCACGCAGTGGCATGAATGCGTTGATCGTCTGGTATGCCATCAAAAAATGGGGCAGAGAGGGCATGCTGCAAAGGACAATGGCCAGCTTGGAAAACGCGGCCCATCTCAGGGTGCACCTCAATGCCATTGGTGTAAAGGCATGGAGCAACCCCAATGCACTGACTGTTGTGATGCCAAAGCCCTCAGATGAGATTTGCAAAAAATGGCAGCTTGCCACTGACAACGATATTGCACATGTCATCTGCATGCCCGGCATCTCCAGGGAAAAGCTTGATGAATTTATCTTAGACATCAAGCAATTACAAACACAACGATAACATTTGATGATGCGCACGGGGAAGCGGGAATTTGATTATCTTTAAGTCAACAAAACTCCCGCTTTCCATGCGCATCCTACAATCAATTTCCCTCGCAGCAGTATCGCTCTGCCTTGCCATTGTTTCCAACGGGCAAACCAATGCAGTGCAAACCGAAAAAGATTTTTATTCCCTCAGAACCATTGCCATTCCACAGGAAATCAAGCTCGAAGTGGGCGGAGTGGCTGTAATGCCCGATGGTAGGATTGCGGCTTCGACAAGAAGGGGAGAAATCTGGATCATCGAAAATGCATACGGAAACGGACAGCCTTATTTTTCCAAATTCGCATCCGGCCTACATGAGGTATTGGGATTGGCCTATCGGGATGGAGCATTCTACTGCACCCAGCGCGGAGAGTTGACCAAAATTGAAGACAAAGATGGAGACGGCAAGGCCGACAGCTTCACACCCATCAGCATTTTTCAACTGAGCGGAAACTACCATGAATATGCCTATGGTCCTGTATTTGACAAGAACGGCGACATGTATGTAACCCTCAATGTTGCCTGGGTGGGCTTTGGCGATGGTTTGGGCAAATGGCATGGCTGGTTGCTGAAAATAAAACCCAATGGAACTTCTGAGCCGATTGCCACAGGGCTTCGCTCACCAGCTGGATTCAACATCAACAGCAGTGGCGATGTTTTCTATGCTGAGAACCAGGGAGACTGGGTAGGAAGCGGCAGGGTTACCCACCTGGAGAAAGGCGATTTTGCAGGAAATGCAGGTGGATTGAATTGGACCAAAGAGCCTGAATCTCCACTCAAACTTACCAAAGACGACCTCAAGGTTGTCGACAATGGTCAGCCCATGCATGAGGCGGCCAAAATCATCAAGGAACTCAAACTGCCCGCTGTATGGTTCCCCCATACACTGATGGGCATCTCCACTTCAGACATCCTGGAAGATGAAACTGCTGGAGCATTCGGACCGTTTGCCGGTCATTACTATGTTGCAGACCAGGGCCATTCCAAGATCATGCGCATGACATTGGAAAAAGTAAAAGGAAAATACCAGGGTGCCTGCTACCCTTTCTACGAGGGTTTTGCCTCCGGACTCCTGCGCCTTCGCTGGGGGCTTGATGGATCCATGTTTGCCGGAATGACCAGCAGGGGATGGGCCAGCACCGGCAAAGCAGAATATGCACTGCAGCGTTTGGTCTGGAACGGTGAAACGCCTTTCGAAATGAAAGACATCCATGCCCTTCCTGACGGATTTGAAATTGAATTCACCCTTCCTGTTGAGGCGGCGAAACTGAAAAATGCGATGAACTATTCCGTCAACAGCTTCACCTACAAATACCACCATATTTATGGCAGTCCCATCATTCAAAACCAAATCAGAAAGATCAGGGGCATCATTCCATCTGCGGATGGAAAAAAAGTAAAGCTGGTCATGGACAGCCTGATCGCAGGCCATATTCACGAAATCAAGGTTCAAAACCTGACATCATCTAATGGCAAAGCACTGTTGCATGATTTTGCCTATTATACCATGAACAATATTCCTGAAGGTGTTGCAACAGTCCTGACAGAAGAGCAAAAAGTGAAGATGATGGACATGAAGCATGACATGAAAATGATGCCCGAAACAAAATCCCCTGTCAATACTGTATCTGCCAAACGCAAACTGACCATGCCTGGCGATTGGGGTCAGCCGGATGTTGTGCTCAAACTCGGCACCAAGCCAGGGCTGAAATTTGATGTGGCACGTTTTGAAGTGAAGGCGGGTGCCAAAGTAAGGTTGATCTTCAGCAACAACGATGACATGACGCACAACGTGGTGGTAGTGGCGCCAGGTGCTGCAGACGAAGTCGGAAACCTTGCCCTTCAACTGGGACTGAAGGGATCAGAAATGAATTATGTTCCGAACAGCCCAAAAGTCTTGTTCCATACCAAGCTGTTGCCACCGGATGAAATCGAAAGCATTTATTTCTTTGCGCCATCCACGCCAGGTGAATATCCCTTCATTTGCTCTTATCCAGGACATGCAGCTGTGATGCGTGGCATCCTGAAAGTGGTCAAATAAGATGGTCAGGGAAATCCACCAATGGTACAGCCAGGCGCTCAGCAAAGAGATGCCCGTTGCTGTTTATGGCCATTATGGATTTGCCCTCTTGATGGTTCCCACCGCGGCCGCAGACTACCTGGAATACGAAAGGTTCGAACTCATCAATGCGCTGAAACCCTTTATTGACGCTGGAAAGCTGAAGATTTTTTCTGTCAACAGCATCAACACAGAAAGCTGGATGAACAAACAGATGGAAGGGGCACACAAGGCCATCCGCCAGAACCAGTTCAATGAATATATTTACAATGAGGTGATTCCTTTCATCCAATCAATGACATCTCAAAACACGCCCATCATCACCTGCGGTGCCTCCTTTGGTGCTTTTCATTCGATGAACCTGTTCCTCAAAAGACCAGACCTGATCAATGGTGTGATTGCCATGAGTGGCGTGTACGACCTGATGGAATACACAGACGGATTTTATGACGAGCAGGTTTATTTTAATTCTCCCATCCATTATTTGCCCAACCTTAACAACAACGATACCCTTGAACAGGTACGGCGCGGTAAAATCATCATCGCCACAGGAAGCGGCAACCACGAAGATCCTGAAGCCAACAAAAGGTTCTCAGGTGTTCTGCACAGCAAATCCATTCCACACGATTTGGAAGTTTGGGCTGCAGACATCCACCACGACTGGCCTACCTGGAGAAAAATGCTGCCTTATTTTATCGATCAGAAATGCTGATGATACACCTGCAGCGCTGAAACGCTGAATAGTGAAACTGGTTGCGAAAAGAGTAACTTTGAACCATGGAAAAAAAGCTGTTCCTTCTCGATGCATTTGCATTGATTTTTCGTGCCTATTATGCCCTGATCAGAAGCCCGCGCATCACCAGCAAAGGGAAAAACACCAACGCACAGTTTGGTTTCACCAACGCATTGATTGACCTGCTGAACAAGCAAAAGCCCACCCACCTGGCAGTATGTTTTGATACTGCTGCTCCGACTGAAAGGCATACTGATTATGCAGACTACAAGGCAAACAGACAAGAGGCTCCCGAAGACCTGTTGGCCTCCATCCCCGATATCAAAAAAATCATCGAAGGCCTGAACATACCCATTCTGGAGACCGATGGTTTCGAGGCCGATGATGTTATTGGCACACTGGCCAAACAGGCAGAAAAAGCAGGGTACCAGGTATACATGGTTACGCCCGACAAGGATTATGGACAACTGGTTTCTGACAACATCAAGATATTCAAGCCGCCTTACCAGGGAGGAGATTTTGAAATCATCGGCCCCAAAGAGGTCTGCGAAAAATGGAACATCAAAGACGTTTCACAGGTGATTGACATCCTGGCCATGATGGGCGATGCTGTCGACAATATTCCCGGCATCCCGGGTGTTGGCGAAAAGACTGCCGCCAAGCTGCTGGCAGAATATGGCACGGTTGAAAATGTGCTGGACAATGCAGACCAGCTCAAGGGTGCATTGGGCGAAAAAGTGAGGCAGGGAAAGGACCTTGCCATCATGAGCAAAAAACTGGCCACCATCATCACCACGGTTCCCGTTGAGTTCCATGAAGAAAACTTCAAGGTTACCGAACCCAACAAGGAAGCCCTTCTCGAGATCTTCAGCGAACTGGAGTTCCGTACCATTGGAAAAAGAATCCTGGGCGAGGACATCCCCGTTGCAGGACCGGTTGAAAAAGGAACCACCGTCCAGGGAGATTTGTTTGGGGGTGGCGGCACTACTGTTTCCAGCTCAAATAATTCTGTTGCAACGGCAGAAGAAAGCAATACAGCCCTTTCTGCGGACAAGAACATCAACAATACGCCTCACCACTATGAACTAATTGACAGTCCTGAAACAATAGAAGCGCTCATAGCTTCGCTTGAAAAAGAAAAACAGATCTGCTTTGATACCGAAACCACCGGACTGGATGCCAACCAGGCCGATATCGTGGGGATCAGCTTTTCCATCAAACCGGGCACGGGTTGTTATGTTCCCTGCCCCGATACCAGAGACAAAACCAAATCCTTCCTGCTGCAATTCAACCGCCTTTTTGATGATCCTTCCAAGGTCTGGATTGGCCAGAACATCAAGTACGACCTCCTCATCCTCAAGAACCACGGCATTGAGCTGAAGGGAGATATTTTTGATACCATGCTTGCCCATTATGTGATCGATCCCGAAGGGAAAAGAAGCATGGACCTGCTCAGCGCAAAATACCTCGGCTACGAGCCCGTGCACATTGAAGAATTGATCGGAAAAAAAGGAAAGGGACAGGGAAGCATGCGGGATGTGGAGGCAGAAAAAATCAAGGAGTATGCCAGTGAAGACGCAGACATCACCCTTCAATTGAAAAATATTTTTGAGCCCCAGCTCAAGGAAAAAGCCGTCGAAAAGGTCTTTTACGAGGTGGAGAATCCGCTGGTAAAAGTGCTCACAGACATGGAATACGAAGGGGTCAGGGTGGATGTTGATTTCCTGAATGAGTATTCAAAAACCCTTGAAAAAGAAGCCAAGATTGCAGAAGAGTCTGTTTATGCCACCGCTGGCGTCCGCTTCAACCTTGCTTCTCCTAAGCAGTTGGGTGAAGTCTTGTTTGAGAAACTGATGCTAGATCCAAAAGCAAAAAAAACCAAAACCGGCCAATACCAAACCGGTGAGGATGTACTCCAAAAACTGGCACACCAGTTTCCGATCGTGGACGATATCCTTGCCTTCAGGGAGCTCACCAAACTGAGGTCTACCTATGTGGATGCACTGCCACAACTGATCAACCCCAATACCGGAAGGGTGCACACCACCTATGGGCAGGCCGTGGCCGTAACCGGCAGGCTGGCCAGCAACAATCCCAACCTCCAGAACATCCCTGTCCGCAGCGACCGGGGCAAGGAGATCAGAAAAGCATTCACTGCCAGAGACAAGGACCATGTGCTGGTTTCTGCCGACTATTCGCAAATAGAACTGCGGATTGTGGCTGCCATCAGCGGAGACCCCAACATGTGCGAGGCGTTTCGCTCTGGCAAAGACATCCATACGGCAACGGCAGCAAAAGTATACGGCATCAACGAAGAAGAAGTAACCAAGGAAATGCGTTACAAAGCCAAAAGCGTGAACTTCGGCATCATCTACGGACAGGGCGCTTTCGGACTGGCGGAAAACCTTGGCATCAGCCGAACAGAAGCCAAAACCATCATCGACAATTACAAGAAAGAATTTCCGGGCATCACCCAATACATGGAATCAACCATCCAATTTGCAAAAGACAAGGGATATGTTGAAACCCTGATGGGAAGGAAGCGCTGGCTCCGCGACATCAATTCTTCGAACTTCACGGTGCGCGGTTTTGCAGAACGCAATGCCATCAACTCTCCGATACAGGGAACTGCAGCAGACATGATCAAACTGGCAATGATCAAGGTACACCATGCCATCAAAAAAGAAGGATTCAAAAGCAGGATGATCCTTCAGGTGCATGATGAATTGATTTTTGATGCGTTGAGGTCTGAGGCTGAGGCCCTGAAAGCCTGTATCCTGGAGAACATGGAATCGGCCCTGCCTCTCCCGAACAATGTTCCGGTGATTGCAGAAGCTGGGATTGGCGACAATTGGCTGGCGGCACATTAACCCGATCATAAAGACGAAAAAAGCAGCATGATAACACGTTTTTTCATCCTGATTTTCAAACTCCGCGGCTGGACAATCGTGGGCACCGTTCCTCCGGAAATCAAAAAAGCCGTGGTGATTGCTGCTCCGCATACCTCCAACTGGGATTTTGTTTATGCCCTGGCCATTTTCAGGCTCTGCCATTTGAAGGTCCGCTACCTGATCAAGAAAGAGCTGTACTTTTTCCCGCTGAGCATCCTGCTGAAAAACACCGGAGCCATTCCCGTGGACAGGAGCAAAAAACACAACCTTACTGAGGATGTCATTGCAAGGTTCAAGGAGGCAGATGAATTGTTCATCACCATTGCAGCAGAAGGCACAAGGAAAAGAGTTGACAAATGGAGAAGTGGTTTTTACCATGCCGCCCTGGGCGCCCATGTTCCGGTATTGCCGGGCTATCTTGATTTCAAGCGAAAAGAAGGCGGTTTTGGCCCACCCATCTACCTGACAGGCAACAAGGAAGAAGACATGGCCAAATTCAGGGCTTTTTATGCAGACAAGACTGCGAAATATCCTGATTTGTTCAACCCGGATGCTATCCGGCTTGATTGAACGAATGCGCCGTACATTTGTAGTTACAAAGAATGGACTTAGAAAAATACACTAGAACCTTAACCTTGATCGGTGGTCGCTATTTCATCTTAGCGGGACTGGCGTTTTTGTTGTTCTACGTTATTTTCAAGAAACTGCTTGCACAAAAAAAAATCCAGCAGCGGTATCCAAAAACAGCCGATTATCTCCGGGAAATTGGGTATTCCATTCTGACCCTGGCGATTTTCGGATTCGTGCCTGTGTTTTTCATTTACAACCCTGCCCTGTCAAAGTATACCAACCTGTACATGAAAATTGATGAGCGTGGTTGGCTCTATTTCTGGTCTGCCTTCCCCGTCATGCTCTTCATGCACGACACCTATTTCTACTGGATGCACCGCCTGATGCACCAAAAACAGTTGTTCAAGCTTTTTCACCTGGTTCACCACAAGTCTACCAATCCATCCCCTTGGGCAGCCTACGCCTTCCACCCTTTGGAGGCAATCGTTGAAGCCGGCATCATAGTTGTTTTCCTGTTTACGCTTCCGGTCCACAAATTACATTTGATGATCTTTTTCTTCTTCATGATCGTTTACAATGTTTATGGACACCTGGGATGGGAGCTTTACCCCAAGAACTTTCATAAAACCAGGATAGGAAGATGGATCAACACTTCCGTCAGCCACAACCAGCACCACCAGTATTTCAAGGGCAATTACAGCCTTTACTTCTTGTTCTGGGACCGGTGGATGGGAACCCTGAGAGAGGATTATGACGCACAGTTTGAAAAAGTGAAAGCCCAATGAAACCCAAAATCATTTATTGTTACGATGCCTATTGCGGATGGTGTTACGGATTCAGCCCAGTGATCAAGGATCTTTGGCTGAAGCACAGTGAGCAGTTCGATTTTGAAACAATCTCTGGCGGGATGATTCCTGTTGAGGCCACAAAACACATCGGCACCATCGCGGAATACATCCAGGGCGCCTACCAAACAGTGGAACAAACGACTGGCGTGAAATTTGGCAAAGACTACCTCTGGCATATTTTCAATCCGGATGAAAGCGATTGGTATCCCAACTCAGAAATGGCCGCCATTGCCATGGCCATTTTCAGGGAGCTTTATCCAGATCAGACCATCGCATTTGCATCAGACCTTCAATATGCCCTCTATGAAGAAGGCAGAGACCTCACTGACAAGGAGGCCTACAGGCACTTGCTCGAACAGTATGGCATCGACGCAGAACTCTTCTATCAAAAACTGGGAAGTGAGACATACAAAGAGAAGGCCTATTACGACTTCAGCCTGATCAAACAATTGAGGGTGAATGGTTTTCCTACCGTGTTCCTTCAATTGGACGAATCCAAGCTCTACATGATCTCCAGAGGATTCAGTACCCTGGAGGCTGTTGAGCAGCGAATGAACAAGATCCTGGCCGAAAACAATATTCAGTAAAATGGTCGTAACTTTGCCGCCATTAAACAGTGGACATGGAATACAACAAGCTCATATCAGTTACAGGATTTTCAGGACTTTTTGAACTCGTAACCAGCAAGACTGACGGTGCCATCGTCCGTTCACTGGAAGACAATACGACCAAATTTGTTTCAAGCAGGGTGCACCAGTTCTCTCACCTGGAATCAATTGAAGTGTATACCACAGATGAAAACGTGAACCTTGCCGACATCTTCAAGGCAATGGACGCATCAACAGAAACCCTTCCTTCCGAGAAAGACAACAAAGCCGTAAAAAGCTATTTCGAAAAAGTGTTCCCTTCCATGGATTTCGAAAGGGTGTACAGCAGCGACATGAAAAAAATGGTCCGCTGGTTTGGTGTCATCAAACAACAGAACATCGAAATCGTCCTCACCGAAATGGATGAGGAAGAAGAAGGCAACGAGGGTTAATCCTTCCAAAAACATCCACCATGCAATACAGCGCCGATATTCAGAAACTGAAGCACAGTTTCCTGCCCGAGCATTTCAGCCTGACCGACTGGGCTACGCTTGAACCCTATTTCATTCAACTGCAAGACAGGGAAATCAACTCAAGCGAGGACCTGGAACAATGGTTGAAAGACATGAGCGAGATGGAAGCATTCATCAGCGAAGATGCTTGCTGGAGGCAGGTGCGCATGACCTGTGATACAGAAAACAAAACACTGGAAGAGGCTTTCAATTTCTTCTTCATGGAGATCCAGCCAAAGATCCAGCCCTATGCGGATATCCTCAACAAAAAACTGGTTGAGTCTCCGTTTACCAAAGAACTGGACCAAGAAAAATATTTCACCTACCTCCGCTCTGTCAAAAAAAGCATCGATCTTTTCCGTGAAGCCAATATTCCCTTGCAGGCTGAAGCGGCCGTATTGCAACAGCAATATGGCACCATCGCAGGCAAGATGATGATTGAACAGGATGGACAGGAATACACCTTGCAACAGGCAGGAAAATTCCTTGAAAGTGAAGACAGGAGCATCCGCGAAACAGTGTACAAAAAAATTGCTGACAGAAGACTGGTAGACAAGGAATCCCTGAACGATTTGTTCAGTAAACTGATTGCCCTGAGGCACCAGGTTGCCCTCAACGCTGGCTTCAGCAATTACCGCGATTACAAATTCGCGGAGATGGGTCGCTTTGATTATACCCCCGCTTCTTGTTTCCAATTTCACGAAGCCGTCAAGAAAGAAGTTTTGCCCCTGGTCAACCAGATCTACAATGAACAACAACAAAAACTGGGCCTGGACAGCATGCGCCCTTGGGATACAGAAGCAGAACCCGCCGGCATTGAGCCGCTCCGTCCGTTCACGGATGGCCGTGACCTGCTCGACAAGTCAATCAAATGCCTGGATGCACTGAATCCTTTTTTTGGAGACTGTCTCAGGAAAATGGATGAACTCAATCACCTTGACCTTGACAGCAGAAAAGGCAAGGCCCCCGGCGGATACAACATGCCATTGGCAGAAAGCGGTGCGCCTTTCATCTTCATGAATGCGGCATCACAGATGTCTGACCTCACCACCATGGTGCATGAAGGTGGTCATGCCATCCACTCCTTCCTGGCGCATGGGCTTGAGCTCACTGGCTTCAAGGAATATCCAACTGAAATGGCTGAAGTGGCCAGCATGTCGATGGAACTGTTTACCATGGACCATTGGGATGTTTTCTTCGACAATGAGGAGGAAATGAAAAGGGCCAAGCGCCACCAGCTTGAAAGGGTGATTACCATTTTCCCATGGATTGCCACCATTGACAAATTCCAACACTGGGTTTATGAAAACCCAACCCATACCATTGAGGAAAGAAAAGAAAACTGGTTGAGGATCCTGAATGAGTTTGCCACCATCGCCATCGATTACAGCGGGCTCGAGGCTTTCAGGTCTTACAACTGGCAGCGGCAACTTCACCTGTTTGAAGTGCCTTTCTATTATATCGAATATGGAATTGCCCAACTCGGCGCCATTGGCATGTGGAAGCAGTACAGGGACAACCCCGAAAAGGCCCTCGAAAACTACATGAAAGGATTGAGCCTGGGTGGAACCAAGACGCTTCCTGCGCTCTATGCGGCGGCCGGAATTGATTTTGACTTCTCTCCTGAAAAGATCAGCGAACTCATGATCTTCGTCAAAAACGAGCTGGAAAAACTTTAATGCCTACTACTTTTATGGTATGCCCGAAATTAGCGCACTGATTTACTGCAAGTTATCTTTGTTGTGCTACTAATCAGAGCCTTAACGAAATGTCCCGGTGTTTTTACATTGGGACTTTTTTTATTTACAGGATTTGCAAATGCCGTTCACCACCATGTTGATCTCCATCATGGTATAGCCCCTGGGCAGGTTGACCGATGGAATAATTACATCGTCGAGGCAAACCGTTTTACCGCATTGATCGCACCTGAAGTGCACATGGTTGTCGTGGTGGTGCCCTGTGGTGTTGCAGGCTTCGTTGCACAACGCATACCTGACCATGTTGTCTGTTGAAGGGATGTTGTGGATGATCCCCTTTTCAAGAAATGTTTGAAGCGTTCTATAAATCGTAACGCGGTCGAATTGGTCAGCACATTTTGTTTCAATGTCTTGATGGGCCAGTGCATTATCAGCCACCAAAAAGATTTCAAGTATCCGCTTTCTGCTGGCGGTTACACTGAGCGCGCTGTTCTTCAGTATGTTTTCCCCCTGCTTTTTCACCTTATTCCTTGATCAGGGTTTTGATGTCAGTTACCAGTTGGTCCACCTCTTCTTTTTTGATGCCGTCATAGACCCCGCGCACGCGCCCCTGTCTGTCAACGAGGGTAAAAAATTGAGTATGCAAAAATTGCTCGTCAATGTTTTTGCTGCTGTTCTTGGTGTCGTCCAGGAGATAGCTTTCGCGGGCCGTTTTGTATAGCTTGTCCTTGCTCCCCGTCAGGAACCACCAGTTGGAAACATCGGCACCCAGTGAATCTGCATAATGCCTCAGAACTGGCAACGAATCTGTGTCTGGGTTCACCGTATGCGAAACAATCAGAAAACTGCTGTCCGTTTTGAATTGTTCGTAGATGGCCTTCATGTTCTTGTTCATCTTCGGACAAATGCCCTTGCAGGTGGTGAAAAAATACTCGGCTACATATACCCTGTTGCGGATATCTTTCTGTGTCACCATGGCGCTGTCTTGCCTAAGGAATTCAAAAGGCTGCACTGTATTCAGCACCGGCAATTTCACCTCTTCAAAATCAGTGTATTTTATCATGGCATAATAAAATCCGCCCAAGAGCAGTCCAAAAAATACCAGGTAGCTGATCGCCTTTTTACTCATAATCATTTATTGAAACAAAATTACGCTTGTGGTTCCGATTATAGCAACGATTAAGAATGCAACTTTGTTGCAAAAGTATTAATTTTGTCGCCCCACCATGATCAAGATCAACTATGATGCCCTTGGAATTGCTGCTTCAGTAGCCTGCGCCATCCATTGCGCGCTCTTGCCGCTGGTATTGACCAGCCTTCCGGTGCTGGGCATCAACATCATCAACAATGTTTGGTTTGAGGTTTTTATGATCTTGTTGGCTGCTGTTATCGGAAGCTATTCATTGACCCATGGATACAGGAAACACCATCACCACAAGCAGGCGCTCTATATTTTTGCCTTGGGTATCCTGATGCTGATCTTCAAGCAGCTCTTTCATCCCTATCAACTTTGGTTTCTGATCCCCGCCATGCTCTTGATCGTATCCGCTCATTACATCAATTACCGCCAATGCAGAAAGGCGGACAACTGTCATGCAGACGACTGCAAGCACTGATGATGCAGCTAAACGCAATGCTACAATTCAGAAATGAATCTGTAAATTGTACTCCTAAAAATCAAGGCATGACGTCAAGAAGGGGTTTTATTCAGCAAATGGCATGGGTTGCCGCAGGTTCGTTTTTTATCAATGATGCTGCTGCACTTGGAGGTGTAAAAGACAAAAAAATAGGAGTACAGCTCTACACTGTTCGGGATGACATGGCCAAAGACCCCAAGGGCACCCTCAGGCAAATTGCTGCCATGGGATTTGGTGAAGTGGAGAACTTCGGATACAACGGCAAATTCTTTGGGATGGAAGCCTCCGAATACAAAAAGGTATTGGATGAATGCGGTCTAGTTGCGCCTTCTGGCCATTATCTCTATGGCAATTTCGGCAACAAGCAAAACCCTGGAACCGTTTTGTTTGGATGGGATAAAGCAGTAGCCGATGCCAAGGCGATTGGACAAAACTATATGGCGATTGCCTTCCTGATGCCAGAAGAAAGAACCTCGATCGCAGACTATAAAAAAATTGCTGCAGACCTGAACAAGGCCGGCGCCATCTGTAAAAAGGCAGGCATCCAGCTCTGCTACCACAACCATGATTTTGAATTCCAGGAATTGGATGGGCAAATTCCTTTCGACATCCTGGCCAATGAAACCGATCCGGCCCTGGTAAAATTTGAACTGGATTTGTTCTGGGTATCCAAAGCAGGCAAGGATCCCATAGCACTGTTCAAACAGTACAAGGGAAGGGTTGCCCTCTGGCATGTCAAAGACATGGACAATACGCCCAACAAGAACTTTACTGAAGTGGGAAATGGAGTCATTGATTATGCAAGAATTTTCAGGCATGCAAAAACCGCTGGCATGAAACATTTCTTTGTTGAGCAGGATGTTTGCCCTGGTGCACCACTCGACAGCATCCGGAAAAGTATTGCCCATGTTCAATCAAACCTCCTGAAAAACCTCTAGGATGAAAACCTTCAATTATGTTTTCAGCGGCCTTTTTGTTGTTTTTGCATTGTTGCAAATCAATGATCCTGACCCTTATTTGTGGATTCCGATCTATGGCTATGTTGCCCTTGTTTGTTTTCTGGATGCAAGAGGAAAATATGATGCCTTTGCCCATATCGGCACACTGATTTTTTGCTTTTTCTTTGGACTGAAATTGTTTCTTGCAAGAGACGGCGTGATGACCTGGTTCAACCAACACCAGGCGGAAAGCCTTGTCCAGAGCATGAAAGCAACCAAACCCTGGATCGAGCAATCAAGAGAGTTTGGCGGACTGCTCATCATTTCAATCGTCATTGCCATCAACATGGTCATCAATAAAAAAAGCCGGAGCTGATTCAACTCCGGCTTTTTTCAATATCTCTCGCACCTCAAAGCATGCATTATTTTTTAGGCAGAAGCTTCATCGAAATGATGGCCAGCCTGTTTGTTTCCTTGGTATCCATGCGCTCAATTTTCATGTAGAGTTTTCTGTCACCAGGCACCACGTTTTGCAATTGAAGTTCTTTTGTGCTGAACATGGTGCTTGATTGGTTTTCCAGTTTGAGCGATGCAATCTTGGGTCCATTGGGAGAATCCTGGTGCAGGCTGATCTGGTAGCCCTTGACCAATTGTGCTGGGATGCCATAACCAAACTCAATGGTACCAATACTTTCCAGATCGATGTTGGAAAATTCCATCCATCCATTGTTGCCTTGGCTGATGTTCAGGAATGCAGCACGGTGTTTGTTCCAGTCCTTCACTTCAACCCTCAGGTTGCCGCTGTTGCTTGGCATGTTGATCAAAGCACTTTTGAGTGAAACAGTGCCCACAGCACTCAGCGGCTTGATGCCTGCTCCTCCCTTGTCTGTATAAGTAGCTGTGATCAACATCAAGTTGCCTGTACCCATGTCATTTTCTGATGGCGTGATGGTTCCTTTGGAAGGCAATGATGGAGACTCTTTCTTGTTCAAGCTGAGTACCCAGTCAACAATCATACCTGCTTCTTCAGGTTTCAGGTCTGGATGGGCGGCCATGGCCACTTCGCCCCAAACACCGCTTCCGCCCTTGATGATTTTATTGGTCAGGTAGGCCCTTGCCTTGGTATCGCCTTCATATTTCTCTGCCACCATTTTGTAGGCTGGACCCACAGACTTTTCTGCTTCTTTGTGGCAAGCCTTGCAATCAAGGGTTGCTGCCAAGTTCTTTCCTTCCATGATGGCTGTCATCACCTGATGGCCTACTGTCTGGGCCTTGTCTGGCCCGTTCACGTAATCCACTTTTACATAAATGGATTTTTTGTCAACTTTTTCTGTAGTACCATCTTCCTTGTCCTTCACATTGACGGTATAAGGAACTGGCTGACCAGGGAAATAAAACTTATTGCCCGCGTCCAGCTTTACATTCACTTCAGGCGCTTCATTTCCGGCATACACCTTTACCACCTCACTCCTGGTAACGCCACCCTTGGGATCTTTCACTTCAACATAAATGGCATATTCGCCTGCTTTGGTAAAAGTAAAAGAGGCATTGGGAGTGGTTGCTGGTGGACGAACCGAGGCACCAAAATGCCAAACATAGGTCAAGGCGTCTTTGTCTGCATCGGCAGATCCATTGGCATCCACCTTGACGGTGAATGGAATGCTGCCGGAAAGTTTGGGTACATTGATTTTTGCCTTGGGGGCCCTGTTGCCTCCGTTATAATCGATTCTGGAAAGGGCGGCATCAGCATTTTTGCTGAACCAGCCTGAACCATACTCCAACACATAGAACCTGCCGTCAGGACCCACCTCAACATCAATGGGGCTTTTGAACTTTGTAGATTCCATGAAGGGCTCCATTTGCTGGTAATTGCCTTCCGCATCCATGCTCACCATTTTCATCCAACCCCTTATCCATTCGTAGAACAAGAGCTTTCCATTGAAATAGTCAGGATACCTTGTAGCCTTGGGATAGAATTCTGAATGATAGACGGGCCCAGCCATTGCATTTCTGCCACCGGTGCCGACCTCTGGAAATTCAGTAGAGGCTGCATATGGATACCAGATGAACGCAGGACTCACTGGAGGCAGTTGCTGCAAACCAGTATTGTTTTTGGAAAGGTTCATTGGTTTTTTGGGGTCGAAGAAATCTCCCACTTCGCCTGTTTCATAGTTGAACTGGCGATAAGGATAGTTGTTGCCGATGAACATGGGATACCCAAAATAACCGGCCTTGCGGGCCTGGTTCAACTCATCATAACCCCTTGGTCCTTTTTCTTCTGGTTTGTCGTTGCCCGCATCAGGACCAACATCACCCCAATACAAAAACCCTGTTTTTCTGTCAACCGAAATCCTGTATGGATTTCTGGTACCCATGGCATAAATCTCTGGCCTTGTTTTGGGTGTGCCGGGAGGAAAAAGGTTTCCTTCAGGAATAGAATAGGATGCATCCGGGTTAACCTTGATGCGCAATACCTTTCCCCTCAAATCATTGGTATTGCTTGATCCCCTTCTTCCATCATATTGCTCAAAGCCTTCGCGGTTATCGATTGCGCCAAAACCATCCAGGATATATTTTGAATTGGGCTGGTTGAAAGGGGTTGTATTGTCTCCGGTAGAAATGAAAAGACTTCCGTCGGGCCCGAAAGTAAGTGAGCCACCAGTGTGGCAACAGATTTTTCTTTGAGAGGCAACATCCAATACCTTTTTTTCACTTTTTAGGTCAAGCTTTCCGTCCTTGTACACAAAACGAGACAAGCGGTTGGCCGCAGTATCGTTGGTGGCATAAAACATGTAGATATAATTGTTCTTCGCAAAATCAGGATCTGCCGTAATGCCCAACAGTCCTTCTTCTGCATTGACACCCTGAACACCCGACTTGGAGTAGAGGTCAAATTTGGCAACCTGCGTTACCTTCTTTGTGGCGTTGCTATAGAGCATCACCTCACCTTTTCTTTGTGTAACGAGGATATCAAAATTCGGAAGAATGGCCATTTCTGTTGGCTCATCAAATACCCCCCCTGCCAAAACATTCTTGGTGAAACGGTCTTCATCTGGAACAAGCATAGACTTTGCCTTGCTGTAATCCTTCTTGATGTTGTTGCCAATGGCATATTGGATGCCACCCAAAATATGTTTGAGGAAAAGTGGGTCAGCAAAGGATTCGTTGGTATGACCAAACTCAGTATAGTAGGCCCTTCCGCCATCAAAGTCGTGGTACCATGCCATGGGATGGCTGTCACCGTTTTGACCACCTTCGTATGATTTTTCATCGATGCTGATCAGGATGTTGACCTCTTTTCCTGGCACCACTTTGAAATTGTACCACTCATCAAAACGCTCCCATACGGCAGGTAAGTGTGCTGTGCTGACATGTGTCCTGTCGTGCACAATGAGTTTTGCAGTTTGTTGTTTAGGATGGCTTTTGAAATAGGCGCCAACCAACTTTCCATACCAGGGCCAATTGTATTCACAATCGCTGGCAGCATGAATACCCATGTATCCACCGCCTGATTGGATGAACCTTTCAAAGGCCGCTTGCTGTGATGGATTCAGTGCATCACCAGTTGAATTCAAAAAGATGACGGCCTGGTAGTTTTTAAGGTTGTCCTCCTTGAAAGCTTCTGCATCTTCAGTGGTGTCTACTGCAAATCCATTTTCCTTTCCAAGCTGCATGATGGCTGTTTTTCCAACGCCAATGGATCCATGCCTGAACCCGGCTGTCTTTGAAAATACCAATACCCTGGATTGTGCATTGGCTGCAATGCTCAAACAGCAATTCAACAACAACAACAATAAGACTCTTCTCATAATGGTCAAGTTATAAAGTATATATGAAGTATAAATTTAACGATTAATCCGGCGAAATAAAAAACGCCGCATGAATCATGCGGCGCTTGGTATAAACTACTTGATGGTGTTTTAAAGTTGCTTGATCTTGATGTTCCTGTACCAAACAAGATTACCATGGTCCTGCAAGGAAATTTTTCCTTTGCTGTACTTGGCAAAACCAGGCCAGTTCTTGAATTTGGATCCTGCAACCAATTGGTTGAATTGCTCATCGCCAACGGTTGTGGTCACAACAGTTTCGCCATTGAGCTTCAATGTCAGGGCCTTGTTCACATAAATAATTTCAGCGTGGTTCCACTCCATGGCTGGTTTGGCGGTTTCCCTGTTGCACTTGATCAGGTCATACAAATCGCCTGCGCGATGCCTTGGATTTTTTGCATCGCCGGCTTTTTCATTGTCCAGTACCTGCATTTCCATTCCGGTAGCATAAGAACTCTTGAACTTGAGGTCTTCGTGTACACCGAAAATGATGCCACTGTTACCGCCTTCGGAAATCTTCCACTCCAAACTGAGGTGATAGTTTTCGTATTCCAGGTCGGTTGTCAGATCTCCACCCCTTTTTACACCGGGCTTCTTGTCCTTGTCCACGTCGCAATACAACACACCATCTTCTACTTTCCATAATTCTCCGGTTGCGTCATTGTTGTAAATATGCCATCCGTTCTTGGTCTTTCCGTCAAAAAGCTTTTTCCAGCCTTTTTTGACATTGTTCTCTGGCTTGGGTCCGTCGGTTGTTGGTGTTGCTGAGAGCAACAGTGCAGCAAAGGCAATCGTTAAAAGGGATTTCATTGTTGTTATTTTTTCATTGACAAAATATACTCTACCATTGCTGAGGCGTCTTCAACACTGAGGTTGGGATGACCCGCCATGGGAATTTCTCCCCAGTTGCCTTGGCCACCCTGTAGTACTTTTTCTGCCAGCATTTTTACATTCTTGGCATTGTTCTCATATTTCTTGGCCACATCCTGGTAAGCGGGTCCAATCAATTTTGAATCATCCTTGTGGCAGGTACGGCAATCTGATCCTGCAATCAGGGCCTTGCCATCTTTTTTTGCAACGGCCTTGGTCTCTTCTTTTGCAGGCTCCTCTGCTTTAGCTGCCTCTTCCTTTACAGGCGCTGCAGATTCTTCTGTTGTTGCATTGCTGATGGGCTTTGTTTCCGTTGTTTCTTCTCCACCGCCGCAGGCACAAAGCCCTGCCGCGATCACCATTGTGAACAGTACCTTTTTCATTGTTTGTTGTTTTTTTATCATGATTGTTTTCAAATGCCTAAAATTCTCTTGTTCAATTCCTCGTTGCTGCCGGTTCCTGCAAAGTCATCAAATGCTTTTTCTGTGACCCTGATGATCTTGTCTTTGATGAATACTGCACCTTCTTTTGCTCCATCCTCAGGATGTTTGATAGCACATTCCCATTCCATAACGGCCCATCCGCTGTAATCGTATGCGGTGAGCTTGCTGAAGATGGCAGAAAAATCAACCTGTCCATCACCCAGAGAGCGGAAGCGTCCTGCGCGGTCCACCCAATTCTGGTAACCGCCATATACGCCCTGCTTTCCTGAAGGATTGAATTCTGCATCCTTCACATGGAACATTTTGATGCGCTCATGGTAGTGGTCGATATAGCTGAGGTAATCAAGACATTGCAGTACGAAATGGCTTGGATCATACAGCAAGCAAGCCCTTTTGTGGTTGTTGGTTTTTTCGAGGAACATCTCGTAGGAAATGCCATCGTGCAGGTCTTCTCCGGGATGGATTTCGTAACAGAGGTCAACCCCGTTCTCATCAAATACATCCAGGATGGGGGTCCATCTTTTGGCCAGCTCGGTAAATCCGGTTTCCACCAACCCTGCGGGCCTTTGTGGCCAGGGATAAACGGTATGCCAGAGCAGGGCACCGCTGAAAGTAGCATGGGCATTCAAACCCAGGTTGGCTGATGCTTTGGCGGCGTATTTTAGCTGTTCCACAGCCCAGGCTGTTCTGGCCTTGCTATTGCCACGTACGTTTTCAGGAGCAAATCCATCAAACAATTCGTCATAGGCGGGGTGAACCGCTACCAACTGACCCTGAAGATGGGTTGACAATTCTGTGATCTGCAAGCCCGCTGCTTCTACAATCCCTTTTACTTCATCGGCATAGGTCTTGCTTTCTGCGGCTTTCTGCAAATCGATGCACCTTGGATCCCAGGTGGGAAGTTGAACACCCACAAAACCCAGATCAGCCGCCCATTTGCAGATGGTTGACAGGTCGTTGAAGGGGGCCGCATCTCCCATGAATTGGGCAAGGAATATACCGGGACCTTTTATCGTTTTCATTCGCTTGTTTTAGTTTATACCGTGTGGGGTGTCCACTTGGCCGATGACTGGGAAGAAAGCACCACGTTGTCAATGAAGGCCATTCCGCGGATACCATCCTCAACCCCAGGGAAATCAAGCATTTCGGCAGATGGTGTTGTTCCATCGATCTGTGCTCCCAGGGTCAAAGAAAAATTCCTGTAAATGTTGGCAAAGGCCTCCAGATAACCTTCGGGATGTCCTCCCGGGGTCCTTGAATTATGGACCGCAAAAGAGGAGAGCCTGTCAGCATAATTGCCGCCAGCCCTGTAAATCTGTGTGGGCTGGTCCAGCCATTTCACCAACATGGTATTGGGTTCGTGTTGCGCCCACTCGATACCGCCTTTCTCCCCATACACCCTGATCTTGAGTGCATTCTCTTCTCCTGCAGCCACCTGAGAAGCCATCAATACGCCGGCTCCTCCGTTTTCGAACTTGAGCAAGACATTGCCATCATCATCCAGCATCCTGCCTTCGACCATCACATTAAGGTCTGCGCAAATCTGGGTGATCTTCAAGCCAGTAATGTATTCTGCCAAATGTGCCGCATGCGTTCCAATGTCTCCCATGCACCCGCTTTTACCGCTGCGCTTGGGGTCAGTGCGCCAGGCTGCCTGGGCATTGCCTTCGCGTTCTGTTAGTTTGCTCAGCCATCCCTGTGGGTATTCCACCCAAACTTTGCGGATGTTTCCCAGCTTTCCTTCCTTCACCATTTGTCTGGCTTGCTTTACCAGCGGATAGCCTGAATAAGTATGGGTAAGGCAAAGGATGCGACCGGTTGCTTCTTGTATGCGTTTCAACTCCAAGGCCTCCTCCAAAGTAAAGGCAATGGGTTTTTCGATGACCACATGAAAACCATGCTCCATGGCCATTTTGGCCGGAGCGAAATGGGCGAAATTGGGGGTAACGATGGTCACAAAATCCATACGCTTGTCTTCCGGCAACTGGCTTTCTTTGGTGATCATTTCCTCAAACGTGAGATAGATTCTGTCTTCAGCCAAAAAAAGTGACTTACCCGAATCTTTCGCAATGTCTGGGTTGATGCTCAATGCACCACAGACCAATTCGATGAGTCCGTCCATTCCAGCTGCATGGCGGTGAATGGCGCCGATGAAGGCATCCTTGCCACCGCCAACCATACCCATTCTTAGTTTTCTGTTCATGTTGGTTGATTGAAAAATGTCAATAAAAATGAGGTTTAAAAATAACGAATTTAGCGCTACAACGCTTCATTATTTGCTGTTGTTTATTTGAAATCCTTCACCTTCCTGATGAGCATTGGGTTAAAACAAAAAAGAGGGGACAAATGCCCCCTCTTAAAGATCATAGAACGATTGTATTATGCTTTTTGTGCCTTACGAGAATAGATGTACAAACCAACAAAGGCAACAATCAAAATCGCAGGGAACAGGAGCATGTTGGAAAGAGTAGACTGACCCGCAGCAAGATCAGCAGCATCACCCACCAATCCACTTGCTTCAGCCACAGTCTTGTTTTGTTGAATCCATCCACCAATCACAGGCTGGAACATGGAAGAAGAAAACATCCCGATTCCACCCATGATGGAAAGGCCGAGGGCGCCTGTTTGTGGGAGCGACTCGGCAACAAAACCAAGCATGTTGGGCCAGAAATAACAGATGCCCAATGCATAAACAACTGCTGCAACATACAATGCGGCGCCACTCATGGTGCTCAACATGTAAATACCAATGACGGCAAATACAGCAGAACCCAACAAAACACCAACAGTGTTCAATTTATGGATCAATGGTCCGGCAAAGAACCTGCCCACAGCCATCAGGCCTGTAACCAGGGCCAAGATCAGCATCGGACTTGCGCCTGCTTTGGCAAGAATAGGTCCAACCCACTGTTGAGGTCCAAATTCAGAGATGGCAGTAAGGGCCATACAAGCCGCCATGAACAAATACAGCGGGTTCAGCATGGCCTTGAAGTTGGCAACAGGAGAGCTTGCTTCAGCCTTGGGCTGAGGGAAGCTTTGACCCCAGAACATGATCGCATAGATGACAGTAGGAACAAGGATGACCCAGATCTGCGCTTGCCAAGGAAGGCTTGCATCAGTCATGAATTTTGAAATCAGGGAGCCCAATACGATTCCACCGGGGAACCACATGTGAAAACGGTTCATTTTGCTGCTGAACTCATTTCCTGTATACGCATCCGCAATCATGGGATTACAGGCGGCTTCAGTACAACCGTTGCCAATACCAATCAACAAGGTTGATATCAACAATACATTATAACTGCTGGCATAGATGGTGGTCAGGATACCAATGGCATGTGCAATGAAAGCCACCTGCATGATCAGTTTGGGACCAATTTTGGCATAAAAAATTCCTCCAAGAATCATTGAAATTGGAAAACCAAGGAACCACATCGAATTGATGGTACCAAGCTGAACTGTGTCCAAACTCAATTCTGTTCCAAGCTGGGTGAGGATACCTGCCCTGATGCTGAAAGAAAAGGCTGTTGTAATGAGCGCAAAACAGCTCGCCAAAAAAAGACGGTTTGCGTTAATGGGGTGAGTCATTGTAAATTAGGTTTGGTTAAGGGGTTAAATAGAGGTTTTACGTTTTGAAGCTAATTAATCTTGCAGAGCCTGCCAACTTTAGGTTTATATTTTTTGGTCATATTTCTTTTTTTCATGTTGATGGACTTAATCTGGGGAGGTTGTTTATAGTTTCATTATTTTTATGGATGAGTACTCCAACCCGAAGGTCTGCCATCAAGAATCTTATGCTGGGATCTATCGCCGCCAGCGCCATCAATGCTGATTCTTTCGGCCATCCCATCACTAAAAATGAATCAATGGACAGCGCAAAAAAGCTGAAAGGCAACATCAACCACTCAGCCTGCCGCTGGTGTTATTCAAGCATACCCCTGGAAGAATTTTGTCAATCTGCCAAAAAAATTGGACTGAAGGGAATTGACTTGGTCGGGCCCAAGGACTGGGACATGCTCAAAAAATATGACCTGGTTTCGACCATGTGCAATGGTGCCGAAATCAACCTCAACGATGGTTTCAACGATACCAAGTTTCACGAAAAACTGATCAAGAACTATACAGAAATGATTCCGCTGGTGGCCAAGGCAGGATACAAAAACCTGATCTGTTTCTCCGGTCAGCGCCGCGGCAAGGACTCAGAAACAGGACTGAACAATTGCGCTACCGGATTGAAACAACTTGTAGGCATTGCAGAAAAGCATGGCGTGACGCTTGTAATGGAATTGTTGAATTCCAAAATCAACCACAAGGACTACCAGTGCGACAGAAGCGACTGGGGTGTTGAATTGTGCAAGCGGGTTGGCTCAGAAAATTTCAAACTGCTTTACGACATCTACCACATGCAAATCGATGAGGGCGATGTGATCAATACGATTAAAAAGCATCACTCCTATTTTGCACACTACCATACAGGAGGCGTTCCGGGAAGAAACGAAATCAATGAAACCCAGGAACTGAATTATCCCGCCATCATGAAAGCCATTGTTGATACGGGTTACAAAGGCTATGTGGCACAGGAGTTTATTCCTACCTGGGATGATAAACTTGCCGCATTGAAGCAGGGTGTGCAAATTTGTGATGTGTAGAATCCTGTTTTTTATTAAACCCTTGACAACATAGCCAGGATTTGTTTGTAATTTAGAAATTCTCTTTTGATTTTAAATCTATGGCTGAACGCTTTGACTTTGA
>Ga0222712_10002106_pt1 | contig 23364 bp, 23 predicted proteins | sample C33_657DmetaG_FD_165043 | JGI IMG/M metagenome (GOLD analysis project Ga0222712, IMG submission 165043) | Estuarine water microbial communities from San Francisco Bay, California, United States - C33_657D | ecosystem: Environmental > Aquatic > Marine > Unclassified | place: USA: California... | reverse complement strand
GCAACCGCGGTGACGACACCTCTCTAATGCCATACCTGCGCAAGGGCACTCGCGTGATTCTCGAAGGCCCTTACGGTGTCTTCACCGAAGACCGTCGCAGCAAGCCGAAGGTAACGCTCATCGCGGCCGGCATCGGAGTTCCACCGATTCGCGCACTTGCCGAGTCGATGGCGGCGAAGGCCGGCGACATCCAAGTGATTTATCGCACCCGCACCGAAGACGATGCCGCACTGCTCGAAGAGCTGCGAACCGTGTGCGAGCTTCGCGGTTTCGGTTTACACATCTTGACAGGTTCACGAGGCGAAGGCGCAGCGTGGATGCCCGCTGGCGACGCTCGACCAGACCACCAACGTTTGCTCGAACTTGTGCCAGATGTGGCCGGGTCAGATGTTTTCATCTGTGGCCCAGCCGCTTGGACTCGAGCCGTTGAAAAGACGTTGCGCCGAGTTGGCACCCCCGCCGAGAACATTCACGCAGAGGAGTTTGCCTGGTGAGACAGAAAACCAAAGCAATAATCAGCATCGCTTCGATCGGCTTGATTGCCGCTTCATACAAGTTCGGCCTCGAGGCACCGGCAGCTTTCGCCAACGCCGACGCAATCGCACAGGCGCAAAAACCAAACCAGGCAACTGGTCAACCGACTGCGACTCCGAGCACGCCGAGCGAGCCGGGCAACCCGACTTCAACTCCAAGCACGCCAGCAAAACCCGGCACACCGACCCAGCCGGCCGTGAAGCCGACCAAGCCCGCTAAGCCGAGCAGTGGCTCGGGTTCGACCGGGTCTGGTTCGACAGGATCCGGCTCAACCGGATCGGGCACTGGCACGGGTAGCACCGGTTCCGGCACCACTGGAGGCAGCACGACCACCCCGGTTGAGTTAACCAAGACCGGAAGCTCGGTTTCATATCGCTACGGAACCATCCAGGTTTCGGTGACCAAGACCGATGGTCAAATCACCGCGGTCAACCTGCTGCAAGCCGGTGCAACCGGTGGCCGCGGCCAAGCCTTTGATTTCTTGGTTCAGTACACCGTAGATGCACAGGGCTCTAGCTTTGGCAACATCAGTGGTGCCACATACACAACCGCCGCCTACAAGCAGTCGCTCGATGCAGCGCTAGCTCAGTTCTAAACCATGCCGTACACGACCGAGCGCATTCCAACGCGCAAAAAGTGGATTGCCTCAACGGCAACCATCGCACTGCTTTCTATCGCCGGGGCGATTGGCCTCGATCTTTGGCTCACCGGCGGCTCGCACATCCCCGGGGTTACCGTGCCTACGGGCAAGCCCGACCAAACGGTGACCGGTGACGCCGTGCCTTATGCCTACGGCACCGTTCAACTCGAGGTCGTGCGCCAGGGTGGCAAGCTTGCCGCTGTGAACCTGATTCAGTCGGGCGCAACCGCAGGGCGAGGGCAGGCCTTTCCGCTTTTGCAGAAGGCGGCCGTCGATGCGCAGGGCACGAACTTCGCTAACCAGAGCGGTGCCACCTACACGACCGACGCATTCAAGACCGCGCTCGAGTCGGCTATCTCTAAACTCTCTTAGGTGAACCAAATCGAGCAGCGCACCTTCGACCACCACGAGTCGTGCATGGGCACGGTCTTTCGATTCGCTGGCCGCACGCCGCTGAACGAGCAAGACCACACGGATGCTCTGGCTGGGGCCTGCGCCTTTCTGCACGCAGCCGACGAAATGTTTAGCCTTTACAAACCAGAGTCGCCGCTCAGTCGCCTTGCTCGTGGTGAGACCAACGTTTCCGCGCTCGACCCGATTGTCGAAGAAATTTGGAACGCCTGCGAGGCCTGGTCTGCCGAGACCGACGGCTGGTTCAGCGCATTCACTCCCGACCGCATCTTCGACCCGAGCGGTTTGGTGAAAAGCTGGGCTGCGGCCGAAGCTGGTCGCCAGCTGTTAGCAGCCGGAGTCACCGACTTTGCCATCAACGCCGGTGGCGATGTGTGGCTGGCCGATGGAGTAACCGGTGAACGCAGTTGGAAGGTTGGCATCTCGAAACCGATCACCATTGCGAGCCCCGAGGCGGGCATCCTCACCGTTTTCGATCTTTTCAATTCACCGATGCGCGCCGTGGCAACCTCTGGCACGGCCGAGCGCGGCCTGCACATCTGGAACCCGCGCAGTTACGAGTTCGCCGAAAACGAGTTGATTCAGGTCACCGTGATTGCAGACGATTTGATCAAGGCAGACGTGTGGGCGACCGCGGCTTTTGCCGAAGGGGCGGATGCTGTGGCCAGACTAAATCGCGTGCCCAACCTCGAGGCGCTGTTCGTGCTTCGCGACGGAGGGCTGGCCGGCACCGATGGGCTCATCAACTACTTCGCCAATGTTGAGAGCGAGTAATTCTTGTAATTCGGTGCGCTCACCGAACCAAAGGTTTTGTTATTCGCGACCTGGCCACAGGCTAGGTGCAGCCTCACGACCCTTTGGCAACGCCACGGCGGCATCCCAGTCGCTCACCCACTTCGGCAGCTTAGGAAGCGGGGCGTTCCAGCCGCCGAGTGCCTCGATTACCTCTTCAGAAGTCGGAATGCCTCGCGGAGATTTCAAGAAACGAATCTTCACCACGGCCTCGGCGTGAATCTCGCCGGCGACGACAAAGCGTTGCTGAATGAAAAACGCCATGTCGTTCCAGCCGAGCAGGGCGGTCTCGATCGAGAAGGGTTGCCATGGGGCCAGCGATTTTCTAAACGTGACGGTCTCGCCAACAACAACTGGATGCAGCTTGGCACCTTTGGCTTTCGCCCACGCATCCGAACGCTTGAGGGTGTCAAAGCGGCCGAGGTCGAGCAACGTCAAATAGACGCCGTTGTTCATGTGGTTGAAAATGTCGAGGTCGCTCGGCCAAACCCTAAAGTTTCGCTTGCCGACCTGATGCAGTTGCAACGGCCCGCGCGAGCGCCACGAAAGTAGCGCCCACACGAGGCGAAGCCAAAGTTTCATTTACCAGATGCTTACGCGCTGCTCGGGTTCGAGCCACATTTCGTCGCCAGGCTTGGTTTCGTAGGTGTCGTGGAACACATCGAAGTTCTTGGCGATTTGGTTGCAGCGGAACTCGCTCGGCGAGTGTGGGTCGGTGGCTAGGCGCTGAATCGCGATTGCCTCGCGGCTCTTGCCACGCCAGATCTGACCCCATGAGAGCAAGAAGCGCTCGGCGGCGGTGCGGCCATCGATAACCGGTGGCTCTGCGCCTTCGAGGCTTAGCAGGTAAGCCTTCCAGGCAATCATGATGCCACCGAGGTCACCGATGTTCTCACCGATGGTGAGCTCGCCGTTGACCTTGTACTCGTCGCCCAAACCGGCTGGGGTGAGCTCGTTGTACTGGTCGATTAGAGCCTTGGTTAGTTTCTCGAAGGCGGCGCGGTCTGCGTCGGTCCACCAAGAAATCAGTGCGCCGTCGCCGTCGTACTTCGAGCCCTGGTCGTCGAAACCGTGACCGATTTCGTGGCCGATTACTCCACCGATGGCACCGAAGTTCACGGCGTCGTCGGTCTCGAGGCTGAAGAACGGTGGCTGCAAGATTGCCGCCGGGAACACGATTTCGTTGAAGCCCGGGTTGTAATAGGCGTTCACGGTCTGAGGGGTCATGAACCACTCGTCGCGGTCTAGAGGTGCGCCAATCTTGGCGGCCTCTTTGTCGGTCTGCCAAGCGTTCGAGCGGCGAACGTTGCCAACTAGGTCATCGCGCTTGATGGTCAGGCTCGAGTAGTCCTTCCACTTGTTCGGGTAACCGATCTTCGGGTTGAACTTCGACAACTTCACGAGTGCCTTGGCCTTGGTTTCTGCGGTCATCCACTCTAGGTTTTCGATGCTTACGCGGTAAGCCTCGATTAGCCACTTGACTAGGTCGTCCATGCGGCCCTTGGCTGCTGGAGGGAAGTGCTTCTCGACGTAGATTTCGCCGACGGCCTCGCCGAGCGAGCCCTCAACCAGCTGAACGCCGCGCTTCCAGCGGGCACGCATCTCTGGCTGACCGGTGAGCTTGGTGCCATAGAAGTCGAAGCGGGTCTGCACGAATTCGCTGCTTAGGTATGGAGCCATCGAGTTGATGACCTGCCACGCCGTCCAGAGCTTTAGGTTGGCTAGGTTTGCTTCGTTGAACACGGATGCGATGCCTTCGAAGAACGACGGTGTCATGACAACCGACTCAAACAGGGTCTCGGCCGAGATCTGTGAGCCCTTCTGCCAGAGGTCCCAGTTGAAGTTAGGGGTGAGAGCCTTCAGCGCCTCGTACTTATAGAGGTTGTAGGTTTTCTCTGCGTCGCGGGTCTGCACAACATCCCAGTGGTGTTTAGCAAGTTCGGTTTCGAAAGCCATGATGGCGCGAGCGTCAGTGTCTGACTTGTCGGCCGACCAGCCGGCGTGCTGAAGCATCTGAGCCACGAAAGGCACGTATGCGTCGCGGAAGTCAGCGTACTTTTCTTCGCGGTAGTAAGACTCGTCAGGTAGACCGAGGCCACCCTGGTACATGTTGACTAGGTAACGCTCTGGGTTGCCCGGGTCGTTGTTGACATACATGCCGAAGATGCCGTTGATGCCGTCGCGAGAGAATTCACCGAGCAGGTGGCAAAGTTCGTTGAGGTCGGCGTCGCTGATGCGCTTAAGGTCTGCTTCGATCGGTGCCGAGCCAAGCTCGTTCACGCGGGCTTCGTCTAGGAACGAGCCATACATGTCACCGATTTGCTGGCTGACGCCCGGCTTAGGGTTTGCCTGAGCATCCTCGAGAATTTGCTTCACGGCTTCTTCAGAAGCATCGCGCAGCATGTAGAACGAGCCGTGAACGGCCTGGTCTGCGGGAATCTCGTAGGTGTCGAGCCAATGTCCGTTGGTGTGACGGAAAAGGTCGTCTTGTGGGCGGGTGTTTAGGTCGAAGTTCTCGACGTCTAGGCCTGGCTTCATTGTCATGCGTTTATCCTATTGAAGTTATTCGTTGGGTTCGTTTTTGCTTCGGAATGGTTCGCCCTTGAATCCCCACGCAAAGTAGGGCATGAGCGAGAAAAGCCCCATCAAGAACACCAGGATGACGGCTACCTGATATGCGCCGAGATTCCAGTAGATGAATGCCGGTGGAACGAGAGGAATGTAGCCGTCGGTGAAATAAACGTTCACGTAGGCATAGAAGAGAACTGACAGCACGACTCCCGCGCTGAAACCAGTGATCGATCTGTATGCGCGACGGTACGCGCGGTTACGACGGGATTCTTGGTATTCGTCAACGATCTCTCTCGCATCGGTGTTGAAAACAAAGCGCACCGAAATCTGCTGGGCTAGCACGCTCAGCGCAACCCCTGCTGCATAAATCCAAAAACCCGAACCATTGTTATAGGTGAAAAACAGTCCACCGTAGAGCCAGACGTTGGCCAAAACAAAAAGTAGCACTCGAGCGTATGTGTTTCTAAAGCCATCGAAAAAGCGATCGTTTTTGATCCAATTTTTCAATTTTGACTCGATTTGGTCCTCGTATTTTTCGATAATCTCATCGACTTGCTTCGACGGGTGTTTGTCAGATTCATTGTCAACTCCGACGATGAACCAATTACCGATTCTGAATTTGACAGCCATTAGTTTTCTTCCTCCTCTAAGGAAAAGATTGTTTCGACGGGAGCTTTCAGCACCTTAGCGACCTGAAGTGCCAGCACCAGGCTTGGCGAGTATTCGCCGCGCTCGATGTAGCCCACGGTTTGGTAGTGAACTCCGACCGCGTCGGCTAGCTGCTGTCGCGAGATGCCGGCCGCGAGGCGAAGTTCTTCGATGCGGTTGATTATCCGCTCTTCTTGATCTTTAGGTTTACGTCCCATAGCTCATAGCATAATTGCTATGTAGTAATAATGCAACTATTTCGACAAAAGTTTTTTCGCACCCCTTTTTTAGGTGGCTAATATCGTCAGAGTGGAACTACAAAAAATCATCCTGTACTACGGGTTCGCGCCGGTGGCCGACCCCGAGGCGCTAAAGCTTTGGCAGAAGACACTCTGCGAGTCGCTTGGCCTCAAGGGGCGCATCCTCATTTCTAAACACGGCATCAACGGCACCCTCGGTGGCGACATGTCGGCACTAAAGAAGTACGTGCGCCAGACCAAGGAATACGCCGGTTTCAAAAAGATCGATTTCAAGTGGTCTGACGGTACCGGCAATGATTTTCCGCGACTGAGTGTTCGGGTGCGTTCAGAGTTGGTTGCGTTCAACGCACCAGACGAAATCGAAGTGGATGCCCGCGGCGTAGTTGGCGGCGGCAAACACCTAAAGCCAGCCCAGGTTGATGCCCTGGTTGCCGAACGTGGCGACGAAGTGGTGTTCTTCGACGGTCGCAACGCTTTCGAGGCAAAGATTGGCAAGTTCAAAAACGCCATCATTCCCGACGTTCAAACCTCACACGACTTCATTCGCGACATCGAGAGCGGCAAGTACGACGACATCAAAGACAAGCCGATCGTCACCTATTGCACCGGCGGCATTCGCTGCGAGATTCTCAGCTCGATCATGATCAAGCGCGGCTTTAAAGAGGTTTACCAAATCGACGGCGGCATCGTTCGCTATGGCGAATCGCAGGGTGACAAGTCGCTCTGGGAAGGTTCACTCTATGTGTTCGACGACCGCCTAAACATCAACTTCACGCCGGATGCTGTGACCATCGGCGAATGCGAATCCTGTAGCGGTCCGACCAGCAGTTTCAGAAACTGCACCAACTTGGGTTGCAAAGACCTCGTGCTGCTCTGCGACACCTGCTTCGAAGACCCTGCCAACGTGCAGTGCAACGAAACCCACACCCGCGGCCGCCGCAAAGAGGCCGTCGGCTAAATGCGCCTGTAAGTTTTGCGGCTATTTGACGTCGCCGACGCGTTCCCACATTTTGGCCATGACCCACCACTGGCCGTCGAGATAAACGATGTTTAGGTAGTCCTGCATAACGCCGTCGAACATCTGAAGTTGAGGCTTTACCCAAGCGAGGGTGTCAGAAATTTGGTCGAAGTCGAGTACACGGTCATCACGAACCTCACCTTTAGAAGCTGGTGACTCACGATTAGCCACAGCTTCGCGGTAAACGTCGTATGGCCGAAGCGAGAGGGTGCCGCCCTGAGTCGAGTACAGGGCGCAGTTCTTGTGAAAAACCTTGTCGAACAAGTTCATGTCTTGTTCGTGCATGACATCAAAGTAGTTGGCGATTAGCAACTTGATGGCTGGGTCGGCTTGCTCGAAGTTCATAGCTAAAACTTAGCAAGGTTTTGCGGTTTGAGTCGCTGGCATGCACCCCGAGCATCCCTGCCGATTCAAGGGGTGGCGGTTAAACTAAAAGCCCTGCAAGTTAGGACAATCTTGGGCTTTCTAGACGGCTTCGAAAAGGGTTTGGAGCGCATCGTTACCGGTGTGTTCAGCAAAACCTTTAAGAGCGAGCTGCAGCCAATCGAGATTAGCTCGGCAATCAAAGGCGAGATGGATGCCAAGGCGAGCATCGTGGCCCGCGACCGTATTCTTGCCCCGAACACTTTCACCGTCTATTTGTCGAGCGCCGATTTCAAGCGGATGCAGGAGCTAGGCGAGGCGTTGCTCATCGAGTTGAACGACCAGGCCACCCGCCACGCCACCCGCCAGAAGTTTCAGTTTGGCGCTGCCCTCATGATCAAGATTGTCGAAGATGGTTCTCTGAACATGGGTCAGGTGCGCATCAATTCGGCTACCGCCAAGGTTGATGTCGAATGGACCCCGACCCTCGAGGTCGCCGGACAGCGCTATGTGATTTCGGCTTCTCGAACCGTGGTTGGCCGCGACGCCAGCGCCGACATTCAAATCGCCGACAACGGGCTGAGCCGCAAACATTTCGAAATTCTCTGGGATGGTGCGAAGGCAGGAGTTCGTGACCTGCAATCGACCAACGGCACCAAGGTTAACGGCCGCCCGATCACCGAGGTTGGCATCGCCACCGACGCCGTGATCGAAGCTGGCAGCAGCTCGTTTGTTTTTCGCGTGATCGCAAAGTCGGTGAGCAATGAGTGAGTTAGCCCTCTTCTTGGTTCGCATCGGCTTCGTGGCCGTGCTTTGGATTTTCATTTTCAGCATCATCTCGGTTATTCGCGCCGACATCTTTGGCCAAAAGGTGGTTCGCCGAGCAACCGAGCGAAACAGCCCGACCGTGCTTTCGAGCCCAGTGATTCCGGCCGCCCCATCGGCCCCAGTTACCGTGGTTGCCGCGAGCGCTGGTGCCGCGAGCGCCGTGGCTACCCGTCTGGTAGTTACCGAGGGCGAAAACGCTGGCCGCGAGTTGCCGCTCACCGGTCGAGAACTGCACATCGGCCGTGCCCCGAACAGCGACCTAGTGGTGAACGACGAATACGCGTCGACCCAGCACGCCAAGCTCGTTTTGATGAACGACGACTGGCTGATTCAAGACCTCAACTCGACCAACGGAACCTACCTGGCCGGCGCGCGCGTTGGCACCCCGGCCGTGGTCAAGCTCGGCACCCCAGTGAAGATCGGCAAGACCGTATTTGAGTTGCGAGCGTAGTCGTGCCAATCAAACTGGTCACCTATGCGGTTTCTGACATCGGTCGGGTGCGTTCGAGCAACCAAGATGGCGGATACACCGGCTACCAGTTGCACTTTGTGGCTGACGGCATGGGCGGTCACGCCGGCGGTGACATTGCCTCGGCAATGGTTTCGCAGCGCGTAGCGCCGATCGACAACATTTATGCCACCCCAGAAGACGCCGGCAGCGTGCTGCTCTCGACGCTACTCGAGGCGAACGCGGTGTTGTCGTCAACCGTAAAGGCGCATCCCGAAATGGCTGGCATGGGCACCACCTTCTCGGGGTTGATGTTCACCGGCGAAAAAGCCGTGGTTGCCCACATCGGTGACTCGCGAATCTACCGAGTGCGTGGCGAGGCCTTTGAGCAAGTAACCACCGACCACACCTTTGTTCAAAAGCTGGTTGATACCGGCCGAATTACACCGGCCGAAGCGCTCGTGCATCCGCGTCGAAATGTGCTGATGCGCGTGCTCGGTGACACCCCAGAAACCCCGCAGGTCGACAGTTGGGTGATCGACGTTTTGCCGGGTGACCGATTCTTGCTCTGCAGCGACGGGCTGTGTGGTTATGTGAGCGATGAGCTGATCGAGCGCAACATGCGTTCGCTTGCCCCTGGCTCGACCATCGCCGAAGACCTGCTCGGTGAGGCGCTCGAAGCGGGCGCTCCAGACAACGTGACGATTGTGACCGTCGACGTGCTCACCGCCGAAACACCGACCGACTACGAAGCGCAGCCAACCTATGTTGGTTCGGCGGCTAACGACGTGGTAATCGCCGACCGCAAGGGTCGTCGCGGTTTGGCACTACTCAACCCGCGCAAGATCGGTGACCTCTTTAGAGGCAGCGAAGAAACCACTGACTTCGTGCCGGAGTCTGACGAATTTCTCGAAAAGGTTTTGGCCGACACCCGCAAACGCATTTTCAACCGCAAGATTCGCCAGGTGCTCACCATCGTGGCCATCTCGGCAGCGGCCATCGGTGCGCTGTGGGGCGGCTACGCCTATACGCAAACCAAGTTTTATGTCGGCGAATCGGCCGGCGAAGTGGTCATCTACCAGGGCATTCGCGAAAGCCTCGGCCCGCTGGCGTTTTCGAGCGTGAAGCAGAGCACGGGCATCCGTGTTGAAAACCTCACCGAATACAGTCGCGGGCTCGTCGATCGCACGATCTATGCCACCGACCTCTGCGACGCCTATCGCATTTTGGGCAAGCTGGCCGAAAACACCCCCGAGCTGATCGGCGCAGATTTGGCGACCAACATTGCCGAATGCGGCACGGATGGTCAGACCAATGGTTAGCGCGATTCTCACGGGCACCGTTCCGAAGGTCATGCGGGTGGTTCCACGAAGCCGCAACATTGAAGCGCTTCTACTGTTTTTCGTGTTCGGTATAAACGCCTATGAGTTGGCGCAGATTCAACTGAGCACGCTCGAGGTTTTGCGACCGGACTTTTGGTTCTACTGGCTGCCGCTAACCCTGGCGGCTCTGGTCGTGCACGCCATCTTGCGCCGCAAGGCATCTGAGGCCGACTCGCTCATTTTGCCGCTCGGTGTTTTCTTGAACGGCTTAGGTCTGGCCGAAATTTATCGGCTCGACATTGCCAAGGCGGCTTCGGGTGCCACCGACCTCTTCGCAGTTAGGCAGGTTATCTGGACGGTATTTGCTATCGCCGCCTGCGCCGCCGTGATTTGGTATGTGACCAGCCACCTGTTCTTGCGCCGATACATTTTTGTGGCAATGGTGGCCGGTATCGGGCTGCTGTTGCTGCCGATGGTTCCGTTTTTGGGGCAAAACATCAACGGTGCTCAGTTGTGGATAGCCATCGGGCCGTTATCTTTTCAGCCGGGTGAGCTTGCCAAGATTGCACTGATCATTTTCTTCGCCGGCTACCTGGTGAATCGCAAAGATTCGCTCGCGATGGTCGGTCGTAAGGTGCTCGGGGTGCACATTCCGCGAGCGCGCGAACTCGGGCCGATTCTTGTGATTTGGTTGGCAAGCCTGGCGGTGTTGGTGCTGCAACGTGACCTCGGAACATCCCTGCTCTATTTCGGCTTGTTTTTAGTGATGATCTATGTGGCCACCGGCCGCGCCCTCTATGTGGTTGTGGGTCTAGGCATGTTCGGCACCGGTGCGCTGGTTGCCTCGCAGGTGATGGACTATGTGGCCGGTCGCTTCGGCGCTTGGCTCGATCCGTTCAGCACTGAACGTTACGACGCCATCGGCGGTTCTTACCAACTCGTGCAGGGGCTGTTCGGTATGTCCCACGGCGGGTTGCTTGGCACCGGCCTCGGTGGCGGAGTGCCGCAACTGGTGCCGCTGGCAGAGAGCGACTTCATCATCGCGGCGCTTGGCGAAGAGCTTGGCCTGGCCGGCATGTTTGTGATTCTGGCCGCCTACCTGTTGCTCGTCTACCGCGGCGTGCGCATCGGCTTTACCCACTCGGATGACTTTTCGAAACTGCTTGCGGTCGGGCTCTCTTTCGTAATCGCGCTGCAAACCTTCATTGTTATCGGTGGTGTCACCCGCGTTGTTCCACTGACCGGTCTGACCACCCCGTTGCTAGCCGCCGGTGGTTCGTCGCTGCTCGCCAACTGGATGATCATCGGGCTGTTGCTTCGCCTCAGCGACACCGCGTCGCGCAATCGGGGTGATGCGTAATGCAAAAAGAACTCAGACGGGTTTCGCTGGTGATCGGCGTGATGTTCTTGAGCTTGTTTGCCTCGAGCACGGGCATCCAAGTTATTTCTGCAGATTCGCTCGCGGCCGATGGTCGCAACGTGCGCAGCGTTTATGACTCTTATGAAACCCAGCGCGGCGACATTTTGATTGACGGTGAGCCGATTGCCAAGTCGGTCAAGACCGACGACGAGTACCACTACCTGCGCGAATACACCAGCAGTCGCTATTCGGCGGTAACCGGCTACTTCTCGTTCTTCAACGGAGCCACCGGGCTCGAAGCAGCATCGAACGACTATTTGACCGGCAAGAACTCGTCGCAATTCTTCGAGCAAATCAACGCGCTGTTCTCGGGTAACCCGGTGACCGGAGGGTCGATCGAACTCACCATCGACCCGAAGGTGCAAAAGGCGGCCTGGGATGCGCTCGGCGACATGAAGGGTGCGGTCGTGGCGATCGACCCGGTCACCGGCAATATTTTGGCGATGGTTTCAAAGCCTGGATTCGATGCCAACCTGCTTTCAACCCACGACCCGGTCGAAGCGAACGAGAATTACAAGAATTTGCTCGCGCGCAAGAGTGACCCGCTCATCAACCGCGCCATCGGAGGCGACCTTTATGCACCGGGGTCGGTGTTCAAACTTGTAGTCTCGGCAGCTGCGCTCGAGGGCGGCAATTTCACCCCCGAGTCGAAGATTGATAACCCGAGCAAGTTCAAGCTGCCCGGCACCGAAACCTATGTTTACAACTCTGGCGAGGGCACCTGTGGCGGTCGCGCAACCGTTTCACTGGCCGACGCCCTGCGCTTTTCGTGCAACGTTCCATTCGCGCAGGTTGGCATTCAGCTCGGTCAAGACGAGATTCGTCGCCAGGCAGAACTATTCGGCTTTGGCAAGAGCATCAGCGTGCCTCTGAAGGTGACCCCTAGCGTGTATCCGCGCGGTCTTGACGACGCTCAAACTGCGCTGACCGCGTTCGGTCAGTTCGATGTTCGAGTCACTCCGATGCAAATGGTGATGGTGTCTGCCGCGATTGCCAACCAGGGCCGCCTGATGAAGCCGAACCTGATCGAGAACGTGCTTTCGTCGAACCTCGCCTCGCTCTATGCACCAACCCCGAGCGAATACTCTCGCCCGGTTTCTGAAAAGACTGCCGGCCTGCTCACTCAGATGATGATCGACGCGGTCGCCAAGGGCGTCAGCGGCAACGCACAAATCTCGGGCGTGAAGGTGGCTGGCAAGACCGGCACCGCCCAGAACGGCAAAGACGAGCCATACACGCTCTGGTTCACCGGCTTCGCGCCAGCCGACAAGCCGCGCGTGGCAGTGGCGGTAGTCATCGAAGACGGCGGCGGCATGGGTCAAAACGGTCGAGGCAACTCGCTTGCCGCACCGGTAGCCCGCAAGGTCATGCAGGCGGTGTTGAACAAGTGAAGCCAGAAGTAGAGATGCTTTACGGTTCTCGATACCGCCTCAAATCGCGCATCGCCATCGGCGGCATGGGCGAGGTTTGGCAGGCGCACGACGAGATCATTCTGCGCGACGTTGCCATCAAGATTCTCAAGCCCGAATACATGGGCGACCCCGGCTTTCTCGAGCGCTTTAGAACCGAGGCCCGTCACGCGGCTCGCGTTGAGCACGAAGGCATCGCGAACGTTTTTGATTACGGCGAGGATGGCGGCAGCGCCTATCTCGTGATGGAGCTTGTGCCCGGCGACTCGCTCGCCAAGATTCTCGAGCGCGACAAGACCCTGCCTGCCGAGAAGGTGCTCGACATCATGGCGCAAACCGCTCGAGCGCTTCACGAAGCACATGAAGCGGGCATGGTTCACCGAGACGTCAAGCCGGGCAACCTGCTGATTACACCGGATGGTCGAGTGAAGATCACCGATTTCGGAATCGCTCGCGTGGCCGACCAGGTTTCGCTAACCGCCACCGGTCAGGTGATGGGAACCGTTCAATACCTTTCACCGGAGCAGGCCACCGGCAAGCCGGCCACCCCCGCTACCGACATTTACTCGCTCGGCATCGTGGCCTATGAAGCGCTTCGCGGCTCGCGCCCGTTCAGCGGCGAAACCCAGATGGCTATCGCCATGGCGCAAATCAACGATGCACCTCCAGCGCTGCCAGAAACGATTGACGAGTCGGTGCGTGAGCTGGTGCTCTCGTGTTTGGCGAAGAAGCCGGCGGGTCGACCATCCACCGCTTTAGCACTTGCCGAGGCGGCCGAAGAACTCATGGTGAACCGACCAAAGCGCAGCACCGCCACCCGACTAATCACCACCGCGGTGCCGCAGGTGACCGAGTCGACCACGCTGATCGAAACAACCGACACCGCAGAGACGCCGAAGCCGATCATTTGGCCGTGGCTCGCGACGATCGGTGCGTTGGTGCTGACCACGGTCATTGTTTTGATCGCCATCTTTAGCGGCGGGCAAACTCCGACACCGAGCCCAAGCCCAACCACCCCGTCGGCCAGCCCGACCGAGACCGAAACGCCTACACCGAGCCCAAGCCCGACCGACCCGAACCAGGTTGTCGTGCTGTCAAGCGACATTTTTGGCGTGAACATCGACGATGCGGCTAGCTACCTTGAATCGCTCGAGCTTGTGGTCATTCGCAGCGAGGGGCTCGAGGTTGCTAACGACGACCCGCGCCTACTGACCGTCTATGACGCCAGCCCGCTTGGGCAGATGGCGACCGGTACCACAGTGACACTTACTTTTTACATTCCGTTCGCCAATGTCGAACCGACGCCAGACGAAACAACCCAAGAATAGACTTGAAAACGAAACCCCGGGAGCGAAGAACTTGACCGAGAACCAGAGAATTTTGGCCGAACGCTATGAAGTCGGCAGCCTGATCGGGCGCGGCGGAATGGCCGACGTCTACGAGGGCACCGACACACGCCTTGGGCGCAAGGTGGCCATCAAACTGCTCAAGTCAGACCTCGCCAACGACCCATCGTTCGAGGCTCGCTTCAGACAAGAAGCTCAGGCCTCGGCCCGAATGGCTCACCCAACCATCGTTCGCGTTTATGACGCCGGCGAAGAGCTTTCTATCGACTCGAACGGCAACGAGCGTCGCACTCCTTATATCGTCATGGAATATGTTCGCGGCACTCTGCTTCGCGACCTGCTTCACGAGCGCGCTATCGGAGTGCCAGAGGCAATCGGCTACGCCGAAGGTGTTCTGACCGCACTCGAGTTCTCACACCGCGCCGGCATCATTCACCGCGACATCAAGTCGGCCAACATCATGATCACCGACACCGGCCTGGTAAAGGTCATGGACTTCGGCATCGCCCGCGCCATCAGCGAGTCGTCGACCACCCAGGCCCACACCGCCGGCATCGTCGGCACCGCGCAATACTTCAGCCCTGAGCAAGCTCGCGGCGAAAGCGTGGATGCTCGCACCGACCTCTATTCAACTGGCGTGCTGCTCTACGAAATGCTCGCCGGTCGCCCACCGTTCAAGGGTGAAACCGCCGTTTCGGTGGCGTACCAGCACGTGAGCGAGGCCGTCACTCCGCCTTCGCACCACAACCCCGCCATCAGCGCCGGGCTCGACGAGGTGGTGCTTCGTGCGATGGCAAAGAGCCGCGACGAGCGCTACCAGAGTGCCGAAGAGTTCCGCGAGCACCTGCTCGCCGCCGACCTCACCTCAGCCCCGGCCGCCTTCGCACCCGAACTTGACGGCGCACCTGAGCAGCCAGAAGTGCTTGAGCCAGAGACCGCACTGGGGCTCGAAGATCTTGGGTTTGGCGAAGAGGCTGCGGTCGAAGCATCCGAGCCTGAAGAACCAGCCGAGCTCGACCCGTTCGAGGCAATGCTTGCCGAGGCAACCGAGGGCACCGAAACTTCGGCAATCAACACCGCCGAGACCGAGCTGCCACAGGCCACCACAGTCATCGAAACAAACGCGGATGCCGCACCAGCGCCTGCCGCTCCGGTTGCAGCGCCTGCCGCCCCAGTTGCCACACCGCCCACCTCAGTGCCGAGCGCATTCAACTCACCAGTCGCTAAGACCGAAACAGTCGGCACCGACACCAACCCTTTCAAGGCTCTGGGCGTTAGCTTCGACACCGGCTCAACCGATGTCGTGTCCACAGATTCGAGCGACGTCAAGGTCAAGCGACCTGCACTGGCCAACCCAGCCATCATCTGGGGCTTCGGCTCGGGTGCACTCGTGTTCTTGGTCGGCATGATGATCTGGTTGCTAACCATTTCGCTACCAAACATCAACCCAAACCAGGGCGGAATCAAGGTTGCCGACGTGGTCGGCCAAACCTACGAGCAGGCCTACGCCACTTTGACCGATCAAAACCTACTGGTCGAGCGCAAGTATGAAGCCAGCGAAACGGTTCCTGTCAACCAAGTCATTCGCCTTGACCCGATCGCCGGCACCAGCGTTGGTCAAAACACCACCATCACGGTTTGGGTTTCGACCGGCCGCACTCAGGTTGATGTGCCCGACCTTCGTGGCATGAACGAACAGATGGCAGCCGACCTGCTTAGCCAATCGAATCTGGTGTTAGGTGAAATTGTCCAAGCCAGATCGGCAGGCATCGAGGCCGGCAAGGTTATCGAGAGCATGCCTGCCGCCGGAACCAAGGTCGCCGCCGGAACCGTGATCATCATCACGATTTCTAACGGCCTCGTCGAGGTTCCGAACGTGGTCAACTACTCAATCAGCGAGGCTCAGAACAAACTGACCGCTCCAGAAGTGGGCTTGAGCGTTTCGATCGCGACTAACGAAGAGTGTGCCACCGCGCCGAAGGGAACCATCGTGCTTGAACAGTCGATTGCTCCCGGAGACACCCCGCAGGGTTCTGCGATCATCCTGTATGTAACCTGCGCGCCTTAGGCGAATAACAAAATTTTCGGAGCGAGAGCCGCTAAGGCTTAGAGCTTCACCATTGGGCTGAGCGCCTTGCCGCGTTCGGCAGCGCCAACCAACCCGAGCGACTCGAGCCAGTTACCCAACATCAAGTAGCCGCCCTCGGTAAGCACGCTCTCGGGGTGGTACTGAACGCCATAAATAGGTTTGGTTGCGTGCTGAAGGCCCATGATCACGCCACCCGCCGAGTTCTTGCCCTTTTCGGTGCGCGCGGTCACCACGAGGTCGGCCGGCACGGTCGAATCGACCACGGCAAGTGAGTGGTAGCGGGTTGCGGTAAACGGCTGTGCAACATCCGTGAAAATCAACGAATTGTCGTGAGCCACCTGCGAAGTCTTGCCGTGCATAAGCTCGTCGGCCTGGCGCACGGTTGCCCCCATCGCCTCGGCAATGGCCTGGTGCCCGAGACACACACCGAATACCGGCAGGTCGTGGGTCAGCGCATATTTCACCACTGGGATGCTCAAACCGGCGTCTGCGGGAGTGCCCGGCCCCGGCGACAAAAGTACCGCATCGTAGTTGGCCAAGAGGGCCGGTAGCTCGGCCTCGCTCACGATATCGTTGCGCAACACTTCGGTTTCTGCGCCTAGTTGCTGCAGATAGCCGTTGAGCGTGTAAACGAACGAGTCGTAGTTATCGAGAACCAGAATTTTGACCATGACGCATTAAGCCTAACCTGCGCTTAGAATTACCCCATGTCTGATTCTGAGAACAACACAAAGCCAGAGGTCGCGCCAAAGACGGCAAAGCCTGCCAAGAAAAAGAAGCCTTCGAAGCCGAAGGTTGACTCACTAGCCAAGAGCAAAGCCGCCAAGGGCGAGCTGCCAAACCCGGTCTGGTTCAAGCCGGTCATGTTTGGTTTCATGCTGCTCGGTCTAGCTTGGATCGTCATCTATTACATCTCGGGTAGCCAGTTGCCACTCGGCAAGATGTTCCCTGAGGTTGACATCGACGCCTGGAACATCGTGGTGGGCTTCGGCCTTCTGATGGTCGGCTTCGGAATGTCGACCCGCTGGAAGTAATCCCTTCGATTCTTGTAATTACAAAAACCCCCGGTCATTGCGATCGGGGGTTTTGTTTTTGACTCTCGTTAAAGCAGGCCGTATTCGCCCAAAATCATAAATGCACGGATGCCGCCAGCCACAGCAAGCGCGAGCACGATGCCGGCCAATCCGAGCACCTGAAGTTTTTGTAATTTCAGGTCACGAGTTTTCGAGTAGAGCAAGGCCACCACAGCACCTAGCGCTAGCCCACCAACGTGTGCCTCCCATGAAATCGATGGGTTCATGAAGGTGAAGACGAGGTTGATGGCGATGACGCCGGCCATGGTGGTCGAATTCGCCCCAATGCTTCGCAGAATGACAAGAAAAGCTGCCATCAAACCGAATGCTCCGCCAGATGCTCCAACCACAACTTGAACCGGGCTGGCCAGCCACATCACCGCGATCGAGCCACCGACAATCGAGATTAGGTAGAGGGCGAGAAAACGCCAGCGACCAATGATCGGTTCGAGCGCCCGACCGAACAAAAACAGTGTGTACATGTTGAGCACGACGTGCAGTACCGAGAGCGGGTTGCTAAACAGTGAGTCTGAGTGAACAAAGCCAGAGGTGATGAAGCGCCAAGGTTGGAGTATGCCCGCTGCAGGTTGAAACGCCAACAGATTGGTCAGCCATCCACCGCTGAAAATCTGCAGCGCATAGATTGCGACGGTGACGACCAGCAGCACCTGAGTGACTACTGGTCGACCGTCAAACTTCGAGGCGATGCGACCGCTGCTGCGCGCCGGCTGCTTGCCTGCATCCTCGACACACAAAAAGCCAACCGCTGACTCGATCTGACACAGTGGGCAGATCAGTCGCTCGCAGCGTTGGCAGCGAACGTAGGCTTCGGTGTTTGGATGCCAGTGGCAAAACACGGTTTTAGTTAGACGCGCTCGATGGTGATCGACTCGATGACCACGTCATCGATCGGGCGGTCTTGGGCGCCGGTGGCAACCTGACCGATCTTGTCGACAACCTTCTTGCTCTCTTCGTCGGCAACTTCACCGAAAACGGTGTGCTTGCCCCAGAGCCAGGTGGTTGGCGCGACGGTGATAAAGAACTGAGAACCGTTGGTGCCAGGCCCGGCGTTTGCCATGGCTAGCTTGTAAGGCTCGTCGAAGGTTAGCTCGGCGTGTGGCTCATCTTTGAAGTTGTAGCCAGGGCCGCCATAGCCCATACCCAGTGGGTCGCCACCCTGAATCATGAAGTTCTCGATGATGCGGTGAAAGATCACGCCGTTGTAAAGCGGGTCGTTTCGCTTTTCACCGGTGCGTGGGTCAGTCCACTCTTTGGTGCCTTCGGCCAAACCTTCAAAGTTGGCTACGGTTACTGGGGCGTGGTCACCAAAAAGGTTGATCTTGATGTCGCCGTGGTTGGTGTGCATAGTTGCAACTGATGTGTGAATACTCATTCGTCCATTCTCGCACGCCTTAGGTTGGGTAGGCTTAACCACCGATAGACGTTGGGAAAAACCGTGCATATCGCAATCTTCACTGACCAGCATCCGAGGTCTCTTGGTGGCATTCAGACCTCGATCATGCTGCAAAAGAAATACCTCGAGCGCGCAGGTCACAGGGTCACAATCGTGTGCCCTAGCTCGTCGAAGGGTCGCGCGACGGACGGTTTCTGGATTCTGCCAACCTGGCCAATCGCCTTCAACTTTGAATACGGTTTTGTCGGCAACGTTCGCCGTTCACGCAAGCGCCTAGACCGTGGCTTCAACGAACTTCACCACAAATTCGATGTCGTGCACATTCAGGGCGACATGTGGAGCGGCATCATCGGCCTCGGTTTCGCCCAGCGCCAGCGCCTGCCGATCGTGCACACCATGCACTTCAATATGAGCCAGGTGGTTTCGAACCTGTTCGGTACACGCCTAACTCGCTTTCTGTTCTGGCTGCTTTCGCGCGAGCTGCTCAAGCACGTCAACCGCCCACGCACTGGCACCACCGGTGACCCTTGGGTTTATCTGAGGCTGCTCGCCCAAGAAGCCGAGATTCTTTTTGCCCCGAGCCACCACTTTGCTAAAGACCTGATGACCCATGAGGTGAGTGCAAAGGTAAAGGTGATGCACAACGGCATCGACGACGACACCATTCACCAGATTCTTGAGCAGGCGGCGGCCAAGCCGACCAAGCGCGACCCGAAGGCTCCCATTCGCATCATCTGGTCTGGCCGCATTCAAACCGAAAAGCGCCCGCTCGAATTCATTCAGGCCTTCGCGCTGGCTAACCCGGATGCAACCGCAGAACTCTATGGCAAGGGCTACCAGTTCAAGAAGGCCGCTCGCCTGATCAAAGAGCTAGGGCTAGAGCACAAGGTGTTCTTGCGCGGCAGCGTGCCGTACACGACCATGCTTCGACGTTTTGCCGAGGCAGACGTGCTGGCACAGACATCCGTTGGGTTTGAAACTCAGGGGATGACCGTTTATGAAGCCGCCGCGGTGGGCACGCCGAGCATTCTTTGCGACCACAACATCGCGGGCGAATTTGCCAAGGATGTTCACTGGACCGTTCGCGACGAATCGGTTGAGGCGCTGGCGAAGTCGATCAGCCAAGCGGTAGCCGACATCAAGGCAGGCGACAACCGCGGCGAGCGCCTAAAGAACGAAGACCACCTGCTGCAAACCGGAGCAACCGCCAAGATGTTGAAGTACTACGCCTCGGTGATCGAGGCTCACAAGGCAAAGAGCTACTAACTTCTTTGATCGCGCGCTGGCGGTTGATTAGCCGCGGCGAAGCAGTAAGCCGGCTGCACTCTCAAGCACCAGCAGCGCACCCAACCGCACCGTGCGACCGTCTGGCGCATCTGCGGTGGCGTCGATTTCGGTGATGTCGACCGAGACAACCCGAGGGTCGGCGGCTGCAAGACGAGCGAGCTTGCGAAGTTGGTGAGCCGTGATGCCCCCGGGTGCCGCCGCTGGGCAAGCAGGCACGAAGGCGCGGTCGCAGACATCCACGTCGATGTCAACGTGAATCGGCCCGCCAGCACTACCGGCAACGGCGAGCGCTTCGGCCATGACATCTTCGAGCGAGCGAGTCTCGAGCTCATCGCGGTGAATCACACGGATGCCCAGCTCGGCAGCCTCGTTCGCATAAGCCGGTGAGTTCGAAAAGTCGTTGATGCCGATTTGCACGATGCGCTTGGGGTTCAGGCCCGCCTCGATGAGCCTTCGCACAGGGGATCCGTTGCTAACCCCGTGGCGAATGTCGTGATGGGCGTCGAAGGTGATGAGCCCCGCGGTTTCGAGGTCGGCACCGAATGCGCCGAGGGCGGTGGCATAGGTGACCGAGTTGTCGCCGCCGAGTGCCACGACCAGTTCGGTTCGTGTGGTGAGCTCAGCGACCTTGGCAATCGTTACTGCCTCATTGTGGTCTGGGTCGTCAATGTTGCCGGCGTCGATGGCGCTGATCGATTCGATTGAACCGAGCGAAGACTGAAGGCTGAAGCGCAGCAGCGCTTCGCGAATGGCGTCTGGAGTTGCGTTGGCACCCGTGGCCGAGATGCTCGTGAGGTTGGCCGGCACACCCAGCAGGGCGAGGTCGGCTTTTGCGCCAGCATCCGCTTTCAACCAGGCGGCGGCTCGCGGCCAAGCAGCATCTTCTTTGAGCATGTGCCAAGTCTGCCAGAAAGCCTAGGATGAAGACATGAGCAATGACGCCCACTTTCCGCTGCACGCGGCCACCGGTTCTACCATCACCGCACAGGGGTGGCAGCAAGAAGCAGCCATTCGAATGCTGCACAACAACCTCGACCCGGCAGTGGCCGAATACCCCGAAAATCTTGTAGTTTATGGCGGCACCGGCAAGGCGGCTCGCAACTGGCCATCGTTCGACGCGATCGTCAAAACCCTCACCCACCTCAAGAACGACGAAACCCTGCTGGTTCAGTCGGGCAAGCCGGTCGGTGTGTTTCAAACTCACGAATGGGCACCGCGCGTGCTGCTCGCCAACTCAAACCTCGTCGGTGACTGGGCTAACTGGCCGGAGTTTCGCCGCCTAGAGCAGTTGGGGCTCACCATGTATGGCCAAATGACGGCCGGCTCGTGGATCTACATCGGCACCCAGGGCATTCTGCAGGGCACCTACGAAACCTTCGCGGCCGTTGCTGCCAAACGTTTTGGTGGCACGCTCGCCGGCACGCTCACCGTGACGGGCGGATGCGGTGGCATGGGTGGCGCTCAACCGCTGGCCGTCACCATGAACGAGGGCACCTGCCTGATCATCGACGTCGACGAAACCCGCCTTCGCCGTCGCCTTGCCGACCGTTACCTCGACGAAATTGCCGACAACTTGGATGCCGCAATCGACCGTGCCGTTGCTGCGAAGAATGCACGCGAGGCGGTTTCGATTGGTCTGGTTGGCAATGCTGCGACGATCTTGCCAGAGCTGCTGCGCCGCGATGTTCCGATCGACATTGTTACCGACCAAACCTCGGCTCACGACCCGCTGGCCTATTTGCCAGAGGGTGTTGAGCTGGCCGACTCGGCAGAGTATGCCCGCCGCGACCCAGAGGAATACACCCGTCGTGCCGAAGAGTCGATGGCCAAGCACGTTGAAGCAATGGTCGGATTCATGGCCAAGGGCGCTGAGGTGTTTGACTACGGCAACTCGATTCGCGATGAAGCCCGCAAGGGCGGCTTTAGTGATGCGTTCAAGTTTCCGGGGTTCATCCCCGCTTATATTCGCCCGCTGTTCTGCGAGGGCAAGGGCCCGTTTAGGTGGGTCGCGCTTTCGGGCGACAAGAAAGATATTTATCGCACCGACAAGGCGATTCTCGACCTGTTTCCCGAGAACGACCACCTGCGCCGCTGGATCAACATGGCCCAAGAGCGCGTGCAATTTCAAGGCCTACCCGCCCGCATATGCTGGCTCGGCTACGGCGAGCGCGACAAGGCCGGGGCGGTGTTCAACGACCTCGTTGCCCGCGGCGAAGTTAGCGCACCGATTGTCATCGGCCGCGATCACCTCGACTGTGGTTCGGTGGCATCGCCTTACCGCGAGAGCGAGGCCATGCTCGACGGCTCAGATGCGATTGCCGACTGGCCGCTGCTCAACGCAATGATCAACATCGCCTCGGGCGCATCTTGGGTATCGATTCACCACGGCGGTGGCGTGGGCATTGGGCGCAGCATCCACGCGGGTCAGGTGAGCGTTGCCGACGGCACCGAGCTGGCCGCCCAGAAGTTGCAGCGCGTGCTCACCAACGACCCAGGCATGGGCGTGATTCGTCACGTCGACGCCGGCTACCCGGAGGCTGTCGAGGTGGCTCGCCACAAGCACGTTCACGTGCCGATGCTCGACACCGAATAGGCGCACCTTGGCAAAACTCTTTGGCAACATCGGGCAACTGGTGGTCGGCGCTTCGCCAGACACCGGTGAACTCGAGCTAATCGAAAACGCCGCCCTCGTGATCGACGCGGGTGTGGTGGCTTGGGTTGGGTCGATCGCGAACGCACCGGCTGCCGACGAGTTTGTCGACGTGGCTGGTCGCACGGTGATTCCGGGCTTCGTCGACTCACACGCCCACCTGGTGTTTGCGGGCGACCGCGCCGCCGAGTTCGAGGCTCGCATGAGCGGGGTCAGCTATTCGGCCGGTGGCATCAAGACCACGGTGGCCGCGACCCGGGCGGCGAGCGATGAGAGCCTACGCGCTGGGTTGCGAGCGCGGATGCACGAACTGCACCGCAGCGGAATCACAACTTTTGAAACCAAAAGTGGCTACGGCCTGAACGTTGCCGACGAGGCGAGGTCGGTTGCTCTGGCCGCCGAGGTTACCGACGAGGTGACCTTCTTAGGCGCACACGTTGTGCCCGCGGAGTTTGCCGACCGCCGCGAAGACTACGTGTCTTTGGTTGCGGGCGAGATGCTCGAGGCGGCCGCCCCACACGCCAGATGGATTGACGTTTTTTGTGACCGCGGCGCTTTCGACGCCGACGAGGCCGACGAGATTTTGCAAGCCGGTGTGCGGGCGGGGCTGCGGCCGCGCATCCACGCCAATCAACTCGAAGCCGGCGCTGGCATTGAGCTGGCGGTCAAGCACGACTGCGCGAGCGCCGACCACTGCACGCACCTGACCGATCGCGACATCGAGCTTTTGGCCGGCTCGAACACCGTGGCCACGCTGCTGCCAGGTGCAGAGTTTTCTACACGTGCGCAATACCCGGATGCTCGCCGCCTGTTTGCCGCCGGTGCCAAAGTTGCCCTGGCC
>Ga0222712_10002105_pt1 | contig 23365 bp, 12 predicted proteins | sample C33_657DmetaG_FD_165043 | JGI IMG/M metagenome (GOLD analysis project Ga0222712, IMG submission 165043) | Estuarine water microbial communities from San Francisco Bay, California, United States - C33_657D | ecosystem: Environmental > Aquatic > Marine > Unclassified | place: USA: California... | reverse complement strand
TTGTAATCGTTCGCATAGTTCTTGTAATTCATGAGAAGGACAATGAGTTTTTTCAAATGATATTTTTTTAGGTATTATATGAGAATCTAAAATACTGTTAACAATAATACAATCATGTCCTTCAGCATCAATCTTCACATAATTAACTGATTCTATATCATATCTCTCAACAAGTGTAGACCAGGTAATAGCTTCTACTTGATGCTTAGTTAACATTCCTGTAGAGAGCATCATTTCGGCCTCGGTATGTCCTTTATGAGGAGTAATAATGGTTGCCCAACCTTTTGTAAATCCTAGATTATATTTTTCTTGATTATCTGGTTCTACCCAAAATAAGTCAACTATTTTATTTTCTGAGGAGATAGCTGCATTCACTTTTGTTACATTAGGTTTATTAGGTAATCTATCCAAATATGTCTTTACGGGTTCAACGGATAATCCAATTTCATGGGGTGAGCATCCTTCAAGAAGGGTGTGATAATCACATGTTCCAATTTCTACGAAATCATATTTCATAATAAACAACTCTTTTGTGCAGTTTCTAAAATTTCCTCTACATATTTTCTAGAACAACTTTCAGCAGGATAATCCTCTACTTTGATATCATAGGGAAGTTTATGCATATATTTTCCTTTAAAGAAAAAAGCATTGGTTTCTACAACACCTGCATTGTGTAATATACTACATTTTTCCCACATATCAAGTCCATGCATCGGCCAGGCAAATTCCATTTCCGGAATTACTTCTGTATCATGGTTGAAATACCAACCATTCCATAACACCGCCCACATATCAGCCGTCCATTTTTGTATGGGATGATATTTTTTAGGGCCGCCTTCAGGAAAAGCTTTCAAATGGTCTAGAAAGAATTGATATAATTTCTCACTATCATCATAAACTTTTTTCCAAAATGTGGCGTCAATGTTCTTCATGAGATATTGAGCACCGCCACTGCCTGTATCATTGTATTTTTCCGGAATGCTTTCATCAATATCTACAATCTCACACATTCGTTCGTACACCCCATATTTCTTACTCTTGATGTACTCTGCACTGATATAATATTTTGTATCACTAAGATACCATTTATCATCATGAAGAAGATGATTCCAATCTACAGGCTTTGTGAAGATGATGTCACAGTCATGATAGAAGATGGCCTCATCCTTAAGATAGGGATGTGCCGCAAAATGTTTCTCTAAAATATGAGGTCGAACTGAGGAGATGTAACAAGAATTTTCGCGGTCATCATTGTAAAAGAAAAATCTCACAGAACTGTAATGATTACATAACTTGTTCCATTTTTCAGGTACGACTCCATTTTTTATTGCACATACAATGTCAATGTTGTTTGGATTTACACCATTCTTCATGAAATTGTTTATCATAACCTCAACCTGCCATGTATAGAAATCAATGGCAGGTTGGGCTGATATGTAACGTAAATTTTTCATATTGTACCCATAATTAAGTTGTTAATATTATTCTGGCTGCTGAGTTTCTTCACATGCCCCGTTTACACAGTATTGACAGCTAGATGAACATGGATTGCTTGAGAAGCTTCCATAATTTCCGTCACATGTTGGGTTACAGCCACCGCCGCCGGATGTTGTTGTGGTTGTTGTTCCGCAACCAGCACCCTCACTAAAGCATTCTGCTGTTCCTGCTGGACAGGTTGCATATCCTGTGTATACCGTACAGACATAAGCTGTCTCAGCTCCACAACATAGAATTGCCTGTGTTGTTGTAGTTGTAGTTGTAGTTGGAGCTGCTGTAGTTGTAGTTGTAGCTGCTGTAGTTGTAGTAGTTGCTACCGTAGTTGTTGTTGTAGGTGGTTCTGTTGTAGTTGTTGCACCACAACTGAATGGACCAGAAAGATTTCCTGCTCCTGTTACTTGATAGTATTCTCCTCCACCTGAACCCGTGCTGTAGTAACCTACACTTGCAAATGTCCCACAGTCATCTCCTGTGTATAATTTAGTTCCTCCCACATAGTACGTTTGAGATGCGGGTTGATAACATGCTGCTGCAGCAGAAGCATACGCTCCTGATAACGACAATGTGCTGCTATAACATAATGTAGTTGTTGTAGTTGCTGCCGTAGTTGTTGTAGTTGGTGGTGGTGATCCTGAGCACTGACCATCATTTGTACACACGCCGGTGCCTTGAGATATACTACCACCTTGTCCGCTGACATCTTCAATCAAAGTTCCTGGCTCAACACAAAGATTTACAGATTGACCGAAATCAAGTGAACCCCCTGTATATGTTCCTCCTGTGCCATTATAGACATAGTAATTGAACACATAGGTTTGTTGATTGTTAAACGGTGAGGTGTTATATACTGTCCAACAATCACCTAGAGCCAACGTAGTTGTTGATGTTGTACTTGTTGTACTTGTTGTTGATGTTGTACTTGTTGTACTTGTTGTACTTGTTGTACTTGTTGTTGATGTTGTACTTGTTGTACTTGTTGTTGTTGATGTAGTGTCAGTAACCGTCACTGTTGCAGAAGTTGCAACAACCGTGCCTGAAGTTGATCCTGTGCGAACTTGAATGATAATGGTTTCATTATCATCAGCAGTATAATCAAGTGTCAAGGTACGTGTGATTGTTCCGGCGTTACCACTAATAGTGAAGGACCCTGAGTTCTGGCTATCTGTGAAATCAGCACCTACAGTTGTACCACTATTTGTCCAATATAAGGTTGTACCGTTTGGCACATTGGTAGTAGTGACGTTATATGTAACCGTACCCCCTTCTGCAACTGTTGTTACACCACCGTTAGGTGCCACACTATATGTTGGCGCCGGTTCAGTTGTAGTACTTGTGGTACTTGTTGTTGATGTAGTACTTGTTGTTGTTGGTGGTTCTGTTGTAGTACTTGTGGTACTTGTTGTTGGTGCTGCTGTAGTTGTACTGGTTGTTGATGTGGTACTTGTAGTTGTAGGAGCGGCCGTAGTTGTACTGGTTGTTGATGTGGTACTTGTAGTTGTAGGAGCGGCCGTAGTTGTACTTGTGGTACTAGTTGTAGTAGTTGTATAATTATGATTATAGGCGTAGAACTCACTCAATGCGTGAGGTGTTACTTGGTCAGGACGATTGAAATTAATTGTAGAAGTGTTTGCAGGAACCCGCGCGGTAGGGTCTAGTGTGTTAAGATTTGTAGTAGACAATGACTGGAGGGATAGCTCACTGGAAGCTAACCCCTTTTCGTCGCCTACATCTTTGATTGATATTTGACCGCTGGATACGATGGCCATTGTCTATAATCTCCTATTCTTACTTAGTGCAGGTGCACTTACTTAGCTTCTCATCAAGTTCCTTAACAGCTTCAATTAATAAACCAATCATCTTTTCATATTTCACGGCCATATGACCACTATCACGAGTTGTCACAACTTCAGGCAGTACAGCAGCAACTTCTTGGGCAATCACACCTGTATCTGACCCATGAAGTCCTAGTGCATTGGCAGATTCATTCCATGTATATGTCACACCTCGAAGTGCCTTCACCTTTGATAAGGCATCTGTAATCACTGCCACATCCGACTTCAAACGTTCATCTGATGTTGAGAAAGCAATGATGTCACCTGATGCTTTGACTTGTCCTGTTGTTGCTCCTGTTGCTGAACCAACATTGATGCTACCAAATGTGACACCACTTGCAGTTCCTACAGCTTGTCCGATGGCAATTGTTGGTGTTGCTCCTTCGCCGCTGTTATTTGTTAATGATACACCTGTGCCAGCCACTAAAGATGACACATAATCACCTGTTGTGTCTGTGCCTAGTGCAATAGAATTAGAAGCAATGTTTGCTGTTAGTGTGACACTTGATGTACCATCAATTGACACAGAACCTGACAAATCACCGGCAAGTGTGATGGTACGAGCAGTTGTCCAACTGGCGGCGGTTCCTGTGATGTTGCTATCTGTGAATGCCACAGTTTTGCGTGTGCTAGCAGGAGTGAAGAACAAGCTTGAACCATCAAACTCCATTGAGCCTGCGGTTGCTGTAGTTAAATTTGTACCAGCCACAAACTTCAACGGTGCAACGGTTGCTGTTCCTGTTGTTAATACAAGTGAACCTGTCATGGTACCGCCTGACTTTTCAAGTTTTGCGGTATCTAGGCTATTGAAGTTGGCATCAACTTCAGCATTTGTTAATGGAGCGCCTTTATTTGTTCCTGTTGCTGGAGATGTTTGACGAAGCGTTAAGGTAGCCATAAGTTATCCTCTGTTAATTATTGATTGTAATAATTGTTTTATTTCTAACAAGTCGTTTTTGACTTCGTTAATTTCTTCTTGAAGCTCGGATATCTTTTGAACCTGACGCTTTTCCTGACGCCGAGCAATAACTGATATTGTATCTGTATTTATAAGAGCTTTGGAATTCTTATCTCGAATATACGTGGTTTCCATTATATCACCGCAATGGCACGTAGATTCTTGATGAGAGGTGTCTTGCTCTTATCAGTAGAATTCATTGTGATTCTTACAGCAAATCTCTTATATGATACCAAACTTGCTGTAGGTACTGAATATGAATATTCTTGTGAAATGCTACTGTTGTATACGGTTGGGGCCGTTTCATCTAATTCCACCCAAACTACATCAGCAAATGGACGGTCATCTTCTAAACGTTGTAGTTTTGCTTCAACCTTTACAGAGCATGCTTCAGGACGAAGCATATCAAAGAACACACGTAAATCATCAGCACCGTCGCCATCTAAAGTTACAGTACGTGTTACATAAATGGCATCAGAAGATCCTTCTACATCAATATCATTTCCTAATACCAACATATTTAATTTTTTACTATCAACAATAGGCGTGATTCTTACATTTGTAGATGATAGAACGGCTTTTACTTTTATTGTAGGAATTTGACCTGTAGTATTAGAATGGGAATATAATGTATAGGTTTCTGGTAATTCTACGGTTTCTCCATTACTCATTGAGATATATGAATCGGTAACACTTGGATAATAGGTGCTTGATGTATCAAGCAACTTATACGATAATTGAACCTGTGTTACAGGATCCACTGATAGAATACCAAAGTTTGGTACAAATGCCGTTAATGTCTTATTGTTGATACTATCAACTGTAAAGGTTGATGTACCAACTGTAAACTCGTCACCTGCTGTGAAATACCCAGAAGTAATGTATACATCTACATCATCACCATTTACCGATGAAATATATCCTTCAACTGTGGTATCATCTTTATATCCTGTGGTTGTAGCTGCACTAGCTAAAAATGATGTGCTTCTATCATATTCTTCTACAAGTTTCAATGATGTATTACTTACAATATCCTTTACTTCACCTAAAACAGCACGTACTTTATAAACGATACCTGAACCTGCTGTTGCTGCTGATGTTAATGTTAATACAGTGTTTGATGTAATACTTTCCACTTTACCAATAACATCATTATTATTATCTTGATAAAGGATATCACCTTCTTTCAATTCTGTTGTGAATTGGGTTCCTGTACCTGTCACTGTTGTTGGTGTACCTGCATTAATGGTAAGTGTACCAGATACAGATGCTGCGGGAATAAGCATACGAAGATGGTCACCTACAGATAATGATGTGGTAAATGCAGTGCCGGCGCCGGTAACTACATCACCTACTACATTATCAATAGTGCCGCCTAATGTTGTTTGAGTATCATCAAATACTTTAACTACATCACCTGGCTTTAGTGTGTAAGTGCCGGTTTGCGATAATGTAAGATAATCAACCGGAGCTGAGGTTAATGTGACTGTACGAGATGCCTGACGTTGACGACCATACACATAGAATTTCAAATCTTCAGCTTCAAGTGCTGTCCATGAAGTATTATTATTTGGAATGAACAACACACCCACATTAGGTTGTTGTGTAATGCGTTCGTTTGTACCTATTAGGTTTTGACCTAATTCAGAACACCACACTTCATACTCAGTGGTGTTACTTTCAGGTAATAGAACTAACGCATATTCTGTGTTATTTTTTAAATACACCGGTGCATCAAACACGAATGCGGTAGAAGTAGCTGCTGTTGCTGACACAACAATTTCCGATGGACTCAAAGTTTTAGTGCTGAATGGGACAATCTTGTTGCCTGGGAATCCATTAATAACTTCACGAATTTGAATTGTAAACTTCTTGGTAGATGACTTTCTCTTGAAATATAGAAGCACAGTATCCACCATGGCGCCATCGGTCTCACCTTCAACGATGAAGGTTTGTGCCATTGGATCACCATATGAAGTGGGACTGAATGTGCTTGGATTATTTACAAGTAAACGATTTACCACACTATTTTGTGTTTCATCGAGTGCATCTTGACGCACATCAGGGAAACGAGTAGATGCAATTGTGCCTTCATTGATGTTAGGAATACCTGTGGCTTGTAATTGTATTGCCGCTGATGTGGTTGATGACACATCGGTTAGCTTGAATACTTTACTACCGACACGGAATCTGTTGGCAGGAATCAAGAATTGACCAATTAATGTGCCTGAGCTATCCACAATCATATTATCGCCATATTCTGATGCACTACCTTCATATTGTGATAATAAGATGTTGGCATTTAATTGTTGAATGGTTGTTGCAGTGACACCTGTAGGCAATGTGTAATAACGACAATGTTCTGACACATCTTCACCGTCAAAATATGCCTTCACAGAAGTACCTGGTTTCAATCCTGTTGCTGTAAATGTGACAACCTGTTCTGCAATAAATGGCACAACTGAAACATCAAGTACACGAACACCCACAGTACGAAGATTGTTTTCAGGCATTCTTCCTAGTGTAGCAATGTTTCGTGTGATGTCTGATACAAGAGGAGCAAATTCACTTCCTCGAAGACCTGCCAATCCTGCCACCGTTGTAATACTTAATACAGGTAGATTGGTAAGTTCCATCCCGTTCCAAATTGTTTGCCAGCCATTCCAATGAATTGAGAAAGCCTTACTATTGAATTCCCAACCATCGTTGATACCATTGTAATTCACTTGCACATCAGGACGAGCATTTACATCCACCCAAGCAAGTTGAGGAGGATCCAAATGTAAATTACCTGACATGTAGTTACCTAATAAGGCGTTACCGCAAACACGACTCTTTGATGCAAAGCGATTTTCTGCAATCGTCAGATAGCTTGTGGTTTCTCCTTCTTCCTCATAGTCAATAATAATGGTTTCATCTGTATTACCATCTAGTTCAAATTGAACATTATTGATTTCATATGGTGCACGTAAAACCTTATTTTTTGTGTCTATGGCAGCATAATAATCTACATCAAAAACATTACCTACATCATGTCCATCAAAGGCGTCCACAAGGATGCCCTTCTTCAACATAGCGGTACCTGTACTATCTTGAATCAACATATTGGCTGCACGATTCTCAGCAATGGACAATGCTGTGTAATATTCCAAACGATTTACACGTTGTTCTAATTCACCAATGTCGCGCATTGTATAACGACGATTATCTACTAATCGAAGAACAGCTGCATAATCTTCACGGTCATATGCACGTGAGGCATAGGTTGATAATGATGGATATGGCGCCAATTCCACTGTTGCCAAAGTCATGGCGTGTGGTGCATCAGCAGGTGTTTGTGGATTCAAGGATGATACACCCTGAAGAACCTTGAAGGCACCATCCCGTGTTAAAATGATTTTATCTTTTCTAGGAAGATTGAATGAGAATGATGATGTCAACACACTTTCAGGATCAGGAATTGCAATACCGTTAGTTGTGTTCAATGTTGTAACTGGAATGTTCTCAGATGCACCCATACCTGATATAATGGTTGATGCATATGATTCACCTGAATATCCTGTACGTGGGGTTACTGTAGGACGGAAGTCAATCACATCACGTAGGTCATAGGTGATACCTGTCAAATCAGATGTATATACAGGTAGTTCGTATGTATAAATTTGCTTTCCTGTATCTAGTGTTGTTGGATCAAAATCAATCAAAGCACTCTGATAAGAATTTCTGTTAAGATATCCTAAAGTCGATGACCGAGCAAAATTTCTGAATTTAATAACAAACTTTTTAGCTGCTAATGATTCTGTTCCTGTGTATTTGATATATGATGTATTATACACATTGTCATTAGAATTTAAATATAGCTCAAAATCATTAGTTACATCCGTCCAAGCTGCATCTGTTGTGACAGTAGAATATGCACCTGGATATGCCTCTGAAGATGCTGCCATATGTACAGCTTGAATATCATGTACATGAGGCACACCTAGGTATAATGTTTTATTAGTTGTTAGATTGGTTAAACTGGTTCCTGTTAACACAGAACTATCTACAGCAAGATATGTAGTATCCAGTGTTAAATTGATAGGTGCACCATTGCCTTGACGTACTCGAGCATACACCTTTCTGTTGGCACCTGCATCAGCAACATTGATTTGTAATGTGCCTGATGTTGTTGAACCTACAGTATATCCTGTGATGTTAGCTAGATTATATGAAGCACCTGATGGTTTTACAACAATGAAATCTTGTTGATAGGTAGCTGAAGATCCTGCCAGTGTTTGACCTACACCACTAACAGAAATTGATCCATTTCCAGAACCATCAAATGTATATTCACCTAGATATTTCCAAAAGAAATAATCGGTATCATCTTCATATTCTACAACAGCTTTTGATCCTGTTGGGAAGATTAATGAATTATAGGTTCCTTCATGTAACTTGAATGCTGTTTGTTCTGGGCCGCCTAGATTATCACCTGGTGTGATTGCCACAGTGGCAGTTGAGTTCGTTGCTGTAATCGTGTCTACGCCTGCCAATTGCGTGAATCCCATCCCTGCTTCAAAGGTGAGACCATACATATACAACTTATAGAAACGTGTGCTACCTGTTCCAGTTAATCCTGAATGATGTTGTAGTAAACGAAACTTTGCGGTTGCCACAAGTGTGGCGCCATCTAACAAACTTATGGTTGTGTTATCTTCAGTCAATCCCCAGCTACCTGATACATTTTTCACATAGACATAATTACCAAACAATGTGAAGATTTGTTGCTCAACAACATTTTGTGTATCAGTTGCCTTAGATACAGTTAGATATTCAGTTGCCTTTAATTCAGAATCAAAACCTTCAACATAGGCCTTACCTGGTTCTACGCCATAAAGAATTTTTGAAGCATCACCCAATTCAGCTACAGTGTAACGACCATTGTTTACAGAGGTTTTCAAATGTTCACGCACATTAATATTCAGGCCAGATACTACATAATTTCCTGATTCATCAAATGTACGTTGTGCTAGTACACGTTGTAATTCTGCATATTGAGGCTTGTTGAATACACGTTTTACTAAACCTCCTTCAACAATGAATAATTGATAGAAACCATCATCAGGTGTGGTTCCAATATCATATGATTCAAGTTGTGTGGTAATTTTGTAACGGTCTGCGCCAGGTGCAGCATAATTATATGAACCTGCAGCTGGGTCTAGCAAACTTACATCATCATCTGAGGTGACTGAACTGGATACTACTCGAAATCCAATGTTCTTCGAAGGTGTGCTATCATAGAAACTCAATACTTGTGTTTGTGATTCATGGCGCACAAAAGCACCTTCGGCATACACAATACCATCACCAATTGTATATAAAGAACCTGTACCTGTGGCACCTGCACTTACTACGGAAAACTTAAATGATAATGTTACATCATTTGAATCTTTGATGGTTAATGCATCATTTGCTGCAAAAGTTGTTGTGGTTGTTTCAGTAATGGCATCATAGTATGATGTTTCATATTTTAAATATAAAACTCTTTGTCCTGTAGGATCCTCATCTACGCGTACAATTTTTGCTGTTACTCCCAATTCGTTTGAGACTGTAGCATTCACTAATGAGGTCTTATATGTTTCATATGATGCAGCAGCAATTGTGATTCCTGCTGTATTATTATCATTAATCTTTACATATGGAACATTAAATTGGAATGTTTCATCGCAACCCACAACCACAGAACCATCTTTAAACACATGGTCGCCGAAGCGCTGTATTTGATTTTGAAGAATGGTTTGTAATTGTGTGAGTTCACGGGCCTGAACAGCATATCCAGGCTTGAAAAGGATTCTGTGGAAATTCTTTTCTCCATCAAAATCATCATAATAAGGTGAGGTTCCTAAATTGATGGCCATGTTTACCTAGAAGTGTAGAAAGAGTTTAATGGTTTCAAATTGTTCTGCGGTTCGAGAGATGGGAGAGAATTCATTAACATAGATAACAGTTCCTGTGTTTTTATCAAACTCAGGTTCTACCACAACATCACATGATAAATTTTCGTATTCTGTTGTTAAATTAGTAAACGTGGTATCAGTGGTTAATCCTTCTGTACCAGTCATGTACAACAAATATACTTTATACACTCCCTCAATCTCATCAAAAAATTTCGTTAATACTTTATATATACCACCTGTTGAAGCTTCGATTTCATCATCAGCATTATATTCGTTATATTCGCCTTCTGGTACTGTGATGATGAATGCACCTGTTGCAGTATCTTCTTGAAGATACCCAATATCAACATCTTGAATACTGTTGTATAATTTCAAATTTTTTACAACACCTAATTGACGAAAATCATTTCCTTCAAACAAGTCAGCATTTTCTGTGGTGATTGTTGCACTGATACACAGTGTACGTGCAAACAATTCTTGTGCAATATTGAATCCATGACCTCGTTGAGGACCTACATGAATTCTAAACGATGCAGGAGATGTGTGTATTCCTGATACAATTACATCGCCATAGTTATAATTTTCACCGTAATTGGTAATTTGTACATTTGTGATAGTACCTTCAGCATCAATATCATCAACAGGATCAACATATAATTGTACTCCTGTACCGTCACCTTTTACTTCTAAGGTAATATCATCATATCCTTCACCCCCATCAAGAATATCTACACGATAAATGGCACCGTGTACAGTATCTAACACAACATTTTTATTGGCTTGACTTGCAACTTCAGACCCTAAAATCACAACACCTTTAAATCCGCCTCCACGAAATGCGCCAAATGCTTCGTTAGGTACATCTACGTCAGCAAACGTAACAAGTTCAAGTTCGGTATCTGATATAATTGAGTCAATCACACCAATGATATTATTATGATGGTCTGTTAAGGACCATCCTACTTCAAGTTCTTCTGTGAATACTGTACCAATACCCAATACGGTTTTATCTTCCATATCGGCGGATATGGTTCCCGTGAACGTTTCTGAGCCTGGAACATCCACATCATAATCTAAAGGTGTGGCTTTTACATCATACATGATGGCGCGTGCATGTGTATATCCGCGCATTGAATCTGTGATTTCAATATCCGTAATAGATCCATTTCCATCTGTTGTTATAATGGAGCTTCTATATACACCAGGAGAACCTAATACAGTTGAACTTATCGGAGTTAATGTGTGGCTAATACCTGAACCAGGAGTAATTTCAACATATTCATTTGCTTCGGCATTTGCCAATGTTGTGGCTAAACGAATTTTTCGGTCACTGTAAAAAATTACATAGTACACATTGTTGTGTGTCAATCCTCCAACTACTGTGCCTCCACCTGTGCTATATAATACTCTATCGCCTGTAATAAAGGAATGACCGATATATTCAATGGTGTGAATGTCATCCCCTGTAGAACCTGTAACTGATGCATCAGCATCAAATGTTATACTCTGAGGCGCAAATCCGTCACCCACAATAACAAGATAAGGATCTTCATATCCTATACCCGGATCCTCAATACGAACGGATTCAATAACACCATTGACATCAAAATTTACACCATCTGAAACATTTCTTACTGGAATATATTCATCATTTAAAAATTTAATTCTGTCAAGTACAGGGACTTCATACATGAATTTCCAAATATATCCATCATCAAGTTCTTCTGGTTCTGGATCCATGGATGTGGGTTTAATGGTAGAAGCACCATCTCCCACTTTCAAGCACTTATAAATGTGATATTCATCTGTCATCACATAGAAATTTTCTACCACAAATGTACCATCATCCTCATAACCTAAAACATCATAGTCGCTGTATGCAACATATGTGGCGCCTGATTCCCAGTCCTTGCGTTCAATCATATAAACGACATCGTTAGGACCTGGCACGATACGTTTTGCCAATATCATATTTCTATGAATATCAGCAACATAGTGTCGTGTATCTACAGGAGTTTCTGTTTCTGTAAATGTTTTACCTGCAAACACATAGTAGAAATCTTTTCCTGTAATGATGTCACGGTAAACTGACCTGGCAATTTCATGCCGGGTCACCGCAGGAATCAGGTTTGCCATATTGTTTTTATACTAGATTATGAAACTGTGATGGTCCAAGTGATTGACATGCTATCGGCAGCACCCTTGTTTACCACAGGAAACACTGTACGACAAAGCATTGTGCCTGCTGAAGAAGCATTGAAGATACCTGCTTCTGTTAGAGCTCCTGTACCTTCACCTGGCTCAAATGTGGCTACAGCTGATACAACTGCGCCTGATGCAGAATATGAGGTTAATGCTTGACGACCACCTGTCAAAGAAGAACCTAGTAGAGCTGTTTGTCCTGATGAGGCTGCTGTTGAAGAAGTACTTACTTCCATATGTGACATGACACCTGAAGCTGTGCCTACCATACGTGAGGCAATGTGTTCCAAACCAGTGGTTACCACTAGATTTTCATGTGTACGTTCTTCTTTGATGTTGCCATTTTCGTCACGTAGAACGATGGTCAACTTACCTGAGGCTTTGATGTTTTCTTCCATTGTTTTCTCCTAGAAAAGTAAAAAGTTGTTATGAGTATTTATACGACCTCTGAGATATTACGAAATTCCCCACTTATTTTTCAAATAATTTTCTGTGTTGGTTAGTTCTGTTGCTGTTAATGTCTTAGTATATAACAACAGTTCTCCCAAATAACCATTGAAATCTTCTGTAGCTGTTGCTGTTTCACCTATGTATAATACGGTTGTATCTGAAGCTGTGGTTGCACCCACGTTAGTTGTAAACGTTAAAGATTTTTCTACACCATCAATTCTGAATTTTAAACGATTACTATTACCTGTTTGTGTACCGTCAAAAATACAAGAGTATATGTGAAAATTTGTATCTATTGTGACACCTGTTGTGTGTGCTACTCCTCCGCCCATTGCTATTTGGTAATCACCACCTCGTATTGAAAACCAATTGGCATTTCTTGCTTGGCTGTTTGTTCCTAATTGTGTTACAGTATTTGTGGCAGTAGGATCAATGAATTTTGCAACCAGTATCATACTATTTCCAACAATAGATTGAAAATTTGTGATGGGATTAACTGTGAACAAATCATTATCCCCATCAAAATATGCAACATCTTTATTGTTCTGTATAGCTGAAGCTGTTTTTGGTCTTTTTCCGCCTGTAGAATTGGCGGGTTTTACATTGGACCCTGTTGATTTGTCGGAAACACTGTTTATGTTAGCCATAGATTAACTTAGTGTAAGTGTAGCGGCATCTGAGAAATCATACCAAATTTCTAACGTAGGTTCTGCTGCCGCCGGAGGAGCAGCAGTTGTAGTTGTTGAAGTGGTACTTGTTGTTGTCGTGCTTGTAGTTGTTGTAGGTGCTGCGGTAGTTGTTGTCGTGCTTGTAGTTGTTGTTGAAGTGGTACTTGTTGTTGTCGTGCTTGTAGTTGTTGTAGGTGCTGCGGTAGTTGTTGTCGTGCTTGTAGTTGTTGTAGGTGCTGCGGTAGTTGTTGTCGTTGTAATATTAGGATCGCCAAATGTACATGCAACCGTTCCAGCATAACCTATATCAACATATTCCGCCGCAACATAATCATCAATACCAATGCAAATTAAATCAGTTGCAGATGTTGAATTATCAAAAAATACGTGAGGATCTTTTGCTAATGTTTCTGTAATAATTGGTGTGTCAAATAATGTGAAGTCAACATCTAACACTACCGGATCATCCGACAAAGTTATAGTATCAATATAATTTGGTTCAATAGATATTGTGCTTTCATCACCAATAGACAGGTCTTCCGCTAAATCACTTGTAGCATCATTTTGTTGGTCAAAGGTTCGAATTGCTGTATCTGTGACCGTAATGCTATCAGCAAAATGTATTTCTGTATCAATTTGTGTAATTGTATCAACAGTATTTACCGTTTCTGATTTATTTAGTGTAGATTCTTTTGTCGTTAAATTATCATCTGCGGCAATGTAATCTTCTGTGGTTCTATACAACCATTTTGCTGATTCATCTGATGTTACAACAGTGTCATCCAATACAACCGTTGACACAATAACTTCTTCAATGAAAGTTACTTGATTTTCATTTACATAATCTTCATCAAAATATGTGCCGCTTGAATATGTATTTACAACATCAATTACCAAATCAATATTTTTAGTTGAAGAATCTGATAATGTAAAACTATCCGTGATGTTATTTTTCTCAAATGAAATTGCAGTTTCATCATTTAATTCAGAATTATCAGATAATGAAAATGATATGTCTTTTATTAAAACATCATTTAATATAAATGAGTCAGTTAAATTTACACCATATTCGAACGCTTTATCTAATGATTCATTTGTCTCAATTGAATCGGTAACATTTAACAATGATACATCTTTTGTAATATTATCAGTTGAGTTAAAGGTGTCAATCAAAACATTTTCAATTTCAAATGCCAATGTGTCATTTGCAATAACAGGTGTATCCAATACTTTATCTACAGTAATTTCAAATGCTATATCAGCAGCATAATCTTCAGCAAAAAAGTCAGGTGAATATGTACCATCATCATTTGCAGTAAATGTATCCTCAAATGTTCTAACAATAGTAATTTCAGATTCAGCTGAATCACTGAATATAATAGAATCTGTTACACCAAATAATGTGACTTCCTTAATAGTTTGTTCATTAGTCAAGATGGAATCAGCAAATACAGGCTCTACATCAAGAGCAATACTATCTATAGGTTCAACTGTAATTACATCCAATACTTTATTAAACTCATAAGTTTCATCGTCTGTGTATACTACAGCATCCTCAATTGGTTTCTCAACATCCTTGGCAACACCATCAACGGGTTGAACGCCATCAATGAAAGTTTGAATGTAATATTGTGTGCTTTCAATTGTGATAGGTTCAAGGTTAATACTATCCTCAATTAATAATTCACCAAATGCAATAAATCCTGCAGGATGAGCACTATTATTATAGAGAGTATTCCAAGTTTCATATGGTGTATTTCTAGTTTGAACAACATATGAATATGGTTGATAATAATAATTATCTTGTAGCTTATTGATGTCTGATAGGAAACCTGCGTTATTCTTCCAGGCACCCGAGTGTTCATAAATGTAACCTACTTGGAAACGAATGCGTGCTGCTGTGATGTTATAGGTATCAACATTGAAATCCGTATATCCTGTGTCATCATTGGTTTCCATGTATCTTGAATCGCCACTATATTCTTGGAAATAATCTCCTGTAACCAACGTGGCATATTCATTACCGCGTGGGTTATCAAATACACGGTCAAAGTCCTTATATGTGGTGTAATCATTGCTTTCATCATATGCTTCAGCAAAATAATCGCCGGTGATATCAAATCTATGTCCAGTTGAAATGAAGCGCAGTGAGTTAATGATGCCACTGAAAGCATCACTTATGGCATATTCTGAACCAGGAATGACATAATCCGTTGCAAAATATTCTTCAGCATCTTTTGATGTTGTCCCTGCTACACGAACTATACCGTTATTATTTTCTTGGCCAGGAATAGGATATAAAGCTGATTCTGATACTTCAACAGTAAAGGTGTCACGACGACGGAAATTTTCACCTCCGTACAACACTTCATATCCTATGAGTTGTTGTGTCAAAAATCCATATACGTATTCTACTCCATTATCAAATGCCGTTACCCAAACGGTATCATAATATGGCAAGGTAGATAATGCTGTGTTGACATCATCAATACGTGTGGCTTTTGGAATATCAATTTCAAGTTTATAGATGTCTTGATTTGTGATAATTCGACTGGTGTTCACACAACCAAATTCAAGACTATACAGATTTAATCCTGTTTCTTCTCGACGATGATATTTCAAATAGATGGTTTTCTCTTTTAGAGAAAATACATCAGATGGTTCAGTTCGTAGTGTGGCAGGTGCTAACGCCAGAGAACTAGGATCTATCTGTGTGTAGTCAGTATCAATCTTGATGGTTTTCTTTGATTCCCAAATACCATCTGAGGCACGAAGTACGTAATCACCTGGGTACTTAATGGTGACGGTATCATTATACATCATGCGGAAGAATAATTCCGCAGCATTTTCTGTACCCTTGGATTCGTAATATTGATTGATGAACTTAATTAATCTACGTTGTTCAACCAAGGCTTCAGGAGAAATGTCATACGCATATTGCTTACGCATTTCCTCCACAAACAAATCCAACGTTAAGTCAACATCCGTCCACTTGCTAGAATTTAAAAGAACACCATTAACCTGACGATTTTTGTCAAGAAATGTATAGTACTCTTTTAAAAATGAAGCAAATTTTGGATATGACTCCCGAAGATAATCGGGAATCTGTCCTTCAATAAGATGCTGTAACTTATTTTTTAAAGTAGACATTATCCATCAATAGGTTGAGCAGTTACAGTTAATCCTGAAAGCGTTCCAATGTTTCTGTTTTGTTCACTATCATCAAGAATAACCACAATGTTTTGTGATGGATAAGGATACACAGCCTGTGATAATGTCGGTGTGGTACGTATAATTGTAGGAGATAAATTTTTACTCAAATCTTGTGGTAAAGCATTGAAGCGAACATCAGATGTTCCTGAAAGTAAACCTGTTATGAATAATTTCGACAATCTAAACAATCCTGAACCACTGTAATTAATGGTGCCGTAGTTCTCATCAATGATGGTACCATCTAGTGTATTGATAAGTTTTAATGTACCTGTTCCTGTTCGTGATGGTGGGAAGTTATCAGGATAATCACGAACATATGCAGTGTACTCAACACCATTCACTTTTGTTATGAAATTTGTACTTGTGAAGGAGTTAGGTTCAATGGCGGCTGTGAAATATAAATCTATTGCTTCTTGGACATTTAAAATAGGAATGATGCGTCGTTGTAAACGTAGGTCAATCAATGTTCCTACAATGGCTCGTTGTGATGTTTGAATTCTATTTACAAGTTGAGCATAATAGAAATTTTTATCAAGTGTGGATAATTCATTTGTAAAATATCTACGAATTTCTCCTGCAACTAAACTTGCAACTTGTGTGTTACTGTAACGAGTAATTTTTTTATCATAGGTTACCTTTACATTCATACCTACATGAAGGTACACAGGATCAACAAATTCATGTTGCAGTGAGAGTACACTTCGTGGTCGAATAACATTATTTAATAGATAATTTTTATCTGAATCTGTGACAATATAATCATCGTTAGGATCAATGGAAATGAATACTTTGCCGTAAATTGGTGGAACATTTTGTTCTCCGCCCCACACGGCAACTGATTTTGCCTTGTCAAAGTTTGACATAATCAATGACTTATAATCATCCACAGTCACAGCTCTACCACGAGTGGCATTATACCGAGGTGCATTGAACCGAATGCTGTCAATGTTTTCTCTATCAGAACCACCTGAAGCAGCATATACCAAGGTGGTTACCAAATTGCCTCCTAAAGAGAACTGGGCAGAAAATGACGCAGCACCATTGGGTGCGGCACCTTTTGATGCAACATATGTTATATTAATAATATTACCTGGGGTTAAACTTTTTCCAATGATGTTATCACCGAAAAATAGTTTATAGTAACCATCCGTACCTTCTTCTACCCAATACACTTTATCATTTGGAGTTACATCAATAACAGTTTCAGAACGCTTCCAAGAAGATGTTGTTAAGTCTGAAGAACTATTTGTTACTACAACATCTAAGGTTGATAGGTCAATGTTGTTATTTCGAATGGTAATAGGGCCTGTAATTTGGTCGGACGCTATAGTTTGTTCCTGTGTAATAACTGCACCTTCACATAAATCTATATTGGTGAATGTAAAAGTACCTGCCACTTTATTAGCAGAATGTTCATCCAAAGTAATGAAACTATAGGATTGATTATTTACTGTGGTATTAAATTTTGAATATTTAGGAATAGTCAGAGGACCTGCAGCTGCACTAGTGACAATTACGTTAACACGGGCCCGAGAAGATATAACAGAACGAGGAGTATATCCTAATGTTTTTGCGATAGATACAACAGATGAACGTTTAATGGCAGTATCAATGAACATTTCATTGGCTTGTAAATGTGCCAATAATGCATTGTAATGTGTATTATATGCCAACACATCTAATAGATTATTGATACCAGAACCTTCAAAATTGTAGTCTGAAAATTGTTCAGATGCTCCAAGATAATTTTTTAAGTTATCTTTAATTTGTGAAAATTCTAGTTCCGTAATTCGTAGTTCTGCCATTAGCGAAGTCTCTGTAAGTTTAAGTTAAATGTAACAGGTTCTAAAATTCCTACAACATAGAAATAAAGAATGACATCATACGAATTGCTATCATACTGAGGATTGATTTCAACATCCTGAAGGGTAACTCGAGGTTCGTATTTCTTGATAACTTCTTTGATAATGTCTCTCATCAAGTCAACTGTGAGAAAATCCATAGGTTCAAACAATACTTTATGTAGGTCTGAACCTATTTCTGGACGAAATGGTTTTTCTCCCTTGCGTATGAACAAGAGATTTCTCAACGATTGTTTCACAGCATTGACATCCACACGCTTTGCAACATCCTTCGTTGCTGTTTGTCCAAATGTCAAGTCTAAATCTAAATAGAGGCGATTTGGTTTGGTCATGACATTATTTATATGGTTTATAACTTATTCTGTGTCGCAACATATTTCAAAGCACCCCAGTGGTCAATGTTTCGAGGTGTTTCTGAAGCCCCAGCAATACCTCGTCCGCGTTCCGCAGAAGGTCCTACTGTGACGTTTTGTGCAGGAACTCCGCGTTGTATTGCACTCTCTACAATGGTTTTTACACGTGCAGATGCGGCATATGGCTCAATAATATACACTTTATTCTTATCGGCTAGGTTCTCAGTTACAGCTAAATCATATGATTTGGCACATCCTGCACTGAAGCAGAAGATAGGAATCTTAGGATTTTGACGCATAAATGTGATGATTTCTGCTGTTGTGGTATTGTATCTGAATCCCTTCACCTTAGCATTCACGCCGAATCCTGACTTGAACAACTTCACTTGTGCTTCTAAATCAAGGTCTCCGGGTCTGTTATCCAATCCTGCAACAAGAATGGCATCCCATTCTGACTTGTTCTCAGCTGCTGGTTCTTCTGCTGCTGGAGCAGCAGCAGGAAGTAGATTCACAAGATTCTTAGGATCATGTACAGTAGTGCCTTTCATGGTCAATGTTTCCATGCGAATTTGTGAACCTTCACGACCTCCCTCCAACTTCACACCTTGTTGTTGCCATTGAATATGAACCCAAGGTTTATATGTTGTTTGTCCGTTCACTTCACCCAATTGATATTCCAAATGTAGCCGGTCATATTGCAATGCCTGTTTTAATTGTACAGCAACATCATAATATTCTGAGAATTGTTTATTTGGGAATGTGATGTCAATTGCCAATCCTAATTCATGAAATGATGCTACAGTTGGTGTGTTCAATGCACCTGTTACAACAGATGAATTCTGTAACCCGGTTATGATATTGACATTGTTCTTACCCAGTTTTTCAAACAAGGGTTCAATCACATTAGTAGCCAATTGTTTCATGTTACAAACAATATCTTCTTCTTTCAACCCATGTTGTGCACGAAGTGTGGCGCCAGTCAACAACATACCTAATGTAACGTTAGGAGATAAATCCAGGGTTGTTGGGAATGTTGTAACACCATTCAATGTTTCACAAGATGCCACCTTAGGAGGTTCAGCAGGAGGAGCAGATGTTGTGTCGCGCGCTCCTTCAGTGAGAGGTCTATTTAAATCTTCAGATGTAACTAATCCTTCATTCACCGCCTTTGATTTCACTGCATTAATGGCATCACGATTTTGGTCAGGATTTTCCGCTAAAGATGATAATGTAGATGACATTTTATCTACACGACTTTCTAATGTTAACGGAGATAATACAGGTTCTTGAGGAGATTTCAATCCTACAGGATCCCCAACGTTAGCGCCTCCTGCTGTTTGTGCTTGATTTGCTCGTGCCAATGCTGCGGCAGCAGCTCCTGGTTGAGGTAACAAGGCTAATCCTGTACCATTTAATACAACAGTTCCTGCACCTGCTAAAACTAGTGCTTGACCTGTAGGTGAAGCTAAGGATGCTTTCTTTTCTCCCGAGAGACGCAATACACTATTTGCCTTAATGTTAACTCTATCACCTGTCATGCTTGCTGTTTGTGCTGACTTGATGTTAATATTCTTTTGCGCTGTGGCATTAATAAATTCCTTTGCTTTGAAATTCATACTTCCTCCAGCCGTGACATTGAAATCTTTTGCCACACTGAAGTTTACAGATTTATGAATATCAGCATTCAAATTGCCGTCAACTTGTAAATTACAATCTGTTTTCACATAGATGTTGCAATTTCCTTCCACAGTAATATTTGCACGACCCCCAATGTAAATATAACCATTACGTTCATAAATTTCATATCCATCGCCCACAATTTTACGAGTCCAGGTACCATTTCTATCAATTTCCATGAAGGTGCCTTCACGGTGATACCAATGTAGACGTTCATTGTTTGGTGTATCATCTTCCTCAGTAACGTGTCCTGATTCTGATTCTTTCACATGATTATATGGATAACGTGCATTATAGGGTGAACGAGGTTGGTCCCAAGAAGGTTCTCCTCGTGCAACAGGAATTTTTGTGATACGTTCCTTGTCTTTAGCTCCTACAATAGTATCTTGAATTTTTTGACCACGAGCTAACCGATTTGTATCAGGTTCTCCAATACGATTTACACGAGGATATACTCTATTAGGATCATAAAATCCTTGATTGTCAGGAACTTCACGTAATGCCACATTAGTAGGTTGTGCTTCAACATTAGTAAAATCACCATATCTACGTGTGCTATTTTGACTTCCGGATGTGGCAGGTGATACAGGATCTGGCACTGACTCTGCTGCCTTGTCAATATCGGATGCGGACAATGTAGGTGCACCTGCTGCAGCTGCTTCTGCAAGGCCAACAGCGGGGCCTTCAATAACAACAATCCCTGTTCCCTCAACAGTTTCACCTAAATCTGTAGTTTCGGTTGTATCTTTAATTTCTGTTTCAGCAATTTTACTTGCAATTGCTTTAAATCCACGTTTAAAGATGTCTTGTACTTTTCGTCCTATGATACTAGCAAACTGTCCGCCTAAACCAAATGCACGTGCAGCTCTTTCACCTACTAAACGAGCTGCCAACATATGTCCTAAAATTTGTGCCTTGTTAGTAATGGCATTTTGTAGGAAGTAGGCAAATGTTGTTTTCCATTGACGAAGTGCATGACGATACATCAACAATCGTTGAATTTTTTGTAAGGTTAGAAAATTCTTAGGACCAATAAGTTTTTCTAACCAATATTGTCTATTTGCCAATACATACCAACTTAATGATGTACGCAACACATATGGGATATTTCCATAAATGGCGGCTGTGATGACACCTGCCAATACAGCTTGATAGGCATAATCTTCACGTTCATTAGAAGGTATGGCTTGCCATGATGTCACAGCAGTTTGACTTACAACACCTATTTCCACAAGGTCTGAAACTGTTAGACCATATAACCCCATTTTTCCATTTTCATCTACTGTATCAAGACCATGAGGTATACCTTGTGCCTCACGTTCTTTCTTAATTTCATCCTCAAGAAGTATGGCAAATATTTCCACCTCGTCAGGATTTAACGGTCCAATATGTCCTTCAGGACTCTTTTCAGGTGCAAGAACTCTTTTATTTGGAGTGGGTGCTTCAATTAATGAGCCTTCTCTATCAAGAACGATATTGCCTTCAGCGGTAGTTAATAAGGTTAGTTCCTGAGCCGGGATATCTTCAAAATTTTCATATTGCGCAGCAGCACTTAAATCATCTGGAGTGATGAGAAAAGGATTAGTTGAATTGGCAACTTCTAGTAATTTAGGTAAGGCTGATAATGCATTAATGGTATTAGTAGCTGAATCAAGAGATTTTTTAACAGCAGAAGATGCATGAGTAGATGTATTTAATAATGGATCTGTTGTACCATCAGCATTGACATCACCTACTAATCCTCGGGCCTCTGCAATTTCTTGAACAATTTGATTGACAATAGCAGGAGTTAAAAACGCTAATGTACTAAAAGACCCCTCAGTATCAATAATGTTTTTTAAGGTAGGAGATATAGTCATCAAAGTTTCAATACTATAATCCCCTTCTTTAGGAAATTGTCTTTGTATTTCGTTGATAATAACACGTTTTGTTGATGCCATAATTTATCCTGCCGCCGGTGGGATGGGTTGTTTCAATGGGATAATTGTATATTCCCAGTGCCATGATTCTTTAGGAATGTTTTTAAATCCATATGTTGCTGCATTTTGATTGAGCCAATTGAATGTCACAGAACCATAACCACAATCAGCAACGTCAATGCCTAGACCCCAACCGTGATTTGATGTACCCGGTGTTCCGCCCAGACCCATACTTTGTGTTCTTCCTTCTGTTGAGTCAGGAGGATTTTTATCATACCAACCTTTTCGTTTAATCAAATCAATAGAAACCTCAATTTTACGATAGGAATCAGAAATTCTAAATGTTTTTCCTGTGTCTGCTTTGAATTTTAATGCCATTCTATCAAAAGCCTCTGCAGCATCTTTATATAAACGATGCCCAGGAGCTTGTGCTAATGGTGTAAGAGCATTAGGTGAAATTCTTCCGTTACGATATCCTGCATTGTACAACGCAGCTGAATTGGCTGAACTACCAATAGAATCTTTCTTGATAGGTACACGAATAAGTTCGCCTGCTGTCCAACCTCTACCTGGATTAGTTAATCTTCCATTATATTCAACATACCCATCAACCGTACCAGGAGACACTGCTGCACGAACAGCAGCTTCTGCAACAGTAGCGGCACCTGACACGGCTTGGACAACAGCTCGTCCTGCGCTAGTGATTGTTTCAGCCAATCTACTACGCGTTGATTCACGTTCTTTTTTCACAGCATCAGCTGATGGATAAGGTTTAGCCAGTGCAGATAATCCTTT